>Ga0163163_10004674_pt1 | contig 11712 bp, 5 predicted proteins | sample S65metaG_FD_119766 | JGI IMG/M metagenome (GOLD analysis project Ga0163163, IMG submission 119766) | Switchgrass rhizosphere microbial communities from Kellogg Biological Station, Michigan, USA - S6-5 metaG | ecosystem: Host-associated > Plants > Roots > Rhizosphere > Soil | place: USA: Michigan... | reverse complement strand
TAATCGTGGTATTTCGAGCCCGCGCCGCTGCTATCGGCCAGGAAAAGGAACTTGGGCGACTGCAGCATGATTTCGACGACGACCCGCGCGCCTTCAAGGAACTTGCCCGTCTTTCGCGCTTGCGTGGTGAACAACGCCGCGTAGCGCTTGAACTCGGTATCGGTAAGCGGACGTCGGAAAGCGCGCTCGCCGAACTTGCGAACGAATTCGTCGCGGCATTTGGTGTCGCCTGCGGAGGCCGGCTTACACGGGACGAGTCCGTTGATGTCGCCCGCACGGAAGGCGTTCTTGGCTAATCGTTCGGGGGCGTTCGAATAGGCGTCGACCAGCAGTGGCGACATCCCCTGCGTGCGTAATTGATTTTTGAAGCCGTCGACGAAATCTTCGGGCGGGAATCGATCGGCGGGACGGCTGTAATCGCCGAGCAGATCGCGCACGGTGTTGTCGTACTGACTGTGAGTCAGGCGGCGGACCAGATGATCTTGCATGGCCGATCCCGCGGTTTCACTCAGCTTGGTCCTTAGGGCGGCCAGTGACTGGTCGGAGTTCGACGCCAGATATTGGACCCATTGCGTGAGGACCTTCTCTTCGTCCGAGCCGGGCTTGATTCGCTCTCCACCGGTATGCGGAATCCGTTGGGTGGGCTTCTGCAAGATCAGAGAATGCGAGACCTCGGCGCGGTTCACAAGCGGTGCCAGCGAAAGGCCGAACATCTCAATCTGATCTTTACTAGCGTCCGCTTCGGGGAAGTGCACCCGCGTACCGGAAGCTACTCCGCTAGTGGTATGGCAGATGCGGCAATGGGCGGCTTCGAGGACCGGATACAACTTGGTTGCAAAAAAGGTGGGATCGATCGCGGGACTCTGCGCCCACGCCGCAGGGGCGATCAATACCGATGCTGTCAAAAATAAAAGTGCGCGAATACCCGGCCGGTTCATGGTTTATTTTCTTCTTCTGCTTCCGCTGCTTTGGGTTTGGCTTTTGTGTCGGCTGCTACTGGAATCGGTGCGGGACGCCGTCCGAAGGACACGAAGCTGGCGGGTTTCTGCTTACGGAACGCTTCCACACCAGCTGGTGTCACTTTCGTGTCGGTCAAATACAGGAGTTTCAAGTTCGGCAGCGCCGCGAGGGTCTTCAGCATGGCATCGCCCGTCGACGTATAAGAAAGATCGAGATCGACCAGCTTGGGAACGTCGGCGAATTGCGCCGCTGCGGTATCATCCAGGCCCTTACAATTCCATAGACTCAACCGCTCTAACTGCGGCAGGCTCTTGAGGATTTTCAATCCGGCGGGAGTGATTTTGGCCCCGCTGATGTCGAGCCGGCGCAACTTTGTCAGTTTTACTAACTTCGCCACACCCAAATCCGTAAGCTGAATGCCGCCGGTAACGCGGCAGTTTCTCTCTCCCATCGGCTCCCCGGTTCTGCCCAGGCTCACGCCGACGCCGAGGTTCAGATCTTCCAGTCCCGAAAGCAGCGAGATGGTATCCAGATCCAGGTCCGTGATCAAAGGCGTCCAGCAGGCACTGGCATTGCGGCGCTGGATTCCGTTAAAGCTTAGCTTCTTGAGCTTGGGCAGCAGCTTGAGAAAGTTCAGATTGGTCCCGGTGATCCGCGTTCCACCCAAATCCAGCTCTTCGAGCTCACTCAATGCGGGCAGGCTTTCCAGCCCCACATTCCCGATCATGGTGTGGCTTAGGTCCAGAGACTTCAATCCGGTGAGAGTCGCCAGCGCGGGCATGCCCACGTCGGTGATGTCGGTGCCGCGCAGCACGAGCTTGCGGAGCTGCTTATTCGCACGCAGATAAGAAGTCGACGCGTCGGTGATGGATTCGGTGGCATCCAGAGTCAGCTCTTCCAGTTGCGGCAACTCACGCAGACGTTCTATGCCGACATCCGTGACATAAGTAAAGGAGAGGTTGAGGCGCTTCAGACCTTTGATCTGCACCACGCGTTCGATATCGTTGTCGGTGGCCTCGGTGCGCGCGAGCGATACTTCAATGATGTTGCCATCCGGACCGCGAGTGACCGTGCCGCCCAGCGCTTCAATCGAGTGCGCGATATTAGCCTGCGGAGGATCGGCTGCGCGGACAGTAGAACCCGACGCAAGCACGAAGACAGCAGCCGCGAGAAGACGCTTCATATTGTTGTTCCTCACGTTCTCCGCTCCCGGCGCGTGGAATCCTTGTTCCAGTTAATATCGCAACCCTGCAGATTTTTCTTAAGACTCTCGTAGCCCTGCTGGGTGAACTCGGTGTGATACAAATCCATGTAATTCAGCTTGGTCATCCCGCTTAGCACTTTGACGGACGCGTCGGTGAGGCTGACGTGATCGAGGCGCAATTCCCTGAGGTCCGCGAGGCCCGCGAGCTTCGCGAAACCCGCGTCGCTGACGGCAGTGTACTCCAGGCTTAACGACTGCAAGTGGGGCATGGTTGCAACCCAATCCATAGCGATGTCCCCGACGCCGGTCTGGTTCAATCCGAGTCGTTTGATATTCGTCAGACCGCTGAGCGCCTTCAGACCGCCTTCACCAAACCGGCAGAAACTGAGATCCAGATCCTCAATTTGGGTGAGTCCGGCAAGGCCCTTGAGTCCCGCGTCGCGAATGTCATTGCCCGCCAGATTCAGGCGCTTCAGGTTTTTCAGGCCAGCCAGCGCGGGCATGCCCTTATCCGTGATCTGCGTGTATTGGATCGACAACTCTTCGAGCCCTGTCATTTTCCCGATGTGGTCCAGGCCCTCATTCTTCATGGGAGAGTTTGCTAGGTTGAGCTCGCGCAAGTTGGTGAGACCCTCAATTGCAGCTAGGCCGGGCCCCTCTACTTGAGTGCTGCCCAAACCGAGAGAGCGGAGGTTCGCCAGCGGCGTCAACTTGGACAGAGCGCTATCGGCAAGCAGCGTGTAGCCGAGGTCCAGTTTTTGCAGCGAGACGATCGACGACAGATGCGCGACGCCGACATCGCTGACTTCCGTATTCCGTAAATTCAAATCCGCGAGTTGCGGGAGCTTGGTCAGGATCTCGAGTTCGCGGTCAGTGATCGTGGTCGACTTGAGATAGACAGCGGTCACGTGGCCGTCCTTCATCTCGACTTTCCCGCCGATGGAGCGCAGCCATTCCGCGATCGCCGGCTCTCCCTTGGAAGCAACCGAATCCGCGCTCATGGTCCGCTTTACTTCCCCACTCGAGGAACCCTGGAACGCCACTTTGCAATTGGGGAGACCGGCGACGAGTTCTTTAACACCGGAGGCGGTGGCGCGGCTGTATCGCAGATCCACCGCGCGGAGTTGTTTCAGATTCGCCAGCTTCGCAAGGCCCGCGTTGGTGACCTTGGTTCGATAAAGGCTCAGCTCTTCGAGGCCGGTCATTCCACGGATGGCATCCAGCCCGGTGTCAGATACGTTCGAAGCCTGAAGATTCAGCCGCCGCAAGTGCGTCAATCCCGCCAAAGCCGCCAGCCCTTCGTCGGTGATCCCATCGTCCGCTAGATCCAACTCAGTCAGCTTGGTAAGGCCAGCCAGATTCTTGAGCCCTTCATCGGTGATGGAAGTACCGCGCAGATAGAGAGTCGTTAAGCCAGTCATCGACTTCAAGCTGGCCAAGCCGGCGTCATTGAAGGTTCGATCATAATTCAGGTCCAGACTTTCGAGGCCGGGGAAGGAGGCCAGCGCCGCGCCCGCCACGCGAGTCTGGCGGATGCGCAGGTTCTTCAATTTCGGCAGCGGCAGCAGCGCTTTGAGGACGGTGTCGTCGAATGGAATATAGGTCTGAACGGGCCGGCTTAACACCAGCGTCTCTAGTTCAGGCGAACCGGCAAAAAGGCCCATGGTCGTCCGAACCAGCGCCACCGGCTGGTCATACCAAAGTCGCCCGTTAATAAAAACTTCCTTGACGTGCTTGAGCGGCGGTAAACGCCGCAGTTCGTCATCCAGCGCGGAAGCCCATTGTGTAATCCCAGTGAAGTTCAAAGTTTGTACATAGAAGTTCGAAGATGGCAGGTCAGCAACATCGGAAATCGACCGGTGCTGTCCTTCGAGCACGACGCTCCCACCCATGCGAAGCATCCATTCGGCGACCAACCTATCGGGGGAGGCATCTTGCGCCAACGCGGGAACGACCATCAGTCCGAGCAGACAGGCAACGCCTGCTGTTTGAACCAGCCGCTTACGCGTGCCTTCCAAAAAATGTTGGCTAAATGCGCGCATTTCCAAGCTCCTCCAGGCAACATCGGTGAGTACGGATTTCGGCACAGCGCTTGCCCGCTACCCAGATTAACCGGAATCGACATCGAAAGCAAAGGTCCCCAGATGGCATAAGGCCATGTGAGTATAAGGAACAGAACGGCTTGGCTATGTGGCACAAAAGCGATACAATCCCGGAATGGACTCGTGCCCAAAAAGGAAACTTTCGATTCCAACCATCGCCGGTTTGGTGGTACTTAGCGCCGCTTTCTATGTGCTCGAAGCACAGGCGCCGGCGTCCGTATGGGACGGTGCGTACACGCAGGCGCAAGCCCAGCGCGGCGACGCACAGTATAAGCAACAGTGCGCGGTATGTCATGGCGATGCCTTGGAGGGCGACGCGCAGACCGAGCGAGGCAAGCTGCTCAACCGGGTTCTTCCGCCGCTTTCAGGGGACGTGTTCAAGGGAAATTGGAATGGACGGCCGCTCTCGGATTTGTTCGACAAAGTGAGCAAGACCATGCCGCGTGACGATCCCGGAAAAGTCAGCCGGGCGGATAGCGCCGATATCATCGCCTACATGCTGAAGTTCAACGGATTCCCCGCCGGGAAAGCCGAGATGCCGGCAGATCCCAGCCTGCTGACCGAAACTATCTTCGAATCCGTCAAGCCGAAGAAATAAGTGAAGGCACAGGAACCGGGGCGCAACCGGAAGGCGAAGAATCGTGGCGTCCGGCCGCCAGCGGAGAAGGCGGTCGCGCGTCCGCCGAGCGAATACAGGCGTCACCTATTGGCCGCCTTAGCGCTGTGTGTGCTCACCCTGCTGGCGTATTCGAATTCGTTTGGGGGCGGACTCGTTCTTGACAACAAGGTCCTGCTTCTCGATCCTCGGATACGCGAAGCCACGCCAGAGAACATCGCTCTCATTTTTCAGCACAGCTATTGGTGGCCCACTGGCGAAGCGGGTCTGTATCGTCCCTTCACGACGCTTTCTTATCTCTTCAACTATGCAGTCCTGGGGGAAGGAGACCAACTCTGGGGATATCATGCGATAAATCTCCTGCTGCACCTGGGTAACGTTTTGCTGGCGTACGCACTGGCCCTGCGCCTGGTGCGCCGCTTCTGGCCATCCGTTTTTATCGCCGCGGTATGGGCGGTTCACCCGGCGTCCACCGAATCCGTGACCAACATTGTGGGCCGAGCCGATTTGCTGGCCGCGATGGCGGTGCTCTCCGGATTCCTGATGTACCTGAAGAGCAGCGAAGCCAGCGATTGGGCTCGCGGAGCTTGGCTCGCGGGGCTGGCAGCTGTCACGACCATCGGCGTGTTTTCGAAGGAAAGCGCGGTGGCGATTCTCCCCGCGATCGTCCTGTACGAATTGGTTTGGTGGAAGGAGCATCCCCGGCGAGAAGGATTGTGGCTCGGCTGCGCTGCGACGCTGGCGCCCATCGCCGTCATGCTCTGGAAGCGTTCCGCCGTGATGGCCGCATCGCCGCCCGCCGAGTTCCCTTTTACCGATAACCCGATCGTCGGAGCCGATTGGTGGATCGGCCGGTTCACGGCGATCAAGGTCATCGCCCGCTATTTGTGGCTGACGATTTGGCCTGCGAATCTCTCCTGCGATTATTCCTTCGGCCAGATTCAGCTCGCTCGCGGGGCTTCGGCGGACTGGCTCGCCTACATCATTGTGCTAGCCGTCGCGGCTGCTGTCATTCTGGCCTACCGCTGGAATCGCACCGCATTTTTTTTCGCCTGCTTCGCGTTTTTGAACTTTGTTCCGGCATCCAATCTTTTCTTCCCCATCGGCACCATCATGGCGGATCGTCTGCTGTATCTTCCGTCGCTGGGATTGCTCGCCTGCCTGGTTCTGGCGGTCTATGCGGTCGCGCAAAAAAACAAGTTCACAATGCTTGCTCCGGTTGCGCTGGGCGTAATTGTGTCCGGGTTCGCAGCCCGCACCTGGGTGCGAAATCAGGACTGGCAAAGCGAGCTCGCGTTATCCGCCCACGATGTCCGCATCAGCCCCCGCAGTTACAAACTTCACCAACTACTGGCGGTGTCGCTGTTTGAAGCGGACCCCCAAAATTCAAACATCGATCAGGTGATCGAGGAACAAGAGAAAAGCCTCGCGGTACTGGATTCCCTGCCGCCGGCGCTTAGCCGCCCCGACTCTTTTCGTCAGTCGGGTTACTATCGTCTCCTGAAGGGCGACCTTGAGCACGAGCGCGACGCACGGCAAAGCGCGGCGGACTATGGCATTGCCTTGCAGGCTATCGAGCGATGCATTGCGATCGACCGAGTCTCGCGTGAGAACTATCTCGCGCGGGGCGCGCGTCGGTCTTCCCTGGTCCGCGAAGGAGACGCCCAAGCCTACTTGTTGCTTTCTCTCGTGCACGTCCGGTTAGGCGACCCGGAAAAGGCTTACAGGGCGATTGACCAGGCGCGCGCACTGGATCCGCTGAATCCGCAAATTTACCGGCAGTTGTCGGCCGTCCTGGCCCAGCAGGGGCGCAACCCTGAAGCGGAGGTGGCGGTGATGCAAGCGACAGCGATCAGCTCTTTACAGGAAGGGAATTGGCAGGACGCGGCCGATGCGAGCGAGCGCGTTCTGCAAGTTAACCCGGGCGCTTATCCTTCGGCCTCTTACCTCAACGCGATGGCAAATCTGCGTCTCGGCCATCTCGATGCGGCGGAGAAGAGTGCGCGCGAAGCGATCCGCCTCGACAGCGCGCACCGCAATCCCAGAACCAGCTATGTGCTGGGGCTGGTGCTGGCCGAAAAACAGCAGTTTGGGGAGGCGGCCGAACTGCTGAACGCCTATCTGCGCGCGATCCCGAACGCGCCCGACGCCGAAACCGTCCGCAAGCAACTGAGCAATATCGAGAAATCATCGTTATCTCACAAAACAACTCCTGTCAATCCCTAAAAGACATTAAGATAGAACCTTTAAACATTGACTTCACGGTCAATTTTATAGTAAATTTGCTTATGCTTCGGGTCCGTTTCGATAAAGTACTAGAGTTGTACAAAATTTTCCAAGTTGCTTAGTTTTTTGCTTCAAGGGGGTCAAATGAGGAGTTGCTTCGTCGCACTCGTTTTACTGGCGGTTAGCCAGCTCGCTTTTTCACAAGGTTTCGGAACCATCGTCGGGACAGTTTCCGATCCATCCAGCGCGTCGGTCGCATCCGCGAAAGTTACTGTCACGGATCCCGCTACGGGCACTACCCGGCAGGCGGTTACCAACGCCCAGGGCGGATTTGTTATTCCCGCGCTGCGGCCTTCCACTTACACGCTTACGGTCGAGGCGCCGGGTTTCAATACGTACACGCAAGGGAATATTCTGTTGACTGCCGATCAGAGCGCCACGGTCAACGTCGCGCTCGCGCTGGGGCAGTCAACCCAAACCGTGACTGTCGAAACCAATGTGGCGCAAACCGATACTTATACGTCGACCATTAAGGAAGTCGTCGACCAACAGCGAATCGTCGATTTGCCGCTGAACGGCCGTAATGCGGCCAATCTCACGACGCTGGTCCCTGGTGCGGTGATCTCGCCCAACGGTGGCGCCGATCAGGGCCAGACCAAGACTTTTCCGGGCGCGGTGACGATTTCGACGAATGGATCCCGGCAGAACATGGTTGCCTATAACCTCGACGGCGGCAACAACGTGGACGGATATACCAACGTAAACATGCCGTTCCCGTTTCCCGACGCGCTGCAGGAGTTCAGCGTTCAAACCGCCAATTACAGCGCGGAGTACGGCGGGAATGCCGGCGGCGTCGTGAACGTGGTCACCAAGAGCGGCACCAACGCGCTTCATGGCGACGGTTTTGCCTTCGTGCGCAACGGCGCGTTTAACGCGCGCAATTTCTTTTCGACCGCGGTCGATCCACTGCACCGCTGGCAAGAGGGTGGAACCATAGGCGGCAAGATCAAGAAGGACAAGACCTTCTTCTTCGGTGGTTACCAGGGCACCACGATTCGGAGCGTCACGCAAGGAACTCGTTCGGGCAATTCATTCGTCCCAACGGCTGCGGAGGAGAACGGCGATTTCTCTGTATTCCTCACCGCGAACAATCCCAACAACCCGTTGGGTAAGCAGATCATCCTCAAGAATCCGGCGACTGGTCAGGTGTTTCCCGGAAATATCATTCCAACGGCGCTGTTCGATAAGGCCTCCATTGGAACCACGAAGTTCCTGCCGCAGGCCGGCGGAAACGGGGTGGTGTTTTATACTACGCCGGTCCATCAGAATTTCAACGAGTTTCTGGGGCGGATCGATCACACGATTTCCGATAAGGACCGCTTGACCGCGCGGTATTACTATGATCGGTTTAGCAACCAGCCGGTTTTTACAGCGGCCAACATCCTTTCCTACGCCGATGGCTCACTCATACGGACTGAGAACGCACTACTTCAGGAAGTCCATATTTTCAACCCGAGTCTTTTGAATGATTTTCGCATGGCCTATAGCCGGGATGCGGCGCATCGCGGGCCTGCGGGCAACGTACCCAGCGTCCGCGATTTCGGCGTGAACATTCCTTATCAACCGCCCGCCAACGATGTCCAACTGGTCCAGGTGAGCGGCTTCTTTCAGTTCGGCGACAACCCCAACGCTAACTTCATCCGAAACAACTTCATGTGGAGCGACGATCTACGCTGGGTGCTCGGACGCCACAATATTTCCGTGGGCGGCGATTTCGAGCGCCGGCGAGTGGACCTGGACAACGGCTTCAATTCGCCAGGTCTCTTCACGTTCGCAGCGAGCAATACTAACTCAACCGGCCTCGCGCTGGCGGACTTCATGCTTGGCGATCTCAATGTGTTCCAACAGGCGAAGGGGCAGTTTGAGAACACGCGCGTTTGGGCCATGGGTTTCTACGTTCAAGACAACTACCATGTCTCGAACCGCCTGACGCTCAACCTAGGTCTGCGCTACGAGCCCTATTGGCCGTGGCATGAAATCAAGGGACGCGTGGAGGGATTCTCAATCCCTAACTATGCAGCGGGCATTACATCGAAGGTCTATACAAACGCGCCGCCGGGATTGTTATTCCGGGGTGACGCTGGTTTCCCCGAGAATGGCGTCGGCAACAACTTTAAAAACTTTGCTCCACGCGTGGGTTTTGCTTATGACGTGTCGGGCAACGGCAAAACCAGTATCCGCGGCGGCGCGGGCATGTTCTACGATTCGCGCTCCTCGGGCATCTTCAACAACAACATGGTGGATGTGTCTCCGTTTTCGCCTAACCTTACTTTGACTCCGCCGCCGGGTCCTTACAGCAATCCGCTGGGCGGCCTGTCACAATACCAAAACATTTTCCCGGGTGTATTCCCGCCTCCAGCCAACGTCGGGTTCCCACTGCCGATTTCGGCGCAGACCTTCAACCTCGGGAATGACAGCTTCCAGGTTCCCGTGATCTACAACTGGAACATGGCGGTGGAGCATCAGTTCGGCAACCAATGGCTTGGCCGCGTTGCTTACGTCGGATCGCATGCGACTCACCTCTCCCTCAACACGGAGTTGAATCCAGCGGTTCCCGGCGCTGGCCCAACCGACAAGCGACGAATCTTCCAGCCCTACGCCAGCATTCCTTATAGCGACCAGTCGGGAAACTCGAATTACAACTCGCTGCAGCTCACCGTCCAGAAGCGCCTCGCCCACGGTTTTTCAGTCCTGGCGAACTACTCCTACCAGAAGACCCTGGACAACGTGGCGCCGTCCAACGGTCAAACGGGTGCAACCACCACTGGCGGCGGCAGCAACCCGCCGTACCCGTGGTACATGCCCGGGAATGCGGCGTTGGATTACGGACCCTCGGACTTCAACCGCCAGCACGTGTTCGTTCTTTCTTACGTGTGGCTGGTTCCGAGCCCGCACACCAAAAACAAGCTGATCAAGAATGTGTTCGGGGATTGGGAAATCACCGGAATTATCACCAAGGAGACGGGACTGCCGTTTACCATTTTCTCCGGCAAGGACAATTCGCTCACCGGCTTGAATTCAGACCGTGGCGTTTACCTTGGCGGAAATCCTTATGGCAGCACCGCTTGCACAAAAGCTCCTTGCGTGAGCTGGCTCAATCCGAACGCGTTCGGCGTGAATGCCGTCGGTACATTTGGGAACGTGGGCAAGGGAGCGCTTACCGGTCCCGGGTTGTTCAATTGGGACATGGGAGCGTTTAAGAACATCACGATCACCGAACGGTGGCACGCACAATTGCGCGGTGAGTTCTTCAATACCTTCAACCACACGAATCTCACCAACGCGACGAATAATTATCCGATCTTCGGCGTAAGTTCGGGCGGCTTCGGAACCATTGGGGCCGCAGGCGATCCGCGCATTATTCAGCTCGCGATGAAAGTAATCTTCTAATCTGAAGACTGAGTGGGTGTGCTTAGCCGCGGATGCCAACCAGCGTCCGCGGCTTTCTCACTTAAGCATGCGGCAGTTTCCATTCTTCGTCGAAATAATCCGACACCACGATTTCGCTCTCCACCTGCCGGTCCACCGGCTGGCGGAGTTGAAGAACCGCATAGTCTCCGAATCGCGGGAAGAGAGATGCGTTGGTGGCTGCCATCTCGTTCCGATGGAAGGAATGTCCGCTATTCAGCACGATGTAGCGGCGGGGGTTGAGCGGGTTCGGATGAACCATCGCTATCGTATGCCGGGCCGGATCGTACGTCTTGCCGCCTAACGCAAGCTCTCGCGCATCCCACCGTAAGGGCAGTTGGGGGAGGGCACGGGCCAGGACCTGGTTGTTCTGCGGATCGCCAAACACAATCAGGTGATGGTCCGCGATATCGGCGGCGGTAACGGCAGCGGCGTCCTTCATCCGCACCTGCCCGCGAAAGAACTTTGAGAAGTCCTCAACGAAAGCGTCCAGAGTTTCCTGTGCATAGCGGCCTGCCAGATCGTGAGCGGCTGGTCCAGTGGGACGGACGCATAGGAAGGAATCCATGAATGCGTCGTCGATGGGACCCTGCAGCCCGTGGCGCTTGCGGACCGAGGTGTCAGCCCCCTCTTTCCATGCGCCTGCCCGCTTCAGGAACTGCATCTCGCCCTTGCCGCTGGCAGTGAAGCTGTGGCCGTCGATGGAGATCTTCTTCACTCCCGAGCACTTCAGCGCCAATCCCGACACGTTGGTGGTCTTGACCTCGATCGTTCCGTCGCTGGGGGAGCGGCGCGCGTCCACTTCCGCGCGTTGGTAGTGCTGGTCGAGGCCGTCGACCGTGACCCAGAAGCAGCGGTTGTAGCGAGTCGTATAGGTTACGAAGCGGATATGATCCGGGTCCGTGCGGCCCTTCTTGGCGGCCGCATCGATAAATATATCCGAGCGCTTCTTGCTCTCCGCTTCCCAGCGGTGGCCGGTTTTCGGGCCAACCAGAATCGTCACCGGCAGTTCGGTTGTGGAGAAGTTGAGTCCCTCGGGCTTGAACATGAAGCCGCTTTTGCCGAGCTCCTCGCGGAAATTGTCGAGGTTTTGCTTCTGCCCGTCGTCTTCGCCGGTGTAGGCGGCGGTGGGGAGT
>Ga0163163_10004668_pt1 | contig 11717 bp, 12 predicted proteins | sample S65metaG_FD_119766 | JGI IMG/M metagenome (GOLD analysis project Ga0163163, IMG submission 119766) | Switchgrass rhizosphere microbial communities from Kellogg Biological Station, Michigan, USA - S6-5 metaG | ecosystem: Host-associated > Plants > Roots > Rhizosphere > Soil | place: USA... | reverse complement strand
CCCCGGCGAGGGCGCCGTGGTCCGGCTGGTGCACCGGCAGCAGGGGCTGATGGTGGCGCCGGGCAACCCGCTCGGGCTGCGCGGCATCGAGGACCTGACCCGGCCCGGCCTGCGCTACGTGAACCGGCAGCGCGGCGCTGGCACCCGGGTCCTGCTCGACCACGAGCTGAGCCGGTCCGGGCTCGACCCGGTGGACGTCGAGGGCTACGGCCGGGAGGAGAGCACCCACCTCGCGGTGGGCGCCGCCGTCGCGTCCGGCCGGGCCGACGCCGGCCTGGGCATCCTGGCGGCCGCCCGTGCCTTCGGCCTGGACTTCGTGCCGGTGGCCGAGGAGCCCTACGACCTCGTCACCACGGCAGCCACCCTCGCGGCCGGTGTCCTCGACCCGCTGCTCGACCTGATCGGCGACGCCGGGTTCATCGCGTCGGTCGAGGCGCTCGGCGGCTACTCCACGGCCGAGACCGGCCGGCGGATCCGGTAGGAAGGACCTTCGTGAGCATCCCCTTCCCGGAGCCGACGCTGCCGGCGTCGTCGCGCACCGCCGTCCTGCTCGGCTACCTCGACTACTTCCGGTCGGTGCTGCGCGGCAAGGTGGCCGGCCTGGACGAGACGGCCCTGCGCGGCAGCGTGCTGCCGTCCGGCTGGTCGCCGCTCGAGCTGGTCAAGCACCTGACCTTCGTCGAGATGCGCTGGCTGGAGTGGGGCTTCGAGGGTCGCCCGGTCGACGACCCGTGGGGCGACCAGCGGGACGGCCGCTGGCAGGTCGGGCCGGAGGAGACCCTCGACGGACTGCTCGCGGAGCTCGACCGCAGGGCGGGGCTGACGGCGGCCATCGCCGGCCGGCACGACCTGGCCGAGACCGGCGTACCGGGGGATCGGTGGGACGGCGCCGAGCCGGCCACCCTGGAGCGGGTGCTGCTGCACCTGGTGCAGGAGTACGCGCGGCACTGCGGTCACCTCGACGTGGTGCGCGAGCTGCTCGACGGCGCCGTGGGGGAGGACTGAGCCCGCCTCGACCCGTCGGGCGAGGACTTTCGCCCCTGGTCGGCAGGTCTGTGTCTCCGAGAGCCTGATCGGGAGGGAGACCGGTCATGACACTGGCAACGCGTCCAGCACGCGCACCGAGCACGGTGTCCACGCCGCAGCCCGTGCTCCGGTGGATCGGTCTCTGCGCGGCGGCTGAGGCGGTCGGGATGCTGGCCGCCTCGGGCGCTGCCAAGGCCGGGCAGGCCTGGCTCGGGGAGCCGACCGGGGCCCGGGAGGTCGCGGCGGTGCTGACCCTCGCTGTGGCAGGCGGTCTGGTCGAAGGTGCTGCGCTCGGCCTTGCGCAGGCGACCGGGCTCGGCGGGTGGCTGCCCGGGCCGGCCCGGCGCACCTGGGTCGCGGTGACCGTGCTGGTCGCCGGCCTCGGCTGGGCGGCTGCGTCAGTTCCGGGGGCGCTGGCCGGCAGCGCACCGGACGGCTCCGATGGCGCCCCGCCGTGGCCCTGGTTGCTCGCCGGGGCGGCGGCCCTCGGACTGTCGATGGGCGGCCTGCTGGGGGGCGCCCAGGCACGGGTTCTGCGAGGCCGGGTCAGGCACCCGTGGCGCTGGGTGACCGCGTCGGTGCTCGGGTGGACACCGGCGATGGCGGTGATCTTCACCGGCGCGTCCATCCCCGGTGCCGATTGGGGCGTGCTCCCCGTACTCGCCCTGGGTGCGACGACCGGCGTCCTGGCCGGCGCCCTCCTCGGCGCGGTCACCGGCTGGTTCGCGCCGTCGTTGTCAGGGCCGGCCGCGCGCGATCGGATCGTCGCCACGGCGCTCGGTTCGCGGCTGCGGATCATGCTGCCGGCCAACCTGGTCGTGCTGAGGGTCGTCGGCACCGTGAGCGGCAGGCCGTTCGAGCTCCCCGTGGGCGCGGCCCCGGTCCAGGGTGGGCTCGTCGTTCTGCCGGGCCGGGCCGACGCCAAGCGGTGGTGGCGCAACCTGGTCGACCCAGCGCCGGTGGAGGTGCTGTCCGGTGGGACGTGGTCAGCCGCGACCGGCGTCGTGCTCCCCGTCGACGACGCGAGGTACCGCGAGGCGTTGCGCGGCTACCTCCTGCAGTTCCCTCGTGCTGCGCTGCCAGCGGGCTCGCCACTCGTCCTGCTCACCTGGGAGCCACCTGCTGGCCACGGCGACGTCGCCGTGCGCGACTAGGCTCTGGCGTACGCCGGTGACCATCGGAGGCGGAGCGGAAGGGGAACGCGTGCCGGGAGCAGCTGGCCCGAGCGATCGCGTGGTGACCCTGCCCAACGCGCTGAGCGCCTTGCGGCTGCTGGGCGTCCCGGTCTTCCTCTGGCTGGTGCTCACGGAGCACGACGGGCCGGCGGTGCTGGTCCTCATGGTCAGCGGTGTCACGGACTACCTGGACGGCAAGATCGCCCGGGCCTGGGGCCAGACCTCGAAGCTGGGCACCCTGCTGGACCCGGCTGCGGACCGGCTCTACATCCTCGCCACCCTGATCGGTCTCACGGTGCGCGACGTGGTGCCGCTCTGGCTCACCCTGCTGCTGGTCGGCCGCGACCTGCTGCTGGCGTGCACGCTGCCCGTGCTGCGGCGCCACGGCTATGGCCCCCTGCCCGTGAACTTCCTCGGCAAGGCCGCGACGTTCAACCTGCTGGCCGGCTTCCCGCTGCTGCTGCTCGGTGAGTGGGACGGACTGGTCGGGGACGTGTCCCACGCCTTCGGCTGGGCGTTCGCCATCTGGGGTACTGCGCTCTACTGGTGGGCAGGGGTTCTGTACCTGGTCCAGGTGCGCGACCTGGTGCGCGCCGACCGGTTGAACCCGCACGAGGGGGTGGCCGCGTGAAGGCCGTCGTGATGGCCGGGGGAGAGGGCACCCGCCTGCGGCCGATGACGGTCAGCATGCCCAAGCCGCTGCTCCCGATCGTCAACAAGCCGATCATGGAGCACGTCCTGCGGCTGCTCGCCCGGCACGGCTTCTCCGACACGGTCGTGACCGTGCAGTTCCTCGCCAGCCTGGTGCGCAACTACTTCGGCGACGGCGAGGACCTGGGCATGTCGCTGCAGTACGTCACCGAGCAGACGCCGCTCGGGACCGCGGGCAGCGTCAAGAACGCCGAGGCCCTGCTGCGCGACGAGACCTTCCTGGTGATCTCCGGCGACGCCCTCACCGACTTCGACCTCACCGACCTGGTGAAGTTCCACCACGACAAGGGCGCGCTCGTGACCGTCTGCCTGACCCGGGTGCCCGACCCGCTCGAGTTCGGCATCACCATCGTCGACGACGACAACCGGGTGCAACGCTTCCTCGAGAAGCCGACCTGGGGTCAGGTGTTCTCCGACACGGTCAACACCGGCATCTACGTGATGGAGCCCGAGGTCTTCGACCACGTCGGGGCCGGCGAGTCGGTCGACTGGTCCAGTGACGTGTTCCCCACGCTGCTCGACCTCGGGCTGCCCGTCTACGGGTACATCGCGGAGGGCTACTGGGAGGACGTGGGCACCCAGGAGTCCTACATGCGCGCCCAGGCCGACGTCCTGACCGGGCAGGTCGACGTGGACCTGGACGCCTTCGAGGTGTCCAACGGGGTCTGGGTCGCAGAAGGCGCCGACGTGCACCCGGACGCCGTGCTGCGCGGACCGCTGTTCATCGGCGACTACGCCAAGGTCGAGGCCGGGGCCGAGCTGCGCGAGTTCACCGTGATCGGCAGCAACGTCATCGTGAAGACCGGAGCCTTCCTGCACCGGGCCGTGGTCCACGACAACGTGTTCGTCGGGCCGCAGACCAACCTGCGTGCATGCGTGATCGGGAAGAACACCGACGTGATGCGGGCCGCGCGGATCGAGGAGGGTGCGGTCGTCGGCGACGAGTGCGTCATCGAGGAAGAGGCGATCGTCTCCACCGGCGTCCGCATCTACCCGTACAAGAACGTCGAGGCGGGGGCAGTCGTCACCGCGGACCTCATCTTCGAGTCGCGCAGCCAGCACCGCCTGTTCGGCCCGCGCGGCGTCAGCGGCATCGTCAACGTCGAGATCACCCCTGAGCTCGCGGTCCGCCTGGCCAGCGCCTGGGCCAGCACGCTGAAGAAGGGTTCCACCGTCACGACCTCGCGGGACGTGTCCCGGGCGGCCCGCGCGCTCAAGCGCGCGGTGATCTCGGCGCTCGCGTCGAGCGCGATCGACGTCGTCGACCTCGAGGTGGTGCCCGTGCCGGTGGCGCGGCTGCAGACGGCCCAGGGTGGCTGCGCCGGCGGCGTCGTGATCAGGACCTCGCCGGGGCAGCCGGAGAGCGTCGACATCTCCTTCCTCGACGAGAGCGGTGCGGACCTCGCCCAGACCGCGCAGCGCAAGCTGGAGCGCACCTATGCCCGCGGCGAGTTCCGGCGGGCCTTCCCGGGCGAGATCGGCGACCTGTCGTTCCCGCCGCGGGTGATGGAGGCCTACACCCTCGAGCTGCTGCGCACCATCGACGTGTCCGGCCTGCCGGAGGAGCACGGCCTCAAGGTCGTGGTCGACACCGGCGGCGGCACCGCCTCGCTGGTGCTGCCGACCCTCCTCGGCCGCCTCGGCCTGGACGTCCTCACCGTCAACAACGGCCTGGACGAGGCGTCCCCGACCGAGACGGCGGCCGAGCGTGCCGAGTCGCTGCTCCGGCTCGGTCGGCTGGTGGCGTCGTCCAAGGCCGCCTTCGGGGTGCACTTCGACCCGGTCGGCGAGCGGATCGCCCTGGTGGACGAGAAGGGGCTCGCCATCGACGACGAGCGTGCCCTGCTGGTCGTGCTCGACCTGGTCGCGGCGGAGAGCAAAGGCGGCACGGTGGCCCTCCCGGTCACGACGACCCGGGTCGCCGAGCAGGTGGCGGCCTTCCACGGCGTCGACATCAGCTGGATCGCCACCACCCCGGCCGCGCTGACCGAGGCGGTCGCCGCTGACGGGGTCGTCTTCGGCGGCGACGGCCGTGGCGGGTTCGTCGTGCCGCACTTCTCCACGACGTACGACGGCATCGCGGCCTTCGTGCAGCTGGTCGGCCTGGTGGCGCGGACCAAGCTGCAGCTGTCCGAGATCGACGCCCGGATCCCGAGCAGCCACATGAGTCGCCGGTCGGTCCCGACCCCGTGGGCGGCCAAGGGCGTCGTCATGCGCGCGGTGGTCGAGGAGGCGGGCTCCCGACCGCTGGACACGACCGACGGCGTGCGGGTGCTCGAGGACAACGGTAACTGGGCGCTGGTGCTGCCCGACCCGGCCGAGCCGGTCACCCACGTCTGGGCCGAGGCCGGCAACGACTCGACCTCGGCCGAGCTGCTCGAGCGCTGGGCCGAGGTCGTCTCCCGCGCCGGCACCTGAGCGCGATGTCTCCTCCCACACCGCCCACCCGCACCGGCGGCCCCTCGCGGCCGGACCAGTCGATGCTGCTGCTGCGCAACCTGGTCGAGGACTCGCTCGACGAGGGCTACGCGCGAGCGGCCGCGAGGCGCGCAGCCGGGGAGCCGGCCAGGAAGTCGGCGGTCGTGGTGCTCACCGTCGGCCTGCTGCTCGTCGGGCTGCTGCTGGCCACCGCCTTCGCCCAGACCCGGCAGCGGGCGAGCTCCGCGGCCACCGCCCGGGACGCACTGGTCGCCGAGGTCGAGCAGCGGACCGCCGCCAACGACAGGGCCCAGGCCCGGCTGGACCAGCAACGGGCGGCGGTGCAGCGGGCCCAGCGCCAGGTGCTCGCGCTGTCCGGCGCCGGCACCGAGCTGGCGGACCAGCTCTCCCGGCTCGAGGCGTCCACCGGCGCCGGGCCGGTGACCGGGCCGGGCATGGTGGTGCGGCTGGACGACGCCCCCGGCAACAGCGACGGCTCCGACGTGGACCCGCGCACCGACGTCGACAACTCAGGCCGGGTCACCGACCGGGACCTGCAGACGGTGGTCAACGAGGTCTGGGCCGCCGGGGCCGAGGCGGTGTCGGTGAACGGGCAGCGGCTCACTGCCCTGTCCGCGATCCGCGCAGCCGGCGACGCGGTCCTCGTCGACTTCCGGCCGCTGACCCCGCCGTACACGATCGAGGCGGTCGGCGACCCGCACAAGCTCCGCGAGACGTTCGTGGGAGGCTTCGGGGGCAGCTACCTGCAGGTGCTCCAGGGCTACGGCATCACCTACGGCGTGGAGGACCGTGACCGGCTGAAGCTGGCCGCGTCCGCGGGTGTCCGGCTGCGCTATGCCGCCGAGCCGCAGCCTTCCGAGACGAGGAGCAACGGGACGTGATAGCCGCCATCGGGCTGGTGCTGGGCATCGTCGCCGGCATCTTCCTGGAGCCGACGGTCCCGACCTGGCTGCAGCCCTACCTGCCCATCGCGGTGGTAGCGGCCCTGGACGCCGTGTTCGGCGGGCTACGGGCGCTGCTCGACGGCATCTTCGACGACCGGGTCTTCGTGGTCTCCTTCGTGGCCAACGTCCTGGTCGCTGCCCTGATCGTGTACCTCGGTGACCAGCTGGGTGTCGGCTCGCAGCTCTCGACCGGCGTCGTCGTGGTGCTGGGCATCCGCATCTTCTCCAACGCGGCCGCGATCCGGCGGCAGCTGTTCCGGGCATGACCGGCCAGCGGACCGCCTGGACCCGGCTGCGGTCCGCTATGCGCCCGCACGCCAGCCGCGGGACCCTGGTGCCCGCCCTGCTGTGCGCGCTGCTCGGCTTCGCCGTGGTCGTGCAGGTGCGCTCGACCCAGGACGCCGGCCTGGACGGGCTCCGCCAGACCGACCTGGTGCGCATCCTCGACGACGTCACCGAGCGGTCCAACCGCCTCCAGACCGAGGCACGCGACCTCGAGGACACCCGCGCCCGGGTGACCAACGGCAGCACCGGCAGCCGGGCGGCGCTGGAGGAGGCGCAGGCCCGCGCCCAGGTGCTCGGCATCCTCGCCGGCACCCTGCCCGCGACCGGCCCGGGGCTCGAGCTCACCATCAGCGACCCGGCCGGCAAGGTCGGCCCCGAGGTGCTGCTCGACACCCTGCAGGAGCTGCGCGACGCGGGTGCGGAGGCGGTCGAGATCTCCTCGCTGGACGGGCCGGCCGTCCGGGTGGTGGCGGCCACCTCGTTCGAGGCGCCGACGGCGGGAGGTGGCGCTGGCGGCGCCGGGCGGGTTGTCGTCGACGGGACCGAGCTCACCTCGCCGTACCGGTTCCGGGTGATCGGCGACTCGCGGACCATGGCCGCGGCCCTGGACATCCCCGGCGGCGTGCTGGACGTGCTGCGCCAGGACGACGCGCAGGGTGTGGTGACCCAGAAGGACCGGGTCACCATCAGCTCCTTGCGGGCCGCTCCGTCGCCTCGTTACGCTCGCCCGGCCAACGACTGACCACCGAGAGCGAGCGCGCGTGATCCCCGAGGACCTGCAGTACACGAAGGACCACGAGTGGGTCCGCCGCGAGGGCGACACGGTCCGGGTCGGGGTGACCGACTACGCGCAGGACGCGCTGGGCGACATCGTCTTCGTCACGCTCCCGGACACCGGGACCCAGGTGACCGCGGGCGAGACCTGTGGCGAGATCGAGTCGACCAAGAGTGTCTCGGAGCTCTACGCGCCGGTCACCGGCACCGTCGTGGAGCGCAACGACGCCCTCGACGCGGCACCGGAGCTGGTGAACTCCGACCCGTACGGCGACGGCTGGATGATGACCATCCGGGTCGGCGACGGGGCCGAGGCCGGGGGAGACGACGGGCTGCTGGACGCCACCACCTACCAGGCGAGCCTGGACGGCTGAGACTCTCCCGTTCCGGTTGACCGCGTCCCGCAGGGGCCGTAGGTTTCCGCAGGACCTCGACCTAGGGTGGAGGTTGACTGATCGCCCTACTTCTGACGCCCCGGCGGGGAAGGCACACCTGATGCCGTTCTGCACTCAGTGCGGGCACAGCAACTCCGACGACGCGCGCTTCTGCAACAACTGCGGCGCAGCCCTGAAACCGGCTGCACCCACGCCGCCGTCCCCGGGCGAGACCTCGACCATCACGATCGGTGGCGGCTTCGAGCCGGGTGAGGCCGCGGACAAGTCCGAGGGCCTGTCCACCGCGGACCAGTCGGCCGTGGAGGCGCTGCCGCCGGGCTCGGCGCTGCTCGTCGTACGGCGTGGGCCGAACTCGGGCAGCCGGTTCCTGCTCGACTCGGACACCACGACCGCGGGGCGCCACCCGAGCAGCGACATCTTCCTGGACGACGTGACGGTCTCCCGCCGGCACGCGGAGTTCGTCCGGGTCCCCGACGGCTTCAGTGTGCGCGACGTCGGCTCGCTGAACGGGACCTACGTGAACCGGGAGCGGATCGACGAGGCGACGCTGGCGGGCGGTGACGAGGTCCAGGTCGGGAAGTACCGGCTCGTGTACTACCCGAGCCAGCAGGACCGATGAGCCGGGCCGCATGAGCGCGGCGCCGGCCTCCCACTCGCTGATGAGCATCGGGGAGGTGCTCACGCAGTTGCGGGCCGACTTCCCCGACGTGACGATCTCGAAGATCCGGTTCCTGGAGTCCGAAGGCTTGGTCGAGCCGGCGCGCACCCCGTCCGGCTACCGCAAGTTCAGCCACGCCGACGTCGGCCGCCTGCACTACGTGCTGGCGACCCAGCGCGACCACTACCTCCCCCTGCGGGTCATCAAGGACCACCTGGACGCGCTGGACCGCGGCCTCGAGCCGCCGTCGGTGCCGGGCGAGCGCCCGCAGGTCCCCACCGCGGCAGGACGCCCCGACTGGCTGCCCGGCCCGCGCGCCCTGGGCGAGACCTCCGAGCTGCGGCTGTCCCGCACCGAGCTGATGGCGTCGGCCGGCATCGACGAGGCGCTGCTCACCGAGATCGAGGGCTACGGGCTGGTCGCGCCGGTGCGGGGCAGCGCGGCGTCGACCGCGTACTACGACGCCGACGCGCTGGTCATCGCGACTGCCGTCGCGGAGATGGCCGGCTTCGGCCTGGAGCCGCGGCACCTGCGCTCGTTCCGCACTGCCGCCGACCGCGAGGTGGACCTGGTCGGTCAGGTCGTCACGCCGCTGCTGCGGCAGCGCAGCCCGGAGGCCCGGTCCCGGGCCGAGGAGGTGGCCCGCGAGATGGGCGCCCTCTCGCTGCGGCTGCACACGGCGCTGGTGCGCGCACGCCTCCGAGACGTCGTGGGGCGCTAGCTCGGCCCGAGTAGGGTGGCTGACGTGAACGAGCTGGACGTGGTGGGTGTGCGGGTCGAGATGCCGTCGAACCAGCCGATCGTCCTGCTCAAGGAGTCCGGCGGCGAGCGCTACCTGCCGATCTGGATCGGCGCCGGCGAGGCCACCGCCATCGCCTTCGCCCAGCAGGGCGTCGTGCCGCCGCGGCCGCTGACCCACGACCTGATCCGGGACCTGCTCGAGGCGGCCGGCCAGCAGCTCACCCAGGTGCGCATCACTGCCCTGCGCGACGGCGTGTTCTACGCCGAGATGGTGTTCGCCAGCGGCCTGGAAGTCAGCGCCCGGCCCTCGGACGCCATCGCGGTGGCGCTGCGCACCAGCACCCCGATCTTCGGCGCCGAGGAGGTGCTGGCCGAGGCCGGCATCTCGATCCCGGACGAGCAGGAGGACGAGGTGGAGAAGTTCCGCGAGTTCCTCGACCAGATCTCGCCGGAGGACTTCGAGGGCCCCGCCCCGCAGTGAGTCAACCTCCACCGGAGGTCGAGACTTTTCTCCGACACGGGCGCGCCGTCGTTGACCGGGTGCCGCCGCCGCCGTACCGTCACGAGCAGGAAACGCCCCTCATGTAGTTCCACCCGTGTGATCCGCCGGTTCCACCGGCCGGTGAACGTGGTCCTTTCCCCGGGGCGTGAGACGGAGGTCGGCGTGAGCGACACCAGCTCGACGGGCAGCACGGCCGGCCCAGACCGGGCGGCGCAGGCGCGCGCCCGCGCCCGGGCCGGGCAGCAGGGGCTGCTGTTCACCGACGACCTGCCGCAGCTGCCCGAGGACATGGGCTACCGCGGACCGACCGCCTGCTCGGCGGCCGGGATCACCTACCGCCAGCTCGACTACTGGGCCCGCACCGGGCTGGTCGAGCCGAGCATCCGCAACGCGGCCGGCTCCGGCAGCCAGCGGCTGTACAGCTTCACCGACATCCTGGTGCTCAAGGTGGTCAAGCGACTGCTGGACACCGGCGTCTCGCTGCAGAACATCCGCACCGCCGTCAGCCACCTGCGCGAGCGGGGCGTGGACGACCTGGCCCAGATCACCCTGATGAGCGACGGCGCCAGCGTCTACGAGTGCACGTCCGCCGACGAGGTCGTCGACCTGGTGCAGGGAGGCCAGGGCGTGTTCGGGATCGCGGTCGGTCGGGTCTGGCGGGAGGTCGAGGGCTCGCTGGCCGAGCTGCCGGGCGAGCGCAGCGGCGACACCGAGCCGGCGGCCGACTCGGCCGGGCACGACGAGCTGTCGGCCCGGCGCAAGGCTCGCGCCACCGGCTGACCTGGCCGCCCACGGGGTAGGGTGGGTCCTGCTCACGATCCCGTGTGGGAGAGACCGTGCCTCCGGGCCCGGCGCCGAAGGGGCAACCTCCCCGGAACCTCTCAGGCACCCAGGACCACACGGACGAGGCAGCTCTGGAGCGCCGCGACAGAGGGGGACCGTACGCCGGCAGGTGGCCGACGTACGGGCCGGTGATCCCTCTGGAGGCCCCGTGACCGACGCCGCCGTAACGCCCCTGGACGCCAGCGTCCCGTTCGCCCGCCGCCACATCGGCCCGGCCGGCGAGGACCAGGCCAAGATGCTCGCGGTGCTCGGCTACTCCTCGCTGGACGACCTGGTCGACGCCGCGGTCCCGTCCTCGGTGCACAGCGACACCCCGCTGGCGCTCGCCGCCGGCCGCGCGGAGCACGAGGTGCTCGACGAGCTGCGGGCGCTGGCCGCCCGCAACCAGGTGCTCACCTCGATGATCGGGCTCGGCTACCACGGCACCGTGACGCCGCCGGTCATCCTGCGCAACGTGCTGGAGAGCCCGGCCTGGTACACGGCGTACACCCCCTACCAGCCGGAGATCTCGCAGGGCCGGCTGGAGGCGCTGCTCAACTTCCAGACCGTCGTCACCGACCTGACCGGGCTGCCGGTCGCCGGGGCCAGCCTGCTGGACGAGGCGACCGCCGCGGCCGAGGCCATGACGCTCGCGCGGCGCACCAGCAAGGCACCGGCCGGCGCGGTCTTCGTCGTCGACACCGAGGTGCTGCCGCAGACGCTGGCCGTGATCGAGACCCGGGCCGAGCCGCTCGGCCTCAGGGTGGTCGTCGCCGACCTGCACCGGGACGGCGTGCCGGACGGTGACGTCTTCGGCGTCCTGCTGCAGTACCCCGGCGCGACCGGGGCGGTGCGCGACCTGACCTCGCTGGTGAGGGCGGCCAAGGACAAGGGCGCCGTGGTCGCTGTCGCCGCCGACCTGCTGGCCCTGACCCTGCTCCGCTCGCCGGCCGAGCTCGGCGCCGACATCGCCGTCGGCACCTCGCAGCGGTTCGGCGTGCCGATGGGCTTCGGTGGACCGCACGCCGGCTACCTGTCGGTGCGCAAGGGCCTCGAGCGCCAGATGCCCGGCCGGCTGGTGGGCGTGTCCAAAGACGTCGACGGGCACCCGGCGTACCAATTGGCCCTGCAGACCCGGGAGCAGCACATCCGCCGGGACAAGGCCACCTCGAACATCTGCACCGCCCAGGTGCTGCTGGCCGTTGCCGCGTCGATGTACGCGGTCTACCACGGGCCGGAGGGGCT
>Ga0163163_10004660_pt1 | contig 11724 bp, 10 predicted proteins | sample S65metaG_FD_119766 | JGI IMG/M metagenome (GOLD analysis project Ga0163163, IMG submission 119766) | Switchgrass rhizosphere microbial communities from Kellogg Biological Station, Michigan, USA - S6-5 metaG | ecosystem: Host-associated > Plants > Roots > Rhizosphere > Soil | place: USA... | reverse complement strand
CTGTCAACGGACTCAGAGTGAGCATAAACGAGGTCTGCAATCGCCAGCGCTCACGAGTCATTCTCGTTGAAGATTTGATCGACCACTATAAACAGACGGAACTCTGCGATAGATCAGAGTGGTATTCGGAGGCTACCAAGGTCATTTACGTCGATTTTTTGAAGACCTGGATAAAACTATACTGGGCAATGACTAATATTCGTGATGTTCGAACCATCGTTGTTGAAAACTGGCTCCGACAGTTGCGTCGCAAAGATGGAAAGCCTTTGGCTGCTACCACTAAAACAAAAATACGTAGTCTTATGAGTGTCCTGTTTAATCATGCCATTCGATACGAATGGCTTGAACAGGGGAAGAACCCTATCACGCTTGTCCGTCAAAGCACTGCTCGCCAAAAAACTCCTGAGGTTTTGGATCCACATGAGATTCACAATCTATTGCTTCATTTGGAACCGCCTTACCAGCTCATGGTCCTGCTCGCTGCGACTACAGGTTTACGTCGCAGTGAATTGTTTGCTCTGAAGTGGGATGACATTGACTTCACGGATCGGATAATAAACGTCACGCGTTCTATCTACGGTCAAGTCATCGGAAACTGTAAAACCGAAGCCTCACAGAAAGCAGTTCCGTTGGCTCCTCATGTGGCGGTGGAGCTATGGTCATGGAAAGCGCAAAGTGAGTACTCAGAGCCGGACGACTGGGTGTTTGCCAGCCCTCACCATAAGGGAAGGCTGCTATATTGGCCTGCCATTCTCATGAGAAGGATGATTAGACCAGCAGCAGCAAGAGCCGGTATCACAAAATGGATCGGGTGGCATACATTCCGTCACTCCTATGCGACGTTGCTAATTGCCAACGGAGAAAACGTAAGTAGTTCAAGAGCTGATGCGTCATGGAAGTGCACGCATCACTGTCGACATCTATTCTCAAGCTAGGAGTCCAGCGAAACGAGTGGCGCGACAACGCTTGGTGCAGATGATCCTTCCCGAAGACCGAAGTGAACCTGTAGTTCCTTCTTTAGTTAGCGGGGAACTTGAACCCTCGGATCTCTCGCCCGCTGAGTTGCAGACAATGTGGAGTGCTTTGGACCAAGAGGAATTGTTGATGTGAGCAGGATCAAAAACAGAAAGGGGGGCGAATTGTTGTTCGGCGGCTACCAAATGGATTACATGGAAATATTTTTGCTGCATATATTGCTGCAATCAGGGCAATGTTTTCCATGAAAGTCTGAGCGAAGCTTGTGTTCTCTCAAAACTAACATTGGCATCAGTGTTGCTATCGCTTAATGCCAGGATCTGTATTCAGCGGGGTTTTTATGAAGGTGACGTGGCACAGTTTTCTTATTACTACGTTCTGCCTTTTTAGTATTCCCATAGTCCTTTGCGTCCAAGTCACAGTTGCCGCTGAACAGACAAAATCGCAAGACGGATCTAAGCACAAAGCAGACGCATTGTGGGAGCAGGCCGTTGTTGCCAAAGGTGGACGTGAGCGCCTGTACCAAGTAAATAGCTTGCTAATCTCCTATCAGGAAACGGTGCGAAATTTCTTAGGAATTGTAGTCCATGGTGGGCTCGTCGAGCGCCTTTATGTTTTCCCAGATAAGTCTTGGTCGTGGGATGACGGTCTTCCGCCGCCATTTCACCTTACTGTCAGCATGTTCAATCTCGAACGTAACATCAGTTGTACGATGTATGCTGGTGCTGCTTCACCAAAGTGTATAGAGCCTAAAGATGCGACTTCATTTTTCAATCAAGGCGAAGGTTTGGCGCGTGTGCAGTATCTTTACCTCTTGGAGACAAAGTGGATTAAGCCCGCGCCGGTGAGTATGACAAAGGACTCGATAGGGCTGAAGACCTTAGACGTTGTGCAAACACAGGTGGCAGGCAGAAGAGTTGATTACTACTTGGATCACAAGACTCATCTGCCGCAGCGTGTCATCACATTCTTTGAAAGCGGTCGTGTATGGGAGACCTATAACTTCTCTAATTATATAACGATCAATGGGATTCAGATGCCGAGTGTACAGAAGAACGGCAAAATCAACTTTCAGATCAATCCGGCTTACGCTGAGAGTATTTTCACCCATCCGCCGTCGATTGAAGCTGGGCCGAAGGCTTGGCAAATAGGCAATCGGTAAAGCACATAAGGCTTAATCGTTCCCCGTCAGCCGCTTAGATGGCAAAAGAGGTTGAACTTAGGCATCGTCAGAATCTTCATGGACCTTTCAAACAATTCCTGACATCAAGATGTTCGAGCTGGGTTGGTCCAGACTCAACCGCAATGCTAAAACCAGGCAGGTGCATATAAGCGCGTTGCCCGAAAGCCAGGGAAAATCACTACTATCTTCAAGATATCGTAAAGAGACTAAAGGGGTGTTCGAAAGTTCCTTGATCTGATTTCCGAGCATCAATTTCTTATTTCTTGCGCGTTCGGGCAGCTTTCTTCGCTGCACGAGAACGCGAAGCCGCCGAGCGCTTGGCTGCCGCAGTGCGAGCCTGGCGAGAAAGAGACGCTTTGGACGCTGCACTGCGCCCTTCACGCTTAAGCGCAGCCAAGGTGGCGCGCGAACGCTTGGCTGACTTCTTTGTCTTGCCCGCGCTCTTGCCTTTGCGAATGTCGCGCGCCGCCTGTTCTTTAGTCTCCTTTGATGTTCCCTTCTTCGCGGGAAGCTTCACGCCGGCGCGGCGCGCTTTCGACAATCCGATCGCGATTGCCTGCTTTGTTGACCGCGCACCGTGTTTGCCTTTCCGAACGTGCTCGATCTCTTCGTGGACGAACTCTCCTGCTTGTGTACTGGCGGCTTTTCCTTCGCGCTTGTCCTGCTCGGCGCGCTCCAATGTTTCCTGTTCAGGCATGTTAGCTCCTTTCGATTTTGTTTAACTCATGTTACGTATCCAGGTAAAAGTTCGAAAAACATTACATAGTAAGTCATCAGGCTTAACCCCAGAGTTCGGCGATACACTTATAGCCAGAGCTTCGTTCGGGTCTGAAGCAAGCGCAGAATGTGCCTTCGCGAAAATATTCCTTCGAGGTGCCCGTTAAGAACAACCGGTAACTGGTTCAAGTCCTCACGACCCATGACCTCAGGGCATTCGTGACCGCTGTTCGGGGCGCAACGGTGTGCAGCCTTTTCAAACGACGCATTACCTCTGCGACCGTGGTTGATTCCATTGTGGCCGCTCTTCGTTTTCACTTCATGTAGTGTAACTAGGCCGCTCACGTGGACGTACAGCCAAAGTTCACACATGATCTGCCGAGATGTTTTCTCTTCAACGAGGGCGACGCGCTTGCCAACTTTGGCAAGATCGTGGGCAATGAAATGCCCCCTTGTCCTGCACCGAGGATTAGAAAGTCAAAGCGATGGTTATCTCTCATTCGCGCTTCCCTGAGACCGATGCCTAACTCTTGGTGCTCGGCCCAGTCCAAATCCGGGCGATCAGATGCTGGTTCAGTGTCAGGCGGAACGAGTACCGAATTCATTGGATCGGGCTCAATAGGATCGCGCGACTGCTTAGGTGAGGGTTCAGCACTGTCGTCTGGCCGCCTCAGATCAGTCTTTTCATCGTGTTTTTTCAACTCAGGTTTCGGCATTAACTACCTTCGTTCTTCAGGTGCAGAGACAGGCTACTCAAGAAGACTGTAAATCATTCCGGAGCAATTTGCTTTCGTCTCAGAAGTCGAAACGCTGCCACGCTAACGATCGCTACGGAAGATCCTAGGCCAAGCCAAAACCAACCTGTGACACGTGCTTGTATAAGACCTGATGTATCTTCAAACTTCAGTCGCTCACGATTCATTAGATAAGCGCTGATCAGACCCGAAAACAAACTAAGTAATGCTAATGACTCGCGTCGCTCTTTCCATGCTTTGATGAATCCAAAGGACAACAGAGCCAACATGAGCAACGGTATCAGCCAAAGTCCATGACTCCCGTTGCGGGCGAGATCAACACCGCTCGCTGTGTTTCTAGTGGCGCCGCAGCTGACTTGGATCCAAGGCAGAAAAAAGCATACTAAGACAATTAATGCGGCCGTCGTTGTGGCGCGTTTGCGATCCATAAGTCTTTGAGCGCTTCAAACCTTTCGAAGTTTATTCGAACAGAATCGAAACATTCGTTTTCATTTCCGTACCAGTAGCGCACGCCAACACTTGGACTTACCAAGGTTGCATGGCAAGCAATATCTATGTGCCAGCTCAGTCAGCGATTTTATTTGCTTGTTAATACCGTTTCATTGGTTTGAATAAGCAAGGGGGCATACCTACCGTCATCCTCTGTTGCTTATTTCTCTTGGGCCATATCGGGATCTAACGTTCACAAACTGGAGCGTGGTGGGATCAGCGAAATTATCGTTAAGTTGACAATACCTTTGGAACACGCCGGAAGAAAGACAACCAATCGTTTGCAATAACGACTCAATAAGCCGGTTCGGTTATGACGCTCTCGCCGAGAAATGTCGTGATGATGTTATCGTCAGGGTAGGCGTGTCCCCGGTGCTGGCGAAAGCCTTCGGCATAGAATATCAGTTGCCCTGACACTATTGATGCTCTCTGGCCCAGTGAACTGTTATAGCGACGCGTGCTCTCCAAGTATTCGTCGATCCCGTGGTGTGCCTGCAGCCAGCTACGCTGGCTCTCATGGCAGGCCAGCATTTCTAACTTTTCGTTCATTACCCCGCTAATATCAATGTAAAACTGCGGTGTGACTTCATTTCCAAAGATGTCTTTGCCTTCTATTGGTTGGGCATAATAGAGGTAGGGTATGTTCAATGTACAAGGAGCGGTGCTGAGTTTCGTCTCATAGTTTGGTATGGATGCATAGAAACAGGCATTGCGAACAAGGAGGCTGGTTATCTCGTGATCCGACAGATAATCGTTCGGCGAGTGAGTAATAACCACCGAAGGATCTACTTCTCGCAACAGTGCAGTCACACGGCGGTTAGAGTTGTCATCGTTGAAAATACATAGATCGTCGAACCCAGCGTCATGATAAGTCGCATCCAACACTGCGCAGGCCTTGATCGCTTCGCGATGACGAATGCAACGTATCTCTTCAGCTGAAAGCTCAACCGACCCGCAATCCCCCAAGGTTAAGGAGGCGACATGAATCTCGTGTCCGAGTTGGCGAAGCGCAAAGAGAGTGCCCGACCACATAATCTCTACGTCATCCGGGTGCGCCCCAACCGCCAGCACTCTTGTAATTTCTGAAGCCATTGAACGTTTATGATCTATTCATGCAAAAATCGATTCCTTGACACTAAAGGAAGCCTGTCCATACCGAAAATTCAATCTGGCACGCTGCCGTCGCTTTCGGCCAACTTCCTGTTCCCTGCACCGAGCTTCTAGCTGTCTCGCCCCACACCGGCACCCAATCCAAGGTTGCTCCTGCTACTTCGAGGTGGATCGTCTGCTTTCGGCCCAACTTGCTGCGGTATATATTTGCGACAATCAGTCCTACGCTGCTCGCAAGTAGCTATGGTGCAATCCGCCAACTTGCGGAAGAGAAATGATTTTGCCTTTAGCACGCGGTTCGATCTCACGAGGCACCGGCGCATTCTTTTCTAGGGATTGATGCGGTCGCACTTCATTATAGTAGGCAAAGTATTCTCGTAGAATGCATCGTAACTGCCCTTCGCCAAGTACGATCAGATGGTCGAGACACTCACGCCGAATACTGCCGATCAATCTTTCAGCATAGGGATTTTGCCACGGTGACTGCGCTGCCGTTACGACTTCTTCAATGCCCATTCCCGCAACCCGCAAGCGGAAGAGGCCGCCATAGATTTGATCGCGATCTCTCAGCAGGAAGCGAGGTGCACTCTCTTCCGGGAAGGCTTCAATGATCTGCTGTGCGGTCCACTGGGCAGTCGGATGGGCCGTCACATTGAAATGGACCACCTGCCTCCGATCGTGCAGCAGTACGACGAAGCAGTACAAGACATTGAAAGTCACAGTAGGCACCGTGAAGAAATCAATTGCTGCGATCTGGCCAGCATGATTCCGAAGAAAGCTTTTCCATGCTTTCGAAGGTGGCTTACGACTGTGGACTCGATACTTTGCAACTGTTGATTCCGCAATCTCATAGCCAAGCAGATGAAGTTCTGCTTGAATCCGCGGCACTCCCCAGGTCGGATTCTCGCCTGACATTCTTCTAATCAAGACGCGAACCTCTTGCTCAATCCTGGGCGTCCGACGCGACCGGATCTGGACTTCCAGCGCCAATAGCACTTGAAGCCCTGTCGATGCCATTTGATAACTGTCTCTGGCTTAACGATGACGAGAATGGAGCGCCAGTCGCGCCACAGTTTTGCAAGGGTGATCCAGAACAAGCGATCTCGGTGACGAAGCCGAGGTCGTTTTGACGAACGATGCAGAACCAGCAGTTGTTGGCGCAGGGCGAGATTTTCCGTCACCAGTGAGAGCCGCGGCACAAGCAGACCGCGGAATAGTTGATAGAGCGCTGAGAGGACAAACATTGATGCGTCGCAAGCAGCCAGAAAGGGAATCTACGAGCAGTTGCAGCGTACCCTAGGTCGTAGCTCTAAGTGCAAGCATTTAAACGCCGGATGATATTTTCGGTATGGACAGGTACTACAGTCAGTTTCAAGGGGAAGTGATCATCGGGATCGAAGCTTAACTTTAAGCTTGGGGAGAATGAGAAGTTGAGTTTCGTAAGTCGCTCTAAAGCATATCGGACAAAATTACCGCAGATTTACCGAACAATTATGACTGCATTTTCCAGGACGTCTATCGTCGTCGTGTTTGAACTATCCCAGGTCGAGAAGTTCCCGGACCAAACGCTTCACAACCTGAAAGAGATAAACTTGAAGAAAGACGCATCATCGTATCGAAATACTGCTTTTCGTGGCCGGGTGACCGATGACGCGCCATGTTACTGCTAAGGCGGCAACGAGAGTGTCGTATCAACACGCTCGTCGAGCTAACCAGACTTAAAGCTTGCAACAAAACAGCCTCAGGAGGGCAAAGATGAAAAAACTATTATCGCGAAAAGCAAAGGTTATCGCTGCGGTTGCAGCCATCAGCCTTGTGACCATGCTCGCCACCACAGCATTTGCGCTGTCCAGCATCTCTCTGACCCTGGGTAGCACTCAATATGACTTCGGTGACGGCCATCCAATCCCTGCCACAGTGCAGATTCACGTATTCAATATGAAACCCGGCGATACTATTCCGTGGCACTTCCACAAGGCACCCAGCTACGTCATCCTCAAACGCGGCACATTGACTGAGCAGCATTATGACCAACAAACGGGGCAGTGCTTCTCGGAGCAGGTGACAGAGGGAAATGCCTTTGTCGAGCCCCCGGGTCTGGTTCATACCATCACGAACAATGGGAATGGAGATGCCATCATCTGGTGGTCTACCGTGTTTCCGGAGAGCGACGGGGTGGTGGAATTCTCCCCTAGCTTCAAAGTTGGTGGCGTGTACCCGGTGACACCGCCGAATTGCAACTGAGCGTTTCTTCTGCAGACGGGTGGAGCTGATGGGCGAACAAGCCGGAATGATTTCGTGAGGATCACGCCAATGCAGTCAAGGGCGGATGAGCAGACAAGCCCGGAATCGGAATTGCTGACGAGGCGCAGTATCGAAGAGTCAAATTCTTGCTCGGCCTAGTAATGCGGATTCATGCTGCGGAGGGTAACATCCTGCACTTTGCACGTGAGACGTTCTATCTATAACCGCATCATTGGAAGGTGCAAATCGCTTGCGTCAAAGAAAGACCTGCCTTTGGCACCTTATGTTGTTACCGAACTCGTTTCCTGGCGGCAACAAAGTAAGTATCAAGATGTCGACGCTTGGGTATTCGCCAGTCCTAGAATGCGCGGACGGTACCCTATCGACCAGCAATACTTCTTACCAAGACGGTTAGGCCAGCAGCAGTTCGCGCTGGTATTGCCAAGCGCATTGGCTGGCAAACGTTCCGACACACTTGATGTTAGTAGCCAATGGTGAGAACGTGAAGGTCATCCAGGAACTCATGCGTCATGCGAGCGGTCGCTCCATACTCGAAATTTATTCTCAGGCACGGAGTGCAGATAAGCGGGCAGCACAACAACGCGTGATGCAGATGATTTTCCGGAAGATCTGAATCGTGATGATTCAATTGGAGAGGGGGACTCAGAACATTCTAATGTTGTGTGCTAGTGGATCAATTAGGAGTTTTGAGGGCGTGAATTGGAGCGTTCTGGGCGGTGAAGAGTGTGAGGGAGCTAAGTTATTGAAAACTTTGGTAGGCGCGTGGGGATTTGAACCCAGACCCCTACCGTGTCAATTAACCCGCATATGCTCAAGTAGGTATTGTCAGGTTAAAGGCTGAAGTGCCATCTGACTCTTGGTACGGCATACTCCATGGATGCGGACCGTCTCTCCTTATCATCGTCATCGCTTCCCTGCCGAAATCATCAGCCATTCCGTCTGGCTATATTTTCGCTTCGCCCTGAGCTTTCGCGATGTTGAAGAAATGTTAGCCCAGCGAGGCGTCATTCTCACTTACGAAACCATCCGCGCATGGTGCCTCAAGTTCGGCCAGACTTATGCCAACGACTTACGACGGAGATCTCCTCGATCCGGCGACCGATGGCACCTCGACGAAGTGTTCTTCAAGATCAACGGAAGCATTCATTACTTATGGCGTGCGGTTGACCAGGATGGTGAAGTTTTGGACATACTGGTCCAAAGCAGGAGAGATAAGAGAGCCGCTAAGAAGTTCTTTCGCAAGCTATTGAAAAGGTTGCGATATGTCCCACGGACGATCGTTACCGACAAGCTAAAGAGCTACAGCGCCGCGAAAGCTGAAGTGATGCCGAGTGTCGCACACCACCGACAGAAATATCAGAACAACCGCGCCGAGAATTCGCATCAGCCCACCAGGTTGCGGGAGAGGCTGATGAGACGGTTCAAGTCGCCGGGCCATGGGCAACGTTTTCTGTCGGCCTTCGGCATCATTAACTCTCACTTTCGCGTAGGGAGACATCTGTATCGAGCGAGTGCTTATCGGGAAGTGATGCGGTCGAGATTCAATACTTGGGAAGAAGTTAGTCGGATCGAGCCATAAATACTTAATTACTGAATCACGAAAAGTGGTTGAATCCATTCTCACTTGACTCATGCCCTTTCGCGAGGAGTTAAGTTGACAATGCCGCTAACTTCAATGATTACTGTGCCGACGGAGTTTTTGGTAGGGACAGCTATGCGGCGCGCTGAGAACCTCCTTCAAGCCCAGCCCACGCACTCGTTGGCGAAAGTAATCGCCATAAACTTTATCTCGATCGCGCAACAGATAACGCACACTTACTCCTTCTAAACTTCGGCAACATTGCGCCGGGTGATTCGCTAGCTCAACAATTCGTATTCCCTCTTTGCGTCGAGCAGGATTGGCAAATCGGCATCCGCATCTTTCCAAATTGCAAAGAAATCTTGATAGCTCTTGCGGCTACCCGCTACATCACCTGCTAATGACAAGGCCCGAGCGAGTCCAAGATGCGCTAGTGGGTACATCGGTGAAGTCGGATTCCATCCTCGGTGATCGAGAATCTTTTGGAATTCGGCTGCAGCGTCATTGCCTCGGTGCATTCTCAAATATGCTTGACCGCGAAGATAGTTGGGCCAGAACCCCGCGTTTCCGCCTCCATAAGGTGTCGACGCGTTCAAGTATTCGATGGCTTGATCAGCACGATCGCGTTGCAACGCAATAGCCGCGCGGATTATAGGTTCTGAGTAGATGGTCAACAGAGTCGCAGTCGAATAACGGCTCATTTGCTCATCGGCGAGCTTTTGCGCTTCGCGCGGATCGCCACACAACGAGCCATTGGCAAGGATAGGAACATACATGATTTGGACGGGAGACTTTATCCGCGAGACCGCAAGCACTTGTCTGACACCATCGGCGGCAGGCTGACAGAAACCTAAAAGTGCTCCGTCAACTGTAGTTGAGACAGTCGAAGACAATGCTCCCCTCTCCCCCCAAGACCGCTCAACCGTGGTTGAGACAAAAGAAGAAAGTTTGCCAAACGAAGCGGCCGCACGCTTGTACAAGTCTTGCGCCTTACTCCATTGTCCGGCAAGAATCGCAGTACGAGCTTCGAAGGCGAGCACTACTGCCTCCCCATCAGCCTTTCTCATCAACTCCAATTGTTGTTGCGCCTCTGTGGCATTTCCCTGAGCAAGGGCAATCAGGTAGAGGTTAAACCGATACATCGGGTGATCGAGATTAAGTCTCTGTGCTTGCCTGATAGTTTCTCGCGCTTCATCGAACCGGTTAAGACGAATTAAGATAGTCGAGGTGTTCATATATAAATGGCTTTCGTTCGGATTTGCTCGAATAGCCCGTCGAAACTCACTGAGAGCTTGCTCAAGATCTCCGATCCGAAGATAACCATATCCCAAACTTGCGGGAGCTAGCCAATCATTTGGATATAGTTGCTCGATTAACTCATCAGCCTCCTTTTGCTTTTCAAAATCTCCTGTGGCGTATAGATGATAGATCTCGTCGATATGCAGCTTTTCAAGTTCAGTTACACGATTTCTCAAAGCGTACGCCTTGGCCGCAAACTCTGCAGACTTACTAAGATCATCGAAGTTTCCATAGGTCCAAGACAGCAAAACGTAGGCCTCGGCAAAATTCGGATCGAGTTCGACTGCGCGATTGAAAAGCGGAAGAGCATCTTTGTAGTTACCGCTGTAGTGTTGCTCCAGTCCTTTCGAGTAAATATTCAAAGCTTCGAGAGATGAAGTCGTCGCTTGCTCGATTGGCGCGTTGTATTTCTGAAGCGTGCTCAAGGATTCGCCAAGCTGTTTGCGTAGGTTGAGAGCTGCCTGGCCCAATGATTTAAGAACTTGCTCCTTTCCCTCAGCCTCGATCTGTTGACTGGAAATCGTGTCTCCTGTCCCAATGTTTATCGCGTCCAGTGTGACAGCGTAATTGCGACCAAGGCTCGCGATCGAGCCAACGATCATGGCCTTCAAGCCCCGCCGGCGACAGATTTCGCGCCCGATGTCCGGTGTGATGCGCTCACCGTCTGCTCGGCCCATGTAGCGTAGTGTTTCCCGTACTCCTTCTTCAGGAAGAAGATTTAGAAACGGCGTCTGTCTGAGCTGGACCGCGAGAGCCTGCTTGAGCGTTCCATCGAAATTGGGATCGTCAGTCGTGTTGACAAAGTCGGCGAGTAAAATCGTGTCTGTATTGTTTAGTATTGGGCGACGACTCAGGTAGAAGTAGCCGAAGAAAGCGATACTGCTTGCGACTAGCGTCAGAACGGCAAGTGTAATTAATGCGCCGCGCTTATGAGCCGTGATCTGGCTGAAGATGTATTCGGCACTTGAGCGCGAATGAAGCTTTGGGATTGCGGCTTCAGGCGGAGAGCTTTCCGCATTCCTAACTTGCCCGCCGGATATCAGAATTCCAGCCTTGTCCGGCGATGCGCTGCGTTCAATAGCCGCCTTAGTTTCCAATGATTGCTTTAGTCGCTTCAGATCGATTAATAGATCCTTGCTCGTCTGGTAGCGATCGTCTCTGTTCTTCGTCAGCGCCTTTTCGACAATCTCTTCCAGTCGTTCCGGGACCAGACGTGAATAACGGCGAAGCGGCGGAGGTGAATCTTTCGAAAGAATCGCAGAGAAGATTTCATTCGACGTGCCACCAAGAAAGGGTGCGCAACCGGCGATCGTTTCATATAGCACTACACCTAGACTCCAGATATCTGTGCG
>Ga0163163_10004659_pt1 | contig 11725 bp, 8 predicted proteins | sample S65metaG_FD_119766 | JGI IMG/M metagenome (GOLD analysis project Ga0163163, IMG submission 119766) | Switchgrass rhizosphere microbial communities from Kellogg Biological Station, Michigan, USA - S6-5 metaG | ecosystem: Host-associated > Plants > Roots > Rhizosphere > Soil | place: USA: Michigan... | reverse complement strand
GAAGTCGAACCGACAGACCGCGAATATCCCAGTCGTGATGTTCAGCGCGATCGCTCAAGACGGTTCAGCTGTGAATGACGCCAAACAACTCGGCGCGGCGAGCTTCCTGTTCTTCCCCATGGGATCCGATCAGTTGACCAGCGTCGTGCAGGGCGTCCTTTCGCGAAACAAGAATGATCAGGCTTCCGAAAAGTAACCCTTCGAAACACGACATCACGGAATGTTGCTCGCGAGCAGTACAATCAGGCCATGTCTGAGACCCTGATGCCCGGTGCGCCGCTCGACCATGGAGCGATGGTGCTGGTCACACTCAACTCGCCGCGCGAGAAGTTCTGGGGCGCGGTGCTGGCGTTGACCGCGGCCGGCGTGTGTATCCGCGGAATCTCGCTGGAGTCGTTTGACGACTTCTCTCGCCAGATCAAGACCGGCGACAACGCCGATCCGGCGGTGGTTTTCTTTCCTATGCATCGGGTGGAGAGAATCGAACTGGACGCCCGTTACGGCGACGTTCCGTCGCTCGCCGAACGTTTCCTCACTAAGTCAGGACTCAACGCCATCGAGGTCTTCTACCGCGAGGTGGGCGGATGAAAGACCGGTTCTGGACAGCGCCAAACCAACTGACGCTGTTGCGACTGATCTTCGTTCCCTTCGTCATCATGAACGTCCTCGACCACGATTATGCGTGGGCGCTCGGACTCTTCGTCGCCGCCGGCGTAAGTGATGCGCTGGATGGCTTGCTGGCACGGTTGCTCAAGCAGCAGACGCGCGTCGGACAATATCTAGACCCAATCGCCGACAAACTCCTGTTGAGTTCGATGTTCATGGTGCTGAGCTTCACCCACCAGATTCCGTGGCGCTACACGGTAATCGTCTTCAGCCGCGATCTCTCGATCCTGGTGATCGCGGCGGCCCTGTACATGACGACCTCCATCCGCGACTTCCGTCCGAGCATCTTCGGGAAACTCAACACGGTGTCCCAAGTGGCCGCGGTCTACTTTGTGCTGCTCTTCAACGTAAGTCCAATGCAGTGGATTTATGGGGCGAAGACGCTGGCCCTGTATGCCACCTTCGCCTTTACGACTTTCTCAGGCATCCACTACGTTCTTCTTACCGGCGAGCGACTGCACCAGCTCGGGCAAGCGCCCAAGATAGAAGATAAGTAGCCGGACCGTCCTGCGTCAGCGTCAAGCCCAAGTTTCAACACAGTCCACGGCAACTGATTGCAAACAATCCAGTTGCGCCGCGCCTTCCAATGTCACTCCACCCCACCCACCCTTGTTATCCTGAATATAGGGGAGAAACAAAAGCGTCCAGATCAACGAAGTCCCTGGCCCTTCAGGCCATTAAGCGATTTGTTTTTAAATAGATACAGCATTTATCTCCGTAAGTTGTTGATTCTCAAGGATCTCGAAAAAGGGGAGGGGCCCCACCCAAGCCAAGACTCGAGTGGGGAGAAGTTCGGTCCCCTAGTTAGAAGTTAAAGGTTAGTTGGGCGGTATAGCTTCGCGGCGGGACGAAGTGGGTTCCGCTGAAGGTGGAGAGGAAGTTGTAGAGCGCGACTTTGTCGGTCACGTTCAGCACCGTGAAGCTCAAGTTGGTCTTCACCTTGTCCTTCCTCAAGATGTTGTCCCAACCTGTCGCAATATCGAACAGGTGACGAGGCGCGACGCGCGGCGGATTCTTGTCGTCGTTCTCGGTCCCAGGAGCAGGAATCGAGACCAGTGGCGAAGTCAGTTGGCCACCAGCACAACTGTTGAGCGGGGAAGTGAGAGTCGCTTGCACTCCACCGCAGGACAACTGGAGTTGAGCCTGCTGATCGGCGGAGAGTCCGGTCAAGTCGATCGGTGCTGAGGGATCAGGATTGGTGGAGAAGGGAACGCTGCCGGCGACGAGACCGCTGTCATACCTCCAGTTGAACCCGAACCACGGACCGTTGGGCTTGGGTTGATATTGCAGGTGAGTAGTTTGCTGGAACGCCTGATCGTGGTCGATGCGGAATACAGAGGCGTTGATGACATCTTCATTATTGAAGAAGAGACCTCCGACTTCCGGGCCGAAGAAACGCGACCGTGAATGTCCGAGCACGGCATAAGCACTCAGCCCTTTGTACGCAGGCATGCTGACCTTGATACCGAAGCCATCGATCTTCGACTTCTTCCACTGAATCGGAAATGTGATCGGCGTGTTGAAGATTGTGTCGAAGTCATAATCCCCATCCGTGTACTTCCAGAAGTATTCGCCGTCGACGACCAGGAATTTACCTATGCCCTGTTCGAAACCAGCATTGAACTGGTCGCGCGTAGCAGGTTGAATCCTGACATCGCCGGCAGCTCCGAGAATGCTCGCGGTTGCGCTGGAGACGATAAGGTTCTCGTTGTAAGGTGTCGGCATCAGACGCGCGTACCCGACGCGCAGAACGGTGTTGGTCGGTTTCACCAGGTAGCTGACGCCGAGTCGCGGCTGTAGCTGAGAACGGCTGGTAAGTCCGTTGTAGGTCTCGCCGCGCAGCCCCAACATGAAGGTCCATTTCCGCCAACTGATGTTGTCCTGCAGGTAGGCAGCGACCTGCTTTATGTCGGTGTGCCCGTCGAAGGTGAACAGTGATCCGCCGCGAGTCAGGTCGAGAGACAAGAGACCTGGAACGAAGTTAGGGTTTTGCTGAAGTCCCGAACCCGCGCATGTCGGATCGAGAACCGTCGGATCGACCACGGGAGCGCCCGACGAGTTGAGGCAGACTGGATTGAAGGTTGGGTCGGTCAGGCCGGTTGCGAAGCCTTCCGTCAGGAAGGTGTGGTAATACTCCAGCCCGCCCTTGATGTTGTGGATTCCCTTGGAATAGGAGAGATCGGTGCGCAGGCCGGCGTTCTGCAATCTGCGGGATTGGGAGAGCGTCGCGGGTTGGTCATCGAGGGGATCGGAACTCGGATAGTAGTGGAACTGATCCTGGCGGAGATACGGATTCACGCTGAGCAGGGTAGTGCTGCCGAACAGGTGGGTCCAGACCAGCGAGGTGTTGTAGCTGAGGATCTTGGCGCGCTGATCCTGGCCGAGGGCCTGCTGGTCATATTGGTTGGGAGTTTGGAACCAGGAACGCGACAGGCCGAGATTCAAGTGGAGCGAGTCGGCCGCAGTTGGCTGGAAGTCGATGCGATCGAAGAAGTTTTCGCCATTGCCGTGGGCGTGAATTGCCTCGAACTCCGGAGTGTCCAGATAGCGGCCACTATCGACGCCATCGAGAGAAATGAAGTTTCCGAAGCGCTTATTGCCGAAGCCAAGCGAGAAGCCAGCGTTCGACGTTCCGAACGATCCGTAGCTACCGGAAAGACTGCCATGAGCACTGGAGTTCAGGCCGGAGCGGGTAGTGGTGCGGATGATCAAGCTGGGCTTGTCTCCGTATTCGGCGGGAACGACCCCGTTGATGATCTCCATCGATTCCACCGCGCTCACCGGCAACTGGTTGGAGAAGACACGGCTCTGCTGGTCGGTAATGGGTTGGCCATCGACACTGAAGCTGGCATCGGCATGTTCTCCGAGAGGATGGAAGAGGCCATTCGAGTCGGAGGCAATGCCAGGGCTGGAGAGAGTGACGAGCGAACTGAGCGGAGCGTTAACGCTCTCGGTGGGGAGCTTGGCGTAGAGCGAGCGATCAATGTCGGTGTGAGCGCTGGGCTCGTTCTCAACCAGGTCGGCGCCCGCGGCTTCGACGGTTACGGTTTGGGAGGAGCTTTCAATCTGAAGTGAAAGGTTCACGGCGACGGGGACGGTTGAGCGGACATTCGTGTCTCCGGTTGCGCCCCGGAAGCCTGTCTTGCTCGCATTCAGATGGTAGTTGTTGAACGGGACGTTGGTGAATGTGAACTGGCCGTTGTTGTCGGTTTGAGCGGACTGCTTGTATCCGCTGACGGGATTGGTCAATTCGACCGTGGCACCGGGTACGACGGCACCGGTGGGATCGAGCACCTGGCCCTGTACCTTGCCGGAGTTTCCGGTCTGGGCGAAAGCGGGAAGCGCAAGCGAAAGAAGTACGAGGACAGCGGCGACGGCTAAGGGTGACCTAGAAACAGAAATCGAGCGAATTCTTACCAATAAAGACATTGGCTCCTCCAATGGAAGCGGTCTCGAGACTTGGGTGATTCGGTTTTCGGGGCGGCGTCTAGAGAGCTATTGGAGGAGGGCGGATAAAGACAGCAGGAACGACCAGTTGGGATTGGAGTTGTACCGGACTGGTGGTCACAAACCCAGTGAATACAAAGAGGGCAGTGGTGGTGGCCGCCGCGATTGGGGTGACCGCGCTATGAGAAACGAGACAGATGGAACAGTGTTCGACGTCGGAGCCCAGCCGGTTTTCGCCGGCGTAATGTCTGTGGGCGGCCTGGACAATTACGAACGTGAAGACAACCAAGGCAAGAAGGAGCGCAGAATAACTGCGCAATGCTGGCCGATCGACGTGTCGCAATGGTCTCACTGTTTTGAATGGTAATACGGTTAGGCCTACAGATGCTGGGGCACCTGCCAAGTACTCAGATTTTGTTCAGCGATGACCCGCCCAAGAGTGTGGAGGGGATCACCGGTAGGTGTGGGATTTTGTTTTAAGTTTTCCACGGTCCCGTATTAGGATGACTGCCACAAACCCAGTTTCACAACCTTGTTACTTTGGTCACTATTCCCCCTTTTGAGCATTGTTGCTGGAGTGAATCGTTGGTATCTCTAGGCGAGACACTTTGGTGAGGGGAAATTTGTCCACTACTACCGGCATGAGTTGGATCGAAGAAAAGTTTGTCGAACAACGGATAGCGGCAGAGGAGCGGCGAAAGCAGGCTGCCGAAGAAGAAGCGAAACGGCGCGCCCTTTACGAGAAGTACCTGATGATATGGGGCAAGCTCATCCACACGATCGAGCAGGACGTCGCGCTCTACAATGGCCATCCGGAGGCGTCGAGGCGCCTGCTGGTCACCAACTTCGACCACAGTATCGAACTTCATTGGGAAGACAATTACGGACCTCTATTACTGCTGGAGTTGAACCTGGACCAGCAGGTAATGAAGTTCTCTACGCCAGTGCAGCAGCCCGAAAAATGGCATGCGCACATCGGCGAGATCAAGTTTGGGAGTGATTACGACCTGATGATTCCGACGGGAACCAACGTTACGAAGAAGGCGACGGTAGCGCAGACGTCGCAGTTCCTGCTGGAGCCGGTGCTGTTCTAAGAAGTTTGAAGGCAAGGAAAAGACGCCGGACAATTCCGGCGTCTTTTGTTTTGCAAGAAGGAGGTCTATTGAACCACGCCAAGTGCACGGCAGGCGCGGAGCAGCAGGTCGCGATCGTTATCGGCGAGGCCCTGGAACTCGAGTCCGTAGTGGTACTGGCTGCGATGACGGACGACGGCATCGCACTCGATCGGCCGGTCACAATGGGGTAGCGTGAGCGAGAGGTGGATGACCTTGCCGCGCGAGAGTTCGTGCGAGACGTTGATGGCCATGCCGCCTTCACTGATGTCGCCTCCGCGACCGTAGCAGTAACTGGAAATACCGGAATTCGTTTTAACTTTTACCTTCACAGCCACGTCGATGCTGTAGCGCTGAAAGCGGCGCTTTTCAGCAACTGATGGCTCATCTATCGCCAGCGAGGCCAAAGGCGTCGTGCTGTCGGACATAGTCTTACCCCCCACCGTTGAAATCACGGTACGACAGAACGTGCAAATGGCCTAGGAACCGAAGTAATACCCAAACGGTGGGATCTTGATTTACATCCGATCAGTTGAGGGCACTCGGTACCGTGAAGCGTGTAAGTCTCGATTCAGCTGCTACTTAGGAGTTGGCAAAAGCAAGGGCAATTTGGCTGCCGAAGCCTCGGATAGGAGCAGCACCCGGGCCGTAGCTGGAATCTGAAAAGTTGGGAGAACGCTTCCAATGCCGTCGAACCGTGTGTTGCTCGTCGATGATGATCCGGCGATTCGATCCAGCTTGTTTGAGATTTTGCAGAGGGAAGGGTTTCAGGTGACCGTCTGCTCCACTGTGTCTGAGAGCCTGGCGGAGATTAATGCAAGGCCATTCGATGCGCTGATCTCCGACCTGAATATTGGGGAGCCGAGTGACGGCTTCACAGTAGTAAGCGCGATGCGCCGGACGCAGCCCCATGCGATCACGCTGATAATGACGGGATTTCCGGCATTCGACTCCGCCCTGGAGGCGATCCGGCAGCAAGTCGATGCATACCTGCTGAAACCAACCAATGTGCAGGAGCTGGTGGCATTGCTCCGGAGCGGGCTCACCGAGGGAAAGGGACGCCACATCCCGCTGCCACGCAGACGAGTGTTTGAAGTTCTGCGCGACAAGATCGATGAGGCGATTGCTCATTGGACACAGAACATGAAGGCGTTGGGTGCAGAGCCATGGGTGAATCTGTCAGATGAAGAGCTGATCGATGGCGTGCGCGTGATTCTGGAGGAGCTGTGTTACCGGGTAGAGGCGCCGGCTGCCGAGGTACGGGAGTTGAGCCTGGCTTCTGCGCGCCAGCATGGCGCGTTGCGCGCGAAACAGAACTTCACGGTCCCGAATTTGCTGACAGAGGCCCGACTGCTCCGACTGACGGTGCTGGATGTCATCCACGAACACTTGATCGAGCTGAATCTCAGCAATGTGTTCACGGATCTTTTCACAATGAGTGACACGCTGGATGAAATGGCGCAAGCCTCGGTCGAAGCATTGTTGTTAGAGAAGGAAAGCGCCGACATCGCCAGCGATTAGACGTTTGAATCGCAACGATAGGGCAGTATCCGCGCGCGAAGTGAGTTCCCGCCTCTGGTATCTTTGATTCAGAAAACTTTCATCGAGGAAACGTGACAGAAGCACAGCGGAAATTCCGTCTGCAGGTGATAACCGCGTTCGCGCTGGTGTACGTGCTTTGGGGATCGACGTACCTGGCGATCGGAATCGCCGTGCAGCATGTGCCTCCGCCGATGATGGGAGGTTCGCGATTCGTTGTTGCGGGCGCCTCGATGTTGTTGTGGCGCAAACTCACTGGCAATTCTATTGGTGTGACGTGGAGCGAGTTTGCGCGGCTGACCGTGCTCGGCGTGCTTCTGCTGGTAACGAGCAACGTCGTGCTGGGATGGGCCGAGCAGATGATTCCGACGGGACTAACGGCGCTGTTGATCGCAATTATCCCTCTATGGTTCCTTCTGCTGGAGAGGCTGAGTCATAAGGGCGAGCGTTTTTCGTCACGCGCAGTCGTGGGAATCGTACTCGGATTGATTGGCGTTGCCATTTTAATGTGGCCCAAGTTGCGCGTGGGATTGGCGCTTGGGCATCGAGAGATCTTTGGGATGACGCTGGCGATTTGTGCGAGCGTCAGTTGGGCGACAGGATCGATACTCTCGAAGCGTTGGCATGTCGGGGTGGACCCGTATGGCGCAAGCGGCTGGGAGATGCTGATTGCCGGCGTCGTCAATCTTCTTGTGGGCGGCGTGCTGGGCGAATGGTCGCGGACACATTGGGATCGCGCTGCGGTGCTGGCCATCATTTATCTGATCGTCGCGGGATCATGGATTGGATTTACGGCGTACGTGTGGCTGCTGAAGAACGTGCCGACGTCGAAGGTAGCGACGTATGCGTATGTGAATCCGATCGTGGCGGTCTTTCTCGGCTGGCTGGTATTGCACGAAAAGATGGACGGCTGGATGTTCGCCGGAAGCGTGGTGATCATTTTGAGCGTGGTGCTGGTGACAGGTGCAAAACCGAAGAGAGAAGAGAAGCAGATCGAACTGGAGTTGCCGGTAGTAGAAGGAAGCGGCGATTAAAGTGTGACGAGTACCGTTCGTCACGGAAGCACAGCAATTCGTCCCAGAGTGACTCACTCCAACGGTCAGACGAGATGCTGAATTCTTAAATTCAAAGGCAGTGCTGATTCATCCCTCCGTGTAAGTCACCTCCTTGTAACAACTTCGCATTTTTTTACGACTGGAACCGGAAGTGCATTCCTGAAGGCACTCTCGACGACGCTCGAATGCACTCTTTTGCAGCCGGTCCCCAATACAAGTTGTTCTGCTATCGAGAGTGAATCAACGAGGAGGAAGTGCAAATCATGGCGAAGATGTTTCGATGGACAGTGCTCGCGATGGTGCTGCTCGTGTGCTGCACGCACATGTTCGGCCAAGCCACAGCGAGCAGTTCGGTACGAGGGACGGTCGTCGATGGAAGCGGCGCAGCGGTAGTGGGCGCTGAAGTCACAGTCGCAAATACAGCTACAGGATATACACGAACCGTGACCACCCAAAGCGATGGGTCGTATGTAGTAGAGCCACTACCGGTGGGTGTTTACAACGTGAAAGTAGCAATGAAGGGATTTGCGTCTGCGGCGGCGAACCGAGTGGAAACACTGATCGGATCGACGACCACGCAAAATTTCAACCTGAAGACAGGCACCGCGACGGAAATCGTTGAAGTGAGCAGCGAAGTCCCGATCGTGGATCAATTGAAAACAGATGTGAGCCAGAACATCACGCCGAGGGAAGTAGAAGAGCTTCCGATGATCGGGCGTGATGTGGCGAACCTGGCGTATCTTGCGCCGGGCGTGAAAGCGACCGACTCATACGATCCGACGAAGAATCGCCAGGCGATCATGTCGGTCAATGGACAGAACGGCCGTAACGTCAACGTGACGGTAAACGGTATCGACAATAAGGACAATACGGTCGGCGGACCGGTCATGCAGCTTCCACTGGAAGCCGTGCAGGAATTTGCAATATCGACGCAGCGCTTCTCGGCCGCCAATGGCCGTTCAGAAGGCGCCGCGATCAACATGATCACGAAGTCAGGCTCGAACAACTACCACGGATCGTTGTTTGCGTTCTTCCGCGACCTTGCTCTGAATAAGGACCAGAAGCGCCCGGATGGCACCGGCGGATTCACGATGATCAACCCGCCTTACAGCCGGCAGCAGTTTGGCGGCAGCGTCGGCGGTCCGTTTGTGAAAGACAAGCTGTTCGGGTTTTTTGCGTATGAACGCCAGCGCGAACATACCAGTCAAACGGAATCGGCGGATGCGTTTTACCAGTTAGGACTTGCCGCCAGCGCAGGGTTAGCCGCGCAGCCTGCCGCAGTTTTGGCGACTCCGTTCTTTGAGACCCGGTACAACGGCCGCATGGACTGGCTGATTAACAACCGGAACACTGCGTATATCAGCTACAACTCGCAGGCAAACAACAGTGAGAACGATCAGTCGGACGGTTATATGGACCTGACGGCCGGGAACTTCACTGTGAATCACATGCAGCTGGCAAACTTCACTCTGAATTCAACGTTGTCGAACACGGCTGTGAACCAGTTCACGTTCGGTTACCAGTACTGGAACAACCTGATTGCCAGCGACACGAGCGTTCCGCTCGTGACGTTCCCCGGCAACGGCGTGAATTGCAATTTCGGTGGCGTCTGCTTTGGAACGAATACCAACGTGCCGCAGCAGTCGTATCAGCGCAAGTGGCAGTTCAAGGACGATTTCACGAAGTCATGGCGTAACCACAACTTTAAGAGCGGTGTGGACTACATCTGGGAGCCGACATTGGGTGGCTTCTTCGAATTCAACTCCACGCTGGAAATCGACTTTGGCGTAACACCGAGCTGCATCCTCGGAGTTGGTCCGGATGCGACCACAGCGGGTTGCGGACCTTCCGCCTATCCGCAAGGTTTTGCAACACCGGGAGCAATTGTGGCGATGTCGCTGGCAAACGGCGATCCGAGCACGAACGTTCCGGGCGGGACCAAGCAGTTCGGACTCTACTTCCAGGATGACTGGAAGTTAACGAAGCGCTTGACGTTGAATCTCGGCTTGCGTTGGGACAAAGACTACAACATGGTCGGCGGCGCAGCGGTGCGGGATAGCCGAACCTACCAGGAACTGGTTGCACTGAATCATCCGCTTACCAATCCCTTCGTAACGAGGCAGCCGCAGGACGATAGTAAAAACATTAGTCCTCGCGTTGGCTTTGCTTTTGACGTGACGGGATCAGGAAAGCACGTTCTTCGCGGCGGCTTCGGAATGTATTACGGGAACATTTTCCAGAACATCCCGATTTTCATGGAGCAGCAGCACAACGACACAATCTTCCAGACGACTTTGAGCTTGTCATCTCCAACCGATCCGGTTCCGGGGACGGGGCTTACACTGGGACAGTGGCAATACGGCGTCAGCCCGTTGCCGACGATTCCGGCACCGTCATCGCAGTTGAACCCGGGCAGCATCGGCCGCCTGATCGATCCTGACTACCAGAACCCTCTGACGGAAGAATTCAACGTCGGTTACAGCTGGCAGCTCTCGAACAGCGCAGTCGTGGAAGCCGAGTACGTTCACACGCTTGGATTGCACGAGAACAAGACGATCAACATCGACCAGAAGATTCCGGTCGGTGGTGTTTGCTGCACTCGTCCACTGGACGCCGCATTTGCCGCGAGTGGTTTGCCGGCGCTTGCCAGCGTTCGCGTGGAAGAGTCGATTGGACGTTCGCACTATGACGGCGTGAACCTGAGCTACCGTCAGCGCATGACGCATCACTTCTCAATCAATGCCAACTACACGCTGGGCTGGGCCAATTCGTATAGCGGCGGTGGAACTTCCTTCCGCAACTATCCGCGTGATGCCTATCGTCCATTTGCCGATTACGAGTGGGGTCCGTCTCCGAACGACGAGCGGCACCACATTTCCATCAGCGGCATGGTCGACCTGCCGGCAGGGTTCCAGTTCTCGCCGATTCTGCAGTTCGGTACGGCAAGACCGTTCAACCTGTTAAATGCCTCCAACACCCTGAACACGGGTGGCGGAACGTTTAACGCTGTAGTGGTTCCCAAGGACGACATCACGAACTACCTGGCGTTCTCCGGCGACAACGCTGGGGCGCAGAACTGCTACTACATCACGCAGCAGTGCACGATTGCGAAGTACGATCCGCTGCGTGGCGACAAGTTCTTCCAACTCGATGCTCGCTTGGCCAAGAACTTCAAGTTTACGGAAAAAGTGAACTTGCAGTTAGTGGCACAGGCTTTCAACCTCACGAACCGTGCGAACTATGGCGCGAACTTCGGTGCGGACATTTCCAATCCGAACGGGTTCAACAAACCAGCCGGCTTCATCAACCCGACGGCTACAAACGTGCCACGATCGCTAACCGGCGAGTTTGGGTTCCGGTTGACTTTCTAACCCCGGCAACTGTTCCTTTGGCAGACGCGAAAGCGTCTGCCTTTTTTAATTTCAACGAGAGCCCCACGAAAGTCTTAGTTAACAATCAGTTATTCGCGCCTGTATGAAGAAACATAGAGTGATCGCTCCAGCTATTCAGTTTTCAGGAAAATCCGCTGGAAGGCTGGTCGAAAACAATATTTGTTTTCAGTAACTTAGGATTTATTTACATTGGGCAGCAACTTGCACATTCTCCTCTCAACCGGGTTCTAGCCAGTCGGTTTCAGTAAACATGGGATAGCGGGTCAACAGCAGCAGGCCTTCCAGTTCACTAACTGGGACTTGTCTGATCCCCGACTGTCCGAAAACCTCGGCGGAAGAAATGCAATGACCGAGAAGCCGGTGGGGCTGGCTAAGTAAACATTTAGGAGGATGGCATGGTTGGTTCAAAGAACATCCGATTGCTTGGCATCGTATTGCTGGCACTCGGGATGTGCATGCAAGTGTTCGGACAGGCGACTGCCAGTTCGGCGCTTCGCGGAACAGTAGTAGACGG
>Ga0163163_10004657_pt1 | contig 11727 bp, 11 predicted proteins | sample S65metaG_FD_119766 | JGI IMG/M metagenome (GOLD analysis project Ga0163163, IMG submission 119766) | Switchgrass rhizosphere microbial communities from Kellogg Biological Station, Michigan, USA - S6-5 metaG | ecosystem: Host-associated > Plants > Roots > Rhizosphere > Soil | place: USA... | reverse complement strand
GGCGTGGCCGCTCAATTCGGTTAGCGAGCAAACCTCCGCGCGCAGGCGCATGGGCTCGCCGAAGATGGGCACTTCGGCCTGCTTTTCCACGATCTTTCGGCCCAGCGTGTATTCGGCCTGAAAGCCAGTGATCAGGACGGTGTTGCGCGGGTCCTCGATGTTATTGCGCAGGTGGTGCAGAATGCGGCCGCCTTCGCACATGCCGGAGGCGGAGATGATGACGCAGGGTCCGCGCAGGTCGTTGAGCTTTTTGGATTCGGCGACGTGGCGAATGTAAGTCAAGCGGTGGAATCCGAAGGGATCGTTGCCGTCGGTCAGATACTGGAGGATCTCTTTGTCGTAGCATTCGGGATGCTTGCGGAACACTTCGGTGACGTTTACAGCGAGCGGGCTGTCGACAAACATTGGGATCGAGGGCAAACGGTGGGCGTCGATGAGTTGATGCAGCAGCGATACCAGCTGCTGGGTGCGGCCTACCGCGAACGCGGGGACGATGATCTTGCCGCCGCGCGCCGCTGTGCGGCTGACCACATCCGCGAGGGTGTCGGCTGCGTGGCCTAGCGGCTTATGGAGACGGTCGCCGTAGGTGCTTTCGAGGATCAAGTAGTCGACTGGGTCAAGGCTTTGCGGATCGCGTATGATCGGCAACCCAGGCCGTCCGACGTCGCCCGAAAAGCCAATGCGCACCCCGTCCGCCTCGACGATCATCGATGTGGAGCCCAGCATGTGGCCCGCATCGTAGGTGGTGTAACAAACGCCTTCGGCAATCTGCTTCTTTTCGCCAAGAGGAACGCCGCGGAACTGCTGGAAGGTTCGCTTGGCGTCTTCCTGGGTATAGAGCGGAGCCACCGGCCGGTCATCGCGCCCGATCGCTTTGCGATGCTCGCGGCGGCGGTTTACGAATTCCGCGTCCTTCTCTTGCAGGAACGCGGAATCGGCGAGCATCGCCAGGCACAGATCGAGGGTAGCGGGCGTGGTGTAGATCGGGCCTCGAAAACCCTGCTTGACCAAGCCGGGTAAGTTGCCGCTGTGGTCGATGTGCGCGTGGGAGAGAATAACGGCGTCGATCGCAGACGCAGGGAACGGAAACTGGCTGTTGCGCGCGAAGGCTTCCTGGCGGCGTCCTTGGTAGAGACCACAGTCGAGCAAATACTGCTGGCCGCCGGTCTCGACATGATGCATCGATCCGGTGACAGTTTTACTGGCGCCCCAAAAGGTCAGTTTCATGGATTTGAGTAGAATTACACTATACGATGCGTAAGGCGGCGGTTCGCTTATTGTCGACAGGGCTGGTGTTCCTGGTAGGAACGGCGTTCGCGCAGAAAAAGCCGATCACGCTGGACACGCTGCAGGCGTGGCGGAATAGCGCGGCTCGCAACACGCCGGGCGATCCGGTGTGGGCTCCCGATGGCAAGACCTTTGTTTATCGCCAGGGAAGCCAGCTCAAGTGGTTCGACGTCGCGGCCAAGAAATCGTACGATGTCGTGGATTTGACCACGCTCGATTCCGCGGCGGTGAGCCCGCCGGCGCCGGAGCGGTATGAGTGGGAGAACCGGCGCGTCGATGAAGCTACGCTGCAGTGGTCGCCTCGCGGCGGTGAAGTTCTTTACGGGGGCGGCGGGGACCTTTTCCTGATTACGATTCGGGGCGGCGAGTGGCGGCAACTGGTCAAGACGGCGACCGCCGAGCACGATCCTAAGTTTTCGCCGGACGGCAAGAAGGTTGCTTTTCGGCGCAACTGGGATCTATATGTGATCAACATTGCCGACGGCCGGGAGACGCGGCTTACGTCGGATGGCTCTGACACGCTGCGCAACGCGGGGCTGGATTGGGTTTATCCCGAAGAATTGGAGTTAGGAACCGCTTATTGGTGGGCGCCGGATTCGAGCGCGATCGCGTATCTGCAATTCAATGTGAGCGGCGAGCCTCTGTACCCGCACGCCGATTTACTGGGCTCGCGCGCGGTGCTGGAGCCGCAGCGTTATCCGCAGGCGGGCGAGAAGAACGCGAACGTCAAGCTGGGCGTGATCCCTGCGAGCGGCGGTGGAACCAAGTGGCTGGACGTTGGCGATACGGTCAAGACATACCTGATCGCACGGGCCGGCTGGGTGCCGGATTCGACAGGGGTATACGTCGTGCGCACCAATCGTATTCAGAACCAGCTCGATTTTCTGGTTTACGAGGCTGCGTCCGGGAAATCGAGATCTGTCTACCGCGAATCGGATAACTACTGGATCAATATTGTAGGAGATCCGGTGTTCTTGAAAGACGGGAAGCGGTTTCTGTGGACTAGTGAGCGCGATGGGTTCCGCCACTTGTACCTGTATTCGCTGGATGGCGCGGGGCCGCTGCAACTTACCAAAGGCGCCTGGCAGGTGGCGGACTTCGCCGGTGTGGATGAGAAGGCAGGGCGTGTCTATTTTCGGTCGACGGAAGCGAGTCCGCTGGAGCGCCAACTGTATAGCGTCCACTTGGACGGCGGAGACAAGCGGCGGATCACGGCGGGCGCGGGCACGCATCGAATTGTGATGGCTCCTGGGACGAGCTATTTTCTCGACGTGTATTCGAATCTGAGATTGCCGCCCGAGGGGACTTTGCGTAGCGCTAATGGCGATGCCATTGTGCTGTATCGTCCGGCGGATCGCAAGGCGCTGAATGAGCTCGACCTTCGCCCGACGGAGATTGTCGAGTTCAAGGGCAAGGACGGCACCAGCTTTTATGGGCGCATCATTAAGCCGCCCGGCTTCGATCCCGCGAAAAAATATCCGCTGCTGGTGGATGTCTACGGTGGGCCGCACGTACAGGCAGTGCGCGACGCTTGGCCGGGTCTCGGCATGGATCAAGTATTTGCGCATGCGGGCTATGTGGTCTGGCAGATGGACAACCGCGGCTCCGCCGATCGGGGACATGCGTTTGAGATTCCGGTGTATCGCAACCTGGGCGCCCAGGAACTGGCGGACCAACGCGAAGGGGTGGAATACATAATTGCCCGCGGGTTTATTGATCCGCAACGCGTCGGGGTAAACGGCTGGAGCTATGGCGGTTTCATGACGCTGAATCTGCTGTTGAATGCTGCGGATTTGTTCCATGTGGGGTTCGCGGGCGCGCCGGTGACCAACTTGCTCAACTACGACACCATCTACACGGAGCGTTATATGGGGATGCCCGATGACAACGCCGAAGCCTACGCCCGGACATCTCTCCCGCGTCACGCGCGCAATCTTACGGGCCGGCTGATGATCGCGCATAATCTCGAAGACGATAACGTGTTGTTTCAAAACTCGGCGCAGATGATCCGCGCGCTGGAGGTTGCGGGCAAGCACTTCGAATTGTCGCTTTATACCGAGAAGACCCACGGCGTGTCGGGGGCAGAGGGACGCCAGATGGAGTCCACTATGTTGGATTTCTTCGAGCGTAACCTGAAGCCGCTGCCCGCCCCGCCCACTGCGCGGTAGAATAAAGTCGCCCCCGTATGAGCCTAACCGCATGAGCGTAACAGCCCGCGCGCTCCCTGGAGTTCTAATTCTATTCGCCGGATTCGCGGGCTGCGACCGCTCCGCCCCGGCCAATGTGGCGGCGACCGTGAACGGGCGCGCCATCACTTACGCCCAGCTCGACAAACAGTTTCAAGCGCAGTTCGGCGGCGCCGCAGGTGAGGCATCGAGCGGTGATCAAGCGTTGATACAGAAACTGGAAGTACTGCGAACACTGGTCGACAACGAGATCATGCTGCAGCGGGCGGAGAAGCTGGGTCTGATGGCCGGCGACGCCGATGTCGACGCCAAATTCAACGAGCTCAAAGCGCCCTACACGCAGGAAGAATTCCAGAAGCAACTGGACTCGCGCAAGATGACCATGGACGAGCTGAAGGCGCAGCTGCGCCGCGATCTCAGCGTTCAAAAGCTGTTCAACAAGGAAATCACTTCGCAGATCACCATCACCGACAAAGACATCACGGATTTCTATACCTCCAACAAGGGGAGTTTCAACCTCGCCGAGCCGCAGATTCATATGGCGCAGATTCTGGTTACGCCGACGCCTGATCCCAACGTGCGCAATTTGAAGAACGACAAGGCGAGGGATGAGGAGCAGGCGCGCAAGAAAATCCAGAGCATCGCTAACCGCCTGCGCGGGGGGGAAGATTTCGCGATGCTGGCGCAGAATTATTCGGAAGATCCCAATTCATCGCAGAATGGCGGGGATCTGGGATTCGTCCCGGAATCGGCGCTGGAGAAAGCCAATGTCGAGCTGCGCCGAACCTTGATGGCGCTGCGTCCCGGCGAAACCACGGCTCCGCTGCATACCGCCGAAGGCTACCGCATTCTGAAGCTGATCACGCGGGAGCCTGCAGGCCAGCGTGAGCTTGCAGACCCCAAGGTACAGCAAACCATTCGCGAGCAACTGATCAATCGCAAAGATCAGTTGTTGAAGGCCGCCTACTACGAGATGGCGCGCAACGACGCCAAAGTGGTGAACTACTACGTCAACGGGATCGTGGGCGCCAGCGGCAAGAAGTAGGCTGCGGGCTCTGCCGGCCGTTACAATGTAGTGCTATGAAGCGGTCGATTTCGGTTCTTTTCGCGTGCATTGTGTTCGCATCCGCGGCGCTCCCGCAAGCGCCTGGTACGCGCCTCAACCCAACCGTGAAGCAGATCGTGGATGCGATCTCCGAGCAACGGATCGCGGCAATTTCGCGGAAGCTCGAAGGCTTCGGGACGCGCTACGTACTCTCGGCGCAGGACGATCCAGTGCACGGCATCGGAGCGGCCAAGCGCTGGATTCACGATGAGCTGCAGAGCTACAGCCCGCGGCTCGAAGTCAGCTATCAGGATTTTTCGGTCAAGAAGGGCGCGCGGCAGGGCCAGATTATTCGAGATGTGGAGCTGTCCAATATTGTCGCCGTGCTCCCTGGCGGTGTTCACAAAGACCGCTATGTGCTGGTGACTGCGCACTACGATTCGGTCGCATTGATCCGGAAGCCATTTACCGGCGAGGAGCAAGCCATCGCGGAATCGGTTCGGCAAGGGATCGATGAAAAGGAAGCTCGGGAACTGCGGAAGGTACGTCCTCCCGACGAAGATCTCGGTCCGGTCGATTTCGAGGCTACCGCCTCTCAGCAGATTGCGCCCGGCGTGACGGACGACGGAAGCGGCACGGCGGCCGTGATGGAACTGGCGCGCGTCATGAGCCAGTATCAATTCGACAAGACCATCGTGTTCGTTGCCTTCGCCGCCGAAGAGATCGGATTGAGCGGAAGCCAGGCCTACGCGGCCATGGCGAAACGCACTGGCATGCAGATTGAAGCCGCGCTGAACAACGACATCATAGGGAGCGATGTCTCTGGCAACGGGCGGTCGGCCAAGAATATTCTGCGGCTCTTCGCGGCCGGGCCTGAAGACTCCCCGTCCCGCGAGATCGGGCGCTATATGCAGCAGATTGCACCACGATTCGTGCCGTCGATGCAGGTTCAAGTGGTGTTCCGGCAGGACCGTTTTCAGCGCGGCGGAGATCACACGCCGTTCCTGAATCAGGGCTTTCCTGCGGTGCGGCTGACCACGCCTAGCGAGTACTTCAAGAATCAGCACACTATCACCGATACTTTTGCCAACACCTCGATTCCCTACACTACGCGAGTCGCCCGCATGAACGCAGCAACGCTGGCGAGTTTGGCTCTCGCGCCGGCGCCGCCGGAACTCAACTGGACCTATGCATCGGGACCGAACAAGGGCGGGCACATCCCGCTTCTGGGCAGGGGCAAGTCGGGATATGACGCGGTTCTGCACTGGATTCCGAATACCGAGCCGGATCTCGCGGGCTACGCCGTGGTGATGCGCTCGACGACTTCGCCGGTGTGGGAGCGCGAGATTTGGGTAGGCAACGTGACCAGTTACACAATGCCGGATGTGTCGATCGACGATGTGGTAATCGGAGTGAAGGCGGTTGATCGCGACGGCAATCAGAGTGTGGTGTCGCCCTACAGGGAACCGGTATTACCGGGTATGCTCACGCCGTCTCAGGCCAAGTAAGGGGGAGGTTTGCCAACGGCCGTCTGTCCCCTTTTTTGCTAGCTAACGCGCCGGAGTCTTTTCCAGTTGCTGCTTCGCCCACAGGCGTGCGGGGTTCAGTTTGACGGCGAGCTCGAACTCCTTGTGCGCGTCCGCATTGCGGTTCAGTTTTCGCAGCGCGATCCCCAGCCACAAATGAGCGTCGGCGGAATTCGCATCGAGCGTGATTGCCTTCTCGAAATCCTTGATCGCCAGCTCCACGCCGCCGCCGAACGCCGCCGGCAAATAATAGTTGCCGATGCCGCGGCTCAAATAGTTCATAGGCTCGCGGGAATCGAGCTGCATGGCTTTATTGACTTCATCCAACGCGCAGCGGCCGTACTTGAGGGCCCCCAGTGCTCCCAGGGCCGCGGCTTCCTGTCCGCATAAGGTGCCCCAGATCCGGTGATACTCGGCCTCGCCGGGCTTGAGAGCGACGGCACGCTCCGCAGCTTTCATACCGGCTTCCGAAGCGGTGCGCGCCTGCCCTTTGTCGTGCGTTTCGGTGGCGACTTCCGCCAGGGTCGATTGGGCAATGGCCGCCTGGTACTGCGCACGGGCGTCGGCAGGTTGGCGGTCCGCCGCGGAGGAAAGCTGCGTGGCGATCTGTTCCAACTTCGGCCGGTTTTGTGCGTCACGCGCCTTTTGCAACTCGGGGTTCACGGGAGATCCCGCTAGAAATAGGAACAGAAACAATACAGCCATAGTGTTACCTCATTGGATTGCATCGGGGTCCAAAAAGTTACCGGAAACTTACGCTGCCCGATAGCTTCCCAAGACCCGCAGAAAATCCGCCAGCTCGCTCAAGTGGCCCAGCGCGTTGCGCACGGCCTTATCGTCGCGATGGCCCCATAAATCCAGATAGAACAAATACTCCCAGGGCTTGCCGCGCAGGGGGCGCGACTCAATTTTTACTAGATTGACATCCCGCAAGGCCAGGGTGCCGATGGAGCGAAACAGGGCACCGGGGATGTTGCGAGTGGAAAAGACCAGCGACGTTTTCCAGGGATGCTTGGCTGCTCCGCGCACGGTTCGCGGTTGGGCCCCGGCGGGTTCCAATAGGAAGAAGCGGGTAAAATTTTGGCGGTCGTCTTCGATGCCGCGCTTCAAAATGTCGGCGCCATAGATCTGGGCCGCCAGTTCGGAGGCGATCGCTCCCGCATCGGAAGGCCGCTGTTCCATGATCATTTTTACGCTGCCCGCGGTGTCGTAGAACGGTGTTCGCTCGATGCGCGGGTGGCTGGCGAAAAAGTCGAGACATTGGTTGAGCGCCACTGGGTGCGAATAAACAGTGCGGAGCGCGCGCAAAGAAACGCCGGGCGGAGCGATCAGGTTGTGGATCACCCGCACGCTGGTCTCCGCGGTTATTTCCAGTGAATATTTCAGCAGCAAGTCGTAGTTTTCGTGCACCGACCCGGCGAGCGTGTTTTCCAGCGGGATTACAGCGGCGTCTACCTTGCCGGAATCCACCGCGGCAAAGGCTTCGTCAAAACGCTGGTGGGGGATCGGCTGGGCCGTGGGACCCAGCAATTGAAGGATGGCCTGCTGGCTGAATGCTCCCAACTCGCCCTGGAAAGCGATTCTCATTTTCTTGGTATGCGCCGGCTTCGTATGCGGCAACTTGGTGTGGATCTTGGCGCGTTTTGCCTGGCTGCGCTTTGCCTTACTGGGCTTTGGCTCGCCGCGCCCCCGCGCGGGCTTGCTAGGCGTCATCGTTTTCCTTCCCACTCGCGCGCACCATGCGCCGGCGTGCCCGCCAAGGCCATCACGCGATCCACGCTATGTTCCACAATGTCGGCTACCGTTTGCGGCTGAAGATAAAAGGCGGGCATAGGTGGCGCCAGGATCGCTCCCATTTCGGCCAGCGCGGCCATGGAACGCAAATGGCCCAGATGCAACGGCGATTCTCGAACCATCAGCACCAGCCGCCGGCGCTCCTTCAGCGTGACATCCGCTGCGCGGACGATCAGGTTGGAACTGATGCCATGGGCTATCGCCGACATTGTGTGGATGGAACACGGCGCTACCACCATGGCGTCGAAGGCGACCGATCCACTCGCCAGGCGGCATCCGATGTCTTCGACCGCGTAGTGGAAATGCGCCAGAGCCTTGAAATCGGCGGCGGGTTTCCCCAACTCCAGGAAAGCCGTGCGTTCGCCCGACCGGGATAGGACCAGGTGAGTCTCCACCCCTTCCTGCATGCGCAGCTTCTCCAGCAGCCTCCAGCCGTAGATGGAACCACTGGCTCCCGTGACTCCGACGATAACCCGCAAACGACTTTCCACCGTTACGCGCTGCTGTCCGCGGCATTTATCGCGTAAACTCGCTCAAATGGCACGCTTGTGGAAAATTTTGTTCTGGATTCCGAACAGACTGCTTGCTCATGTCCCTGATCGAACGCTATAATTCTAGCCGAACCCGAAGTCATATATCTAGGCATATTTATTACGGAGTCCGTGGTTTGCGGCTGTGCTATCAGTCAAATGACACTCAACCCTCTATGATGGAGGAACCAGGGCAGAAACTCAAGCGTGTCCGGGAACGGCTGAATCTTCGCTTCCGCGAGGTGGAGGAAGCTAGCACGGAGATTGCTCAGCGGCGCGCCAATGACGAGTTCATCGTGGCCCTAAGCCGCCTCGCCGACATTGAAAATAAAGGCACGATCCCCTCTATTTACCGCCTTTATTCCCTATGCGCGATTTATCGGCTGGACCTCACGGAAGTCCTCGGCTGGTACGGCATCTCTGTGGGCATGATCCCGGCCGACGCGCAAGTGATCCAACATGAACGCACGCACCTGATTGGATTTCGTCCCGAAGAAGGGAACGTGCAGGTTCCCATCGCGCTCGATCCCGGGCTGGATCTCACCCGCACCACGTTTTTGAGCCGCTTGATTCAGCAGTGGGGAACGGTTCCGCTTACATTATTAACAAACCTGGATTTACGGAATTATCGCTATGGAATGGTTGGGACCGAAGACTGGTCTATGTTCCCCCTCATTCCACCTGGCTCCTTGGTGGTAATTGACGACTCCAAACGCCGTGTTGCTAGTTCCGGATGGTCGACTGAGTATGACCGCCCCATTTATTTTCTGGAGCACCGCGAGGGGTACGCCTGCGGATGGTGCTCCCTGCGCGATGGAACGCTGATTGTGCAACCGCATCCGGCCTCCAATCGCGACGCGGAATCCTACGCGTATCCCAGTGAGATTGAGGTAATTGGCCAAGTCACGCGGGTCTCGCTGAGCCTGGAAGCCGCTCGCCGCCGGAATCGTTCTTAATCAGTTCCAGCAGAATTTCCATCTCCATCTTAAATTGGCGCCGTTGGGCCTGGCTGGCGGAATCCGGAACCTGGCCCAGGTACGGTGCTGCGCGCGCCAGATACGTGACCACCTGCCGCGGATTTTCGTCGACACCCTGGAAATAAGCGGCTAGATCCGCGCTCTTCTCCGGCAGCCGCAAGTTGAGCCAGTCCCGGAAGGCGTCCTCATGGCTCTTCCGCATGGCGTTCATGCTCTCCTCGCGTCCGAAAGCGGCGCTCAGGCCGTGATGGCGGTAGATGCCGGAATTGGCGTCGCGCAAGGATGCCAGATAGACCAGCCTTCCGTAGATGCTAGGGATCTGCGAAAGGGTGTGCTTCCATAGGTCCGCTAGGGCATTTCGCTCAAGCATTCCTTTAGGTCTGAAGCGTGGCATCCCAGGTCCTGGTGCCCTCCATTGTACGCCACGGGTGGTACTTCGTCAGGCGCTAGGAAGCGGTCGTTCCGAATCCCGAAAACATCAGCAAAACCTCTCAGAAAGCCCTGTATCCCCAGTAGGCTCGACCGGGTGGAGGCTCTTCGCTCTACCCACATATCTGGAGGTTTTACATGTTTAAGAAAATCGCGATGGTATTGGTGTTGGCATTTTCGCTGACTGCGTTGGCCGCGGCCGAGCAGGCTCCGCTTCCCGGCCCTCCCGGCGGCGGCGGCGGCAACATAGTTTTAAAGTAGCTCAAACAAGCTTGCGAGAACTCACGCGGGCCGTGCTGTTGCGTCGCACGGATCCCGCGTGAGTTGCGTTGCTCTAGTCGTATTGTCATTAGTTTCCCGCCCACGTGCTAGACTCAAACGATTGCCATGTCCGTGACGGAGCGGGTACTTTTTTACCTCAACTTCGCCGCGGAAATCGTCCTTCTTTGGCGTTTGGTTCACGCCAAAATCCATCGGACCTACGCGTCTTTGTTCCGGTATTGGCTGGTGCAGGCTCTTGGAACCATGGCTCTGGTGATGTCTCCCATGTACACTTACCAGTACTTGTATGCATACTGGGCAGGGCAGACCATCATGGTTTTCATGGCGGTTTACGTGGTGCAGGATTTATATCGAATCACGTTTCTGGAACACGCCGCGGTAGCGTCGTTCGCGAGGCGCGTTGTGCTTGTGGGGCTGGCAATCGCGGCGGCTATTTCTTTATCCGGGATTAGGCTCGATTCGACGATTCTCCCTGGGCACTACCCCGCGATTCATCGTTTCGCGACGTTTGAACGCAGCATGGATTTTTTGATTCTTCTGTTCCTGCTGATTGTAAGCGCCCTTTTGGTATGGTTTCCGATAAAAGTCCGGCGAAATATTGTCGTGTACATATCGGGGTTTCTCCTTTTCTCTGCGTCCCGCTCTTTCGCACTGCTACTTTCCAATCTGCTGCCGCAGAGCGACACCCGCTTGGTGAGTACGGTTCTTCTTGCGCTCACACTGACCTGCTTGGTGATTTGGATTACCGGACTACAGCCGGAAGGGGAGTTGGTAACTGCGACGCCGGGTTACCGACGCAATCCCGAGGCGATGCAACGGCTTAGCCATCAGCTTGATTCTATTAATGCGGCGTTGACGCGATTTGTAAGACATTAGCGGCGGCGATTTGTAAAACATAATGGTAGCTGGGCAAAGGTATATACAATTGCAATTTCTAATAATAGGCGATACGCTGTTGAAGTATTGCCGAGATATTTAAGGTGAGCATGACTCTGGTTCTGGCTTGGGCTGTTACGGTCGGCTCGCTAGCCGGATTGCTCTGGGTGTTGACCCGGATGATCCTGCGTCGGCGGCGGAGTTCCGCCACGCTGTTTAGCGATGGAACGGGCTTTTCTTTGGATCGTTACCAGCCAATGGGACGCCTCATGGCTGAGGAAGACTTGGTTTTTCTAAAGTCCCAACCAGGTTATCGAGCGGAAATGGGCACGCGCTGGAAACGCGAACGGCGCCAAATCTTCCGGTTATATCTCGCCGAGCTAAAAGCGGATTTCCGCGGGCTGCACGCTCACGCGAGAGAACTGGTGGCGGGTTCTGGCGCGGACTCAGCGGCCCTGGTGGAAGTATTGATGAAGCAGCAGGTCACGTTTCTGATGGCCACCACCGCCCTGGAGTTCCGCCTGGCGCTACAGCAGGCCGGTGTCGGACGTGTCGACATCACGCCGCTGATTGAGCTCGTCGAGGCGATGCGCATGGACCTTGCGCAACGCACCGCGCCACACCCCGTATAAGCGCGGGGCGCTCGGCGAAAGCGAAGTTTCAGAGCGCCCACAATAGCAGTTTTGCCTCCGCGAGCCGTTCAAATTCGCGCTCGGCTATCTTGAAATCCCGGGTATGGACACACCTGCGCGCGCCGCGGTGCTCGGCGGGATAGCGCAAATGCAGCATCTCGTG
>Ga0163163_10004655_pt1 | contig 11728 bp, 13 predicted proteins | sample S65metaG_FD_119766 | JGI IMG/M metagenome (GOLD analysis project Ga0163163, IMG submission 119766) | Switchgrass rhizosphere microbial communities from Kellogg Biological Station, Michigan, USA - S6-5 metaG | ecosystem: Host-associated > Plants > Roots > Rhizosphere > Soil | place: USA... | reverse complement strand
TGCTTGCGGCCGCGCTGGCGGAACGGCTCGTCGCCGAGGGCGCGGGCAACCAGCTCCTCATGCCTACGCTGATCGTGATGGCATTCGGCAGTGCGCTAACCGGGATTTTGCTGTGCGGGCTGGGGCTCGCGCGCGCTGGCCGCGCCATACGCTTGGTGCAGTGCTGGTCGTCACCGATCTGCAACTCAGCGTACATAACTTAGAAGCACTGTTCAGCGCATCCAGTATTGCGAAGCTCCTCGCCGGCGTCGCGGTAACTACTGCCCTCTTTGTTGCTCGGACTTGGTACCGAAGCCCCTTGGTGTTGCCGGTTCTTTTGTTGGCCTCCTTCGTAACTGTCTACCTCGCAATCCTGCTCAGCGGCTTGCCAATTTCGACGGTGCAAACAGCCGGCTGGATGTTCAGACCGCAGGCTGCAACCACGTTCTCTCTGCCGTGGCGTTTTGATGCGCTTTCAGGGTTTCCGTGGGCAGCACTACCTTCACTGTCTGGTGAGCTTATGGCCGTCATGTTCGTGACGGCAATTAGTTTGTTGCTGAATATGACGGGTATCGAGATTGCGACCCGTCATGAGGCCGATCTCAACCGCGATCTTAATGCGCTCGGGGCCGCCAACATTCTGTCCGCCGCATTCGGCGGATATGTGAGTTGCGTCTCACTGCTGCGGTCAACGCTTAACTATTCGGCCGGTGCGACCGGGCGGCTTGCTGGTGTCACGATGGCAGCGATCGCGTCGGCAATGCTGCTCGTTGATCCTGACTTTCTTGCGTACGTCCCGAAATGCGTGTTGGCAGGGCTCTTGCTGTATCTCGGTCTCGACCTGATGTACCGATGGCTGGTTGACTCTGCACGACGGCTTTCGCGTATCGAATACGCATCGCTACTTGCGATCGCGCTGATCATCGTCAATTGGGGTTTCATCGCCGGCGTGCTCATCGGCGTCGTGATTGGTTGCGCCGCATTCGCGCTGAGTGCGAGTCAGGTGAACGTAATCAAATTCCACTTTGACGCGTCGGAGTACCGTTCTTCGCTCGATCGCGACCCGGCTGAACATGCGCTACTGGGTACATACGGCCGGGAACTGCAAGGCATGAGCCTGCAGAGCTATTTGTTCTTCGGTTCCGCCAACCGTCTCTACGAGCACGTCAAGGGATTGCTCGCAGCCTACCACGATTGCCGCTTTTTGGTTTTCGATTTCCGGCTGGTCACCGGTATCGACTCGTCGTCCATGTATAGCTTTACGCAGATAAAGCAGGCGGCCGACTCCGCCCGGGTTCGGCTTGTGTTGGTCAATCTGACTCCCGAAATGGACAAGGCATTTCGCAACATCCGGTTCATAACAGACGATATCCAGGTGTCTAACGATCTCGACCACGCGCTGGAGGACTGCGAGAACGCAATTATCGAGGCCCATCGTGTCGACGACAATGAGTCACGAACGATAAACGGATGGTTGACCGAAGCCCTCGGTGAACAGCACCACGCAGATAACCTGGCGCGGCACTTCAGGAGAGTTAAAATCGACGCAGGTCAGATCATTGCACGTCAGGGAGATGCCGCTGGCTCGATGCTTTTCATTGCCGAGGGTCGCATCGGTGTCCTTGTTGACGCCGGCGATGGACGTGTCGTGCGCGTGCGTAGCGTGGGCCGGCACACCACGATCGGCGAGATGGGCTTGATCACCCGCCAGCCGCGCAGCGCAACCCTTGAGACCGAAGTGGAAAGCGTGCTCTACGAACTCAGCGCTGATGCCTATGAGAGGTTAAAGACCGATAACTCCGCACTGACCCATGCTCTGCATACTTACATCATCAGGGTGATGGCCGAACGCATAGGTTTTGCGAGCCGAGTGATCAGCGCGCTGCAACGTTAGGTTCACCGCTCTCGCGGGCCGACCATGAACTTGTGCCGTTTTGTTGGAAGGGTGGCCCTGCGTCCCGATGTCCGCTTTGGGTCATTAGCGGACATTTTTTGATCTCCGCTTATCCCTGAATCTGTCCGCTCTACGCGCAAAAGCAGACATTCGATCTAATGCCAGCGAATGTCTGCTTTGGGCCAATAGCCGACATCAGTCGGCTTGTGTCCGCGTGCGCGAAGAGCGCGCGTTCGACTAGAAATTATAGACGCTTCCACAAACGATAATATCGTCTAGCCGCTCACAATACGTTTCTTGGGGTTCGATTTCCTTGGTGGCGGGATTCAGCCACTTGTAATTCTGCGAAAAAGCCGATTGCTGGCACGCTAACTCAACGCGCTCTTTGATATACAATTTGCCGTCGGGGTCCTTAGTGTCGATCCCTGCCGATGAGATTCTTGCTTTGGCCCGTGGCGAGGATCTTGCCATCGAAATTGAGGACAGTGATGTAAAGATCTCGATCGTGAAACTGTCCGGCCTTTTTGTAATTTCCGCGTAGGCCTTTTCTCGAGCGCTGGTCAGCCCTGTCTGTACCGATGGGTCAATCGATGGCTCCATCCAATTTCAAAGCGCAAGGATAAATTTAGTGCTTCTCTCGCCACTTTGGACCCGGACCGCGCATGTAGTGCCGCTCAGGATGGTACGCTGTCGCACTCCAAATCTGCGATACGGCCGACACAAATGATTGCACCTTGATAAGGCTAAGCCGAAACTTCTGCTTCAATTCCATGCCTGCTTTCCAAGTCCCAACATAAACTCCGTACCTTGATTTAGGTTTTCCATCGATTTCGACAACATACCACTCATGACGCAAATCATCATTCCCGGCGGCGGTTTTCATGGGACATCCCACGACATTGAATCATGTGACCAATGGAATTAATGATCGCTTAAATCGCGTTAATAATTTCTTAACGACAATAATACAGCATCCGGCGCGCCCGATCACCGTGGGCGGACAACTCGACTTAGCAGAGAGTACAGAAAGGCCGTTACGCACCCGTGGATGTCAAGGAGGAGAGCATGAAGGTTGCCGCACTTGCCGCCCTCAGCGTGATCATCGCGCTTCCGGCAGAAGCTGGACAGCGTCATCGGCAAAATAGTGTTGCAGCATCTTGTGACAATGATGGACACTGTACGACTCTAGCTGCGCCCACATCGATTCACAAACGCATATCTGAGCGTAAACGGCACCGCGTAGTCGATACCAATGGCAACAGCTTGATGGTGAGGGTGCAAACGGCCTATGGCTTCAACATTACGGTGCATCCAGCTTACGCCAACAAGTTTCAGAAGTTCTTCGCGCTGCTGAAAGAGCGTGGCTACAAGGTGCCGGCGCACATGACCAAGTGCTGGGCGCCGCACGGCACGCATGTCGCGGGTTCTAACCACTACATCGGGGCCGCCTGTGACATTCAGACGGGTTGGAATCGCGGGCCCGAGTTCGTCTATCACATGGACGACATCGTCAAAAAAGCTGGCCTTTACAACGGCTGTACGTTCCGCGACTGCGGTCATGTCGAAGCCGTCCGTGGCACGCACAATAGGCCGCCCAATCTTTACGCTGCGATGGAAAAATTCAAATCGGAGCAATCCACTGCAAACTATCAACCGTGAGCATCTCCATTAGCGGTTTGTGATTTGCTCAACCACGCGCGAATGAATGGTGGAATGTCCGCTATGGCACAAAGCCGACATTCAGTGCTATGGAGACTCAATTTTTGTAACCGAGTTGGCTCAACAAACGTCGTCAGCCCCTCTCATCCTGTTATCGCCGCTCTCCGACCGCCCGAGCAGGCGGGCGCGGGCTTTTTATCCTCGGTCTTCTTTTCCTTCTTCTTTGAGACAATTCCTTCCAGCCCTAGCTTGCAAACGGCTTGAAACATTTCGCTGCGGTCGCCCTCGCTATGCTCGACATCTTGAATGGCGCGATAGGTACGCTTAAGCACTTTGCGCAGCAGGGCTTGTGCGCAGGCCGAAGCATCAATTGTTTATGCTGTGCCGCGCCTGCCCGTCCCACCTGGTCGGGCACCGTATTAACCTTACCAAAAAGTAAACAGGAATAGGAGTCGAGGAGTGTGATATCACGTTGCAAACATTGCTAACTTTGGATTAACAGGACCTTGGGACGTGAATATAGGATATCGCAAATATTCCTTAAGAGTGGCGCTGGCGGTGCTGGGACTTGGCGTTCTGGTGTCCGGCTGCATGCAGTCAACGATTGAGCCTGCATCGGAAGCCAACTTTACACCGCGTGACAAGAAATTGCTGGCGGCAGCGCCTTACGAAAGGGCCGCGATTCCAGAGTCCTACAAGCGGCACATTGTCGACTATCACCGCAGGGAAGCGGCTGGTACTATCCTGATCGACACCGACGCACGCTACCTCTACTACGTCCTGCCCGACCGCAAAGCGATCCGTTATGGCGTCACCGTCGGCGAGGAAGCCTTGGCTTTTTCGGGCGTCGCCAAGATCGGCCGCATGACGGAATGGCCGTCATGGACGCCGACCCCCGAGATCAAGCAGCGCATGCGCGTACCGAATTTTGTCGGCCCGGGCCCCCAGAATCCGATGGGGGCGCGCGCGTTATACCTGTACGAGGGTAACAAGGACACGATCTATCGCATCCACGGCACCAACCAACCTGAATACATCGGCGCGGCGATTTCCTCCGGCTGCATCCGCATGACCAACGAGGACGTGATCGACCTCTACAACCGGGTGAACATTGGAACGACGGTCATCGTGCTAGCGCCTGGGCGGTCGCGCATCGCTCTGAGCAGCGGGCATGTGAACTAGCCGGTCAGGCGCAGGCAATTGTTGCCTAAAAATCGAAACGCGAGCCGTGTTTCACAGGCAAATGTTGCCTAAGAATTTTCGTCTCAATTCGTGGACTCGGTTTTCGTGCCGCGCCTCCAAGTTTTCTGTAAGGGCAAGACGTCTATGGCCCCGGCAGTGCCGTAGGTTCCGATACAGACGAAATTAGCCAATCTCTCAACCTGCAGAGATCGGTCATAACTTTGGCTTGCGGCCCGTAGCTTTGAAAAGGCCCAATAGAGAATTTTCTGGTGCTCGGTCATTCCTTCCCTAATGGAGACCTCTTTTTTGTCACCAACTTGGCTCAACAATTTTCCCCGCCGTCGGTACGCGGCCCGGTCCCGGCAACTTTGAGCGTTATTCTTTCGGCCGTTGGTCTGCCGTTTACATTCCCAAGATTCTTGCGCGCGCGGCCGCTGGTACGTTTCCATCTTGCGTCGCGGGAGGGGTAGCGGGCGTGGATCGGAACGATTTGTAAAAGGATTTGCACTAGGTTTTTGCAACCTCCGTAAGGGGTTTTGCAATGATGGCCGGGGACCAGCACCGTAAAAAAGCAGCCGAATTTCACGCTCGGGCGCAATCTGCGTGGAGGCCGCTGATGCGGGTCCAGTTTGAAACTTTGGCGAGGGCCCACCTGCAGCTCGCGGGGCAAGCCGACTTGGATGAGCGCGTTAAGGTGATCAACGATTTATGCCGGGAATTGAAGGGTGGGGGTGCCAACGGCAAAAAAAGATACTACCAACGGATTGCCTCAAGATCGGCTATGCAGGCCGAACGAAATAGTTCAGCGAGACGCATCGCGCTAGCCGTCGCATTGGGAAAGGTCCTTTTCTGGTTCTTCAGCATTCTCGCCGCGCTCTTCGTTGCCATCGGTATTGTTGTTTCTGGAAACATGGGCGTCGCTGGATTTTTTGCTTATGCGTTCATGGGAAGCATAGCGTGGCTGATCGGCCGCGCTTGCCGCTATGTGCTGGCGGGAAGGTAAGCTGGCGGGGCCGGAGGGCAATGGCGGTGATTAAAAAGCGAAAACGACCAACGAACCGCGCAGCCGTCCATACTTGGGCGATCGAATTTTTTCTCGCGTTATTGAGTCTGGTCGTTATCGCTGTTGTTATCTTCCGGTGATGAACGGCGCTAGTGGCAAGCCCGAATAACCTTCGCGAAGCTTAGGAGACTTGGGGGCTGCGCGCTGGGCGCGAGGCGGCGACAATGGCAACGGGCGTTTTAATTTATTGGGGGACCAGCGTGTCAGTCCTGGAGCCATAATCTTTTGCGGTGTTATTTCCGCAATTGTTTGGGCGATCTGGCGGGCTTGCCGGTATGTTTTGGCGGGAAGATAGTTAACAACACGGTACATCATCAGGGTGATGGCCGAACGCATAGGTTTTGCGAGCCGAGTGATCAGCGCGCTGGAACGTTAGGTTCAAAAGCAGACATGTGCAGTGCGCTCGCCTATGTCCGCTTTGGGCCAAAAGCGGACATCAATCATTTTTCAAAGTGGGGTGGCATGCCGGGTTAAGCGAGGGCCACGTGTACCACTAGCTCGCCCTCGGGAGGATGGCGGAAATGTGTCCGTTGCCTGTCGTGTCCTCCGCCATCACAAAGTCGGTCTAGCGGATGTGAGCATCCTTATGTGGCCGCTTGGGCTCGCCGCAGCCAGAGTCGTGCAGTCAAAAAAAGTAAAGCGGCCGATCCGAGACAACCGGGCACCGCGAGCGACAGCAACGCGTCATATTTGGTTGCAAGATAGGCAGCGGTGGTGCCGACTGCGACTGCGGCACTGACACCCATAATGGCGAGGGCCCATCCGGGGCTAACGTTTCCACGTCCGCCAGATCCGGCGATGAGCGGACCCAATACCAGAGGCACGAAAGAAAGCTGGAAGGAGCTGAATCCGAATACCAGGACCAGAAAACTAGCGCTTGCAAAGGTTATCTTAAGACCCGCGTCGGCTATATAGAATGCCGTGAAAACGGCGAACCCCAATCCGGCCCCCGCGATCATGGTCCACCGTATCGCCTGCGCGTTATCCGTCGCGCGCGTCTGCGCGGACATCGATTTGGAGTAGAACATCGGCAATATATCGTAGTGAACAGTGCACAGGCTCGCAGCAAATAACGAGCTCATCGTGGAAACAGCCATCGCAAACAGGCTCAACAGCAAGAATGACAAGACGGTGGTGGCCGCAAAATTCTCCTGCGCCACCAAGTGCGCAATGAAGGCACGCCCAACATCCCGGCCGTCCGGCGTTGCCAGCGTCAACCCGGCAATAGCACCGAACAGGCAAATCAACACTCTGACCAGGGGAACCTCGACAGCATAGATTGCGTAAAAACTCTTGAACGATGCCGTCCATTTGCTTTCAGCAAAATAGGTCCAATCCCGCTCCTTTTCAAATGCCGCAATTCTCTGCCAGTTCACAACATCGACGATTGGATGTAGGAGCGGCAGTACGGCAAGGGAAATCAATGTTACGTTGGATACCTGCGTGCTGGCCTGCAACGCGGCGGCGCTGTCGTGGGCGATAGTCGGGATTCCTCCGACATACAAATCAATTGCGGCAACAACGACTGCTAAGACCATGAAAATTGCAATCAGCGCATTGAGAACCTTCTGAAATCGACTTAGCAGCCGAAACCGTAGGCGCTCTCGGTCACGATAGGCGGTAGCGATATTGGAGACCCAATAATGAAGCGAATTGCTATCCACGTACCGCACACGCCGGTAGAAATACATTACGGCGCAAAGGACGGTGATAGTTCCGGCGGCGAACGTGCCTTGTGCCGGCATCAAGCCGATATCGGACATTTGTAGATACATTAAAAACGTCATTGATCCGAAGAGTCCAAAATAAATAACACCCAGTTGGAGTTGGGCTGCGTGCATGATTCCCGCGTGCCCGGCCGAAATTGTGCACGACATCACCACCACCAAAACCGCGGCAATGAATAGATGGGTGAGATTCTCGCTGTCCGAAAGCAGCGGCTTGAGCACCGTCGCCAGACCAAGTGTCTCGCAGATGAGAAGCCCAGTCAGAGCAAACACCGTCAGGGCCGCCGCAATGCCGCGGACCAGCGGGTCGTTTCCGTGTCGCAGGGCAATAAATTCATGGACGGTGACGGAGTGGTCGTGGCTTAAGGCGCGGCCCAAAAACTTCAGCATTGGCCGGCGCAAGGCGTAGAGGAGTGTCAAACCCAATCCAAAGAAGGCCGCGTGGAGGATTGCTGGCCAGAAGTCGCCCCTCGCGCCCCAGGCGAAGAAAGGCCCGAATGTCGCCAACCCGATTGCATACGCGATGCAAGAATTTTGTATCACCCTCGGAAAAACGTGATCGGATGACACGAAGTAGTCTTGCGCGCGGCGGTAACCCTCGCGCCGCGTTAAAAGCGCGGGTACGATGAAAATCCCAATGACGGCGGCTAAAGCTAGGAACGCAAGGAATGGCATAAACGGTCCATTGGGCTCGGGACTCTAGTCTGGGCGCGTGTCGATGATGCAAAAGAGGACAACCAGGGGCAATGGGCACATTAGAAGCAATAGCGGCGATGGCGAGACGAGTCGGCTGGGAAGCTTTTTGTGAAAGAAAACATCGGGCAATTCACGCATATGGAGGGTGCGCAGCGCGCGGCTCCTTGAGACCATCGTCGCAATCATTCTACTGTTGTGCGAGACAGCCCTTGCGTCCGATGCTTATGTGATTCTGGTGCGCGGGTGGTTCGGCGTATTTTCCAAAAGCCTCGACAGCATCGCCCAACAGCTCCGGGCTCAAAACATTGAAGCCCAGGTCGCCGGACACTTGAAGACATGTGCGATGCAAACGCCGATGTCTGCTTTGGGCCAATAGCGGACAGTATTAGGCACACCTAGCATCTTAGCCGTGTGACTAGGGATTCGTGCGTCTGCTATATCCCGATTTGAATTAGCACCTTGTTTGAACGGCGGGAGCCGAAGCCGAGAATAATGGAGCACATTGCGACCAAGAGCTTATTCATGAGTCATCCCCAGAAACATCTTAAAAAAGTATCGTGATTTTTCGATTTATATTTTAGTGCAGAAGGTCACACCGCGCGACAATGCACTCTGTGCAGTTGTGGCTCGTGAGCCCACCGCTTAAGTGTGAAAATCACTGTGTCGGGTTCGATTTCGTCTCCGGCACCTACTTCCTCTCACCTCTGCTGCGCAACCATAGTAATCTCACGCACAATTTCCTTCTGGAGCCTCGTACTCTGTGTAATGTTCATATGAGTAATGCTGAGATCGTTCGCCAAATCGAAATTTACAATCTTGCCGTGGAAACCGCGATCAGCAGCGATTATTTGGCCCCATCCGGGGGAATAATAATTGATTGCCTTCACAACGTTTGGCGGGATTGGATTTTGCATCATCGGAGAAAGCGTCACCAGAAGGTCGACTGTGACATTGCGTGCTTGGAGCGACCGCGCCATATCGATCACGTTGTTAGCCCCTTGCGAGTGGCCCACGAGGACTAGAGGACCAGTTTGGCCGGCAGACCGTTTGCGCAAGATCGCGGCGACTGCCGTCGACCAATTCATATGCCCGGCGACCTCGGCTTCGATGCCTTGAGCCCGGAGTTGTTGGGCGATGCTGTCGAGGCCTTTGGAAAATACGCCGAACCACCCGCGCAGCAGAACCACATGAGTACCGGCGGCGAGACCACTGTCGCACCACAAAAGGACCATTGCCAACACGGTTCCAAGCAGCCGCGCGCCAATCCTTTTCGCCAAACTGCGACGCCCTCCGTGTGCGTGGACCGCCCGATGTTTTCTTTCGCCAGTGTATTCCGGGCCGACTCGCGCCGTTAACACGGCCATGCTCCTAATACCGGCAAGACGCCCCAGCTTTGCAGCTAGGGCTTAGTGGTTTGGTGGCATAAAATCTCCGCGGGAACGGATTGAATCAGCCCCTGGTAACAACCGGAGCCGGAGCTTTGCCCTTACCAACGGGAGCCTTGCCTACGCAAGCCGTGAGTCCGAAGGCGAGAGCCATCGAGCAGATTACAACTAATAATTTTCTCATAGGGCCCCTCAAAGACACCAAATTAGTTTCGCCATACTCAATTGATGTTCCATTCATAACTAGTGCAGAAAAGCCACACGTCACCAAAATAAGTGGTCGAAGACGATTGAGGGTGCGCATCTCTACCGTTACCCTCAGGCGAGCTTTTGAAGACGCTCACGCGCGCCGCGTCATATGATGAGGCTATGCGAAAATACTTGTCCTAGCGCAGGGCCCGCGTTCTATATTTCTCGCATACTGCGAATCCGCAAAGCACAGCGCTATTGAGACTCGAAGACGGCAGTGAGTAGTGCCGCCAGGCGGAAACCCGCCTTGCCCACCTGGCGCAACGCGACCTTGGCGGCATCGGATTCATAATTGGGCTCGAACGTTACTTCGGCGGTGCACTTTAACCGCGTGGGCTGCACTTCATCGGGATGCTTCGCCTGCCCCAGCCGAACGCCTTCATAGGCAAAGCGACCAGTTGGCATGATTTCGCTTGCCCATTTGGCTGACCAGGTCTCGGGGTCACCGCTGGTCTGCCAGTTCTGCGGCGGGTGCTTGACGACATAGGTTACGAATTTTGCCGTCGCATTCGCGGTGAAGCCGACGCTTTTCATTGCCTTGTCGACAAAATTGTCATCCCAATAATGATGCAAATTGTTCGAGCCCTTGGTGAGGTCATTGCCGCCAGTCGTTTCAGAGACCGATGTGCCTATGCCAAAATTCGGCATTCCCGCCCCGACAATGTTGGGGTCAACGACGTCGTGACAGTCTTTATCATAGTATAGCGCAGCGACGTGCAGCGGCTGATGAATGTCGCCGACCACATGCGCGAGCACCCACAGGGCCTCGCGCTGCGTCAGATTTATAGAATCATTGGCCGGCGCATTGCCGCGTAACACCGCGACCGCATAACTGATCACGTGGACGGCATCGTATTTGGCCGAACCCGCGCTGGCATCGACATAAGCGCTTTCTTGATAAGGAATGTCGGCATAGTGGAAATTGTGATGCTCGGGATTCTTGCTGGCGTAGACCTGCTCCTCGTGTGAGGGCGCGCGATGGCAGTACGTGAATCCCTTTGCACAGTCGGCCCAAATGGACACCGTGGCGAGCGTTTCGCCACCCAAAATTTCCTTGACCTTGGCTTTGGTTGTGGGGCTCTTTTTCAGGACTTCATCGGCAATCGCGCCCACAATGCGATGGCCTTTACCACTCCAAGACCATGCGGGCGCGGCAGAAAAAAAGAAGGCCAGAATAGCGAAAACGCAGATGCGGTAAAGCATGACACCCTCGCTGAATTTCCGTTCGCCGCTCTTACAGAGCTCGGGGAGCAAATTTATTCTGAGAACCCAAAGTAGCTGTCGTGTCCGCAAACCTCTGACAAACTCGATCGAAATGTCTCAGCGTGTTGTGTGAACCGCGTCACGCAATCTGCGCAGTTTTCGAGCCCCCGTAAGTTGCTGATAGCGTCTTGATGTGACTGTAGATACCGAAAAGCACGAGGGAGTTAGCACGGCTAGGGTCCCCACAAACAGGTCGCTCACTACTACGCAGTGAACGAATTTGATTAATGCTGCTGCGAGACCGCTCTAATTCAGCCCATTCCGTGGCCGATAGAGGCGACGGAGAAACGGTTCCCAAGGGAGATGGCGGAGGGAGTGGGATTCGAACCCACGTTACGGTTTCCCGTAAACACGCTTTCCAAGCGTGCGCCTTCAGCCACTCGGCCACCCCTCCGGATTGAACCCGCCTTGCGGGTCACATCTTCTATATCAACGCAATGCGCGCTTTCGCGCCTCGTTCACCTGTCTGACAAGTCATTGAAAAGCCCGCGGCCTGCATTTGGCGGGCACTATAGCTACCGTCGGACCGCCGACAACCCGCCGCATTTGGCATGTCAGGCCCCTCTGATAAGCATAATTGTGTCCTGTTTTCAAAGATTGACCCCTGCAGGAGTCGCTGCGCAAGATGACC
>Ga0163163_10004654_pt1 | contig 11730 bp, 10 predicted proteins | sample S65metaG_FD_119766 | JGI IMG/M metagenome (GOLD analysis project Ga0163163, IMG submission 119766) | Switchgrass rhizosphere microbial communities from Kellogg Biological Station, Michigan, USA - S6-5 metaG | ecosystem: Host-associated > Plants > Roots > Rhizosphere > Soil | place: USA... | reverse complement strand
CCTCCAACCCGACCCATCCGTTGGGCACTATTACAAGGAATTCGAAGTGAGCCCGAACGGAATGTGGATCGATCTCGACATCTCCCCACAAGGCCTGGCCGACCTGAAGAGTGGCATGCGTCGCTCCGTCTGGTTGGACGAAGGCGCTCATATGTGGAGCGCTGAACTGACTATCCCGATACGATCCATAACGCCGCATTTCAGTCCAACAGTTGAATGGCGGATAAATTTGTTCCGTATTGAAGGAAAGACCGAACCGCGATTTTATTCCGCATGGCAGCCCACCAACACGCCCCAACCCAACTTTCATGTTCCAAGCGCGTTTGGATATCTAAACTTTCACAGCTAACCGCATCGGTAAAGACGCATCTTGCACGCAGGGCTCGCTCGCCCTAGACCCTGGCCGATCTTGCGACAGATCGCTACAAATAGTAGATTGACCAACGAACTCAATCGTCAACGCTTTGAAAGGATCTTCATGAAGCTCCGTCTTCACTTAGCACTTGCGACCATCGCCATCTCCTTTCTCGCCTCGGCCGTCGCCCAAAACGCCCCGGGCGTCCTCAGTGCCGCCGATTTGAAAAAGCTGGTGCCCGCCACCTATTTCTTTCGTGGGCAGAGCGCTCCCGTTCAATTGCGCAATGCTGTCGGCTTCCGCGACAAAAATGACCGGTTCGTTCTAGCCTCGTTGGTGGACACATCCGGATACTCCACCGATATTCAAGAGAAATACCAGGGGTTATTCATCACCGAAGTAAAACTCAAAATTGGAGAAGCGTTCCTGGCTCCTGGCTCGTACGGTTTCGGGTTCAAGGATGGAAAGTTCTTGATTCTCGACGTTGCGGCCGACGAGATCCTTTCCGTCCCATTCAAAACGGACGACTCAATCGCCCATCCAGTTCCTCTCAAATTGATGGTTGAGGGAACAGGATATCGCCTCTATGCGGGCAAAAAATGGGTTGGTTTGAGCGAATAACCTCGTCGAATCGGTGGATCGCGCTGTGCCGAACGTCGACTTTCACAGCAAAACAAAAGCCCACGGCTCAGCGTGGGCTTTCTCAGTTTTTGTGGTGTAGCTGCCTGAAATCTAGTGAGTCAATGGCTGCAACGGCCCCAGCATCAGCCCAACACCAGCGCGCTTCCGGATTTCCACCAGCAAGGCGTGAGCTGCATTTTGGTATGTCTTCGTAGTGTCCGATGTGTCTGCCCAGACAGCGTCATATACGATCTGGGCCGCTTCTTTCACATCCATGTGCAGAGCGGCTTCCATCACGTCTACACGATCCTGTAGCTTGTTGTAGCACTCTTGGCAGACGGATGCCGCTTCATACTCCCCATCGTGGTTCTCGTTCATCGTGCACTTGAAACTGCCCATCGAATCGATCTCTGTGTTGGTAGCGAGCATTTGTGCGCGAAACTCACGTAAGAACCGTTCTCGCTCTTCTTCCAACTCGGGAGTTTCTGCCACCGGGGGTTCGGCCGTCACATTCACGACCACGGTTGCCTTCGGCGACACCCGTTGCGTTGTCTTGCAAATAGGACACGATTTCAGGTCGGCCGGATAGTAAGCCCTGCATTTGGCGCAGGGCAAACCATAGCCAACGCTCCGGACAATCGGCTCGCTCGCCGCACTCGAGGCTGCGCTGGCGTGCGCCGTCGCTACCATGGTTCGTGCTGGGGCTGCCGCCGCTCCGCCGCCCGTGCTCACTGTTCGCGTGGATTCCATACTCGTTCTCCTAAGCCTGGGCCCGTTGCTCGCATTCTAGGAGTCATTTCCGTCGAGTGCGATGCACGCTAGTACATGGCACTCTCGGCCGCCAGTACAGATGGATGTTCATTACCCAGTCCCGACTATGCAAGTTCGGTAATTCAGTGCCTTTTATGCTCGGAATTTAGTCGTATTTCTAACGTGCGGTCGAGGTCTTCATCAGCCGCACCAGTTCATCCAACCGGGCACGATAGAGATTCTGCTCTGGATCCATTCGCGCCGCGGTCTGCATCTCTCCTAAGGCCTCTTCGTACCGATTCAGGCTGATCAAACAGGCTGCGAGGTAATAGTGGTTCCTTGCACTTGGCTCGAGTTTCACAGCTTGCCGCAACTCTTTCTCAGCTTCGTCAAACTCTTGCAAATTGATCAGGGCCGCTCCCAGATAGTGGTGGCCGATGGCAGACTCCGGATTCAACTCAACAGCGTTGCGCAGCTCCCGTACAGCTTCGTCATCCTTCCCCACCACGAGCAGAGCCTGTCCCAGCACCCGATGCTCTGCTGCACCCGTTGGGTTTTTTAAGAGGGCGGCGCGCAGTTCGACAATCGCAGACTCGAAATCACGTTTGGCCATAAAGGCCCGCGCCATACAGTTATGACCGCCATCCCATGTGGGGTTTTCTTTTCGCAATTCGCGAAACTCTGTTATGGCGTTATCGAAGTCACCCTTGTCACACAACGTAGTGCCGATGTTGTTGCGTACGCTCGGCTCATCCGGCGCAAGCGCCTTTGCCGCACGATACTCCACAAGCGCCTCATCCATCTTGCCCTGATCGTGAAGCACGATTCCTAAATTGCTGTGTGCTTCCCAAAAATCGGGTCGCAATTTTAAAGCTCTTTTGTACGCAATCGCCGCTCCTCGAAGGTCCCCTTGGTCGCGCAGTGTGACACCCATGTCGTAATACACGTCTGAGTTGTCCGGCTCACGCGTCAACGACTGTTCAAATGCGTTCATCGCGCCCAGATACTTTCCGTTCGAATACAGTCCCAACCCTAGCAAGCGGTAGGCCTCCGCGTTTTGCGGGTCCATGCTCAGGGCCGTACGAGCTTCTGCAATTGCGTTGTCGCCATCATCGGTGCGATAAAAAACGTATGCGAGCTGGCTGTGGACTTCGGGCGAGCCGGGCATTCGCGTCGCCGCATTCGTTAGTACGTCCGAGGCGGCATCCCATTGTTCCTGCCTGCTCAAAATTACTCCTAAAGCAAACTGCAAAGATCCGTCTTCATTGGAAGAGCGCATCATCACAGCCCGGATGTCCTTTTCTGCAGTACGGAAATCGCCTCCACGCGCCAGTTTCGCCACGCGCGCCAACTCGGCGCTGCATGTGGAGGTAGCGTGCGCATTAACTCTCTGCGCCCGTAATTCAGTGATGAGGTTTGTAGGTGCCCCTGCGAACTGCAGCTTTTTCACGCAGTCGTCACTCACGCGAAACGAAATTCCCCGTTCGCGCACCAGCCGGATCATCCGAGCCTCAGAAATGCCGGCCATGAGAAAGGACATCAGCGAGTCGCTGCTCAGAACGCGTTGAGATTGTTCTCCCCACACGGTCGTGGTTGCGACGACAGAAAATGCCAGGAATGAGAAAATGATGGCCCGAACTCGCTTCACAACACTCCTTTTGCCGGGAGCAGCCAAATGGCTCTTCCCGCACCATAGACTGCACAAGTAATAGCGGGTAGGTCACCGAAGTAATCCTCGTAACGAGGCCCCTCCTTCCTTCTCGCTCGCTGTCCCAATAGACATCGTGGGAGTCGGGCGCCCGGCAGTTGACGGCCCTGCCCGCGTTCGATAAGGTGTTGAAAAGGTTTTGTTTAGAGAAGGAGTCTCATGTTTGAAGGTTTGCTCCAGCCTACCCACCTGCTGGTTATCTTTTTTATCGCCTTGCTGGTCTTCGGTCCGAAAAAGTTGCCCGAACTTGGCAAAGGAATTGGCGAGGGCCTCCGGGCTCTTAAGAATGGGATGAAAGAAGAATCGACAGCGTCAAAGCCCGATACGAAAGCCTAGCCAGCATCGCAAAATGTTTCTCCTCGAGAAACTAGAGCGTCAAACTCGTGCTTGGCGTTCAATTTCTCAGTACCAGTGCGTCCCGCGCTGTAAACCTGCCCCGATCACTCGCACTATAATTGAGTGCGTTTTTCAGAGTCACTTGCAACTCAATCAGGTTCCGAATCCACTCGTCGAATTTAATAACTCGTAAGGCGTTATTCGAGACGTCTCGACGAGTTGCCCACGATTCACTCAGCATTGAGACGGAGCCAGCTACGTTGAATATTCCACGCCCCAGGGCATTCAAAAGAAGTCAGACCCGGACCCGAAAATTTCAGAAGTCTTTTCACGGAGGAATCGCTGTGTGCATTACCAGACTTTCCCTAGTAGTGTCACTAGTTCTGTGCACCATCTCTCTCTTCGCCGATCAGGTCACGCTCAAGAACGGCGACCGCCTTACCGGGACAATTATTAAGTCCGACGAAAAGTCCCTGGTCATCAAAACCGAGTTTGCCGGCGAAGTCACCGTCGACTGGACAGCCGTCACCAACGTCCAGTCAACCCAGGATATGACAGTCGGTCTAAAAGACGGAAAGACCGTGGTAGGCCCTGTTACTACGAACGGTGACAATGTTGTCGTCACCACGAAAACCACCGGACCAGTCGAAGCCCCTAAGGCGACGGTCACCGTGATGCGGAACCCCGCTGAGGAAACCGCCTACCAGAAATCGCAGCATCCAGGCTTGCTGGAAGGGTGGAACGGAGGCTTGAACGTGGGCTTCGCCCTCACACGGGGCAATAGTGAAACGAAAAATCTGAACTTGGCCTTCAACGCTGTTCGCTCGGGTCGACGCGACAAGCTCACTCTGTATGCCGGATCGATCTATGCAACCAACGACGCGTCCGACGCCAGCCCGCACACTACCGCCAACAATATCGGTGGCGGTGCGCGCTACGATCACGACATCAAGGCACGCGTTTTCGCATTTGTAAACACCGATTTCTACAGCGATGATTTGCAGACCCTCGACCTCCGGGCCCTGTTCGGAGGTGGATTCGGCTTTCATGCGATCAAGAGCGAGAACACCACACTTGATCTTCTGGCCGGTGCGAACTATACACACGAAAAGTATTTCGCCTTCAGTCGCAACTTTGCCGCGCTTACTCTAGGAGATGAGTTCATGCACAAGCTCGGCAAGACTACCGTTCTTCACCAAAACTTTTACTTCTTTCCAGACATGACGAACACAGGCGAATACCGCACTACCTTCAACCTCAGCACGGTCACGAAAATCTATAAGGCGTTCGGATGGCAGAACTCCTTTGGAGACATCTACGTCAGCAATCCGCCAGTCGGCAACAAGAAGAACGACATTGTCTTCAGTACCGGCCTCAACATCACGTTCACCCACTAAACGATAAAGGGACGGGCCAACGCCGTCCCTTGATCTCTTACTCTCCTTTACGCTCCCGCCGTTCTTAGTGTCTCTTACGCCGTCAGGTTTTCTCAGCGTCTTATGCGCCCCTTAGCGACCTTTGCGGTCAAAAGTTCTTTATTGGTTCTCCATTAAAAAGAAAACATCGGCCGTTGCCGACAAAGCGACCCTGCTTCAGTGAGCACTGCGGGACGAATCGCATAAACAATCCCCCGTCTACGACCTTCCTTCACAATCTCCCCGGGCCCGCACGATGTCCGCAATTTCCCCCATCGCAATAATCACGCCACCCCCACTCACGGTTGCGTGATCCGAAGGATTCACCACGATCTCCGGCAAGTCACTCCCCTTCGGATGCTTCAAGCCCAGAACAAGCAAATTGAAACGCCCCTTCAAATCAACATCCGTGAGTTTCTTACCTGCCCACTTGGAACCGGGCGCGATTTCAAGATCTTCAACTCGCAGCGTCTTGTTCTGATTCTTCAACATCGCATCCAGAAACCCCACGGCATGCGGACGGATCGCCTCACTGGCCATGCGCAATCCACCGATCTGACTTACCGACACCGTCGCATTAGCGCCCGCCTTCGCGATCCGTTCTGCAAATTTCTGATCGCTCGCTCGAGAGACTACTCTCAACTTGGGAAACCGCTGATGTGCCAGCACCGTAATCACCAGGTTGTCCTTATCGTGGGGCAACGCTGCCAGCAGACCTTTTGCACGTGCAATGCCGGCCCGCTCGAGCACATCTTCCTCCGTGGCGTCGCCAACTACATACAGCACGTCACCCAAATATTCCGGATTCAACGCCCGCGCCCGCTTCAGATTATCCTCAACGCTGTCGACCACGACATACGGGGTCCCGGTCTTCCTCAACTCCAAAGCCGCATGTCGGCCCGTATCGCCCATTCCGCAAATAATGTAGTGGTCGCTCGTGTCGCCGATACGGTTTTGCATTCTGCGCCTCCAGAACGGATTTGCCGCTTCCACCTCAACCAGAAATGCCGCTACGATCGAAAACACGTAGACCGTGATTGCCACCCCGAACAATACGATTCCGATATTAAAAATTCGCAACGCCGGATGATGGCTCGTATCAACTATTTCGCCATAACCCACACCTGCCACCGTGATCACCGCCATATAAAGAGCCTGCAGAAACGAAACCTCATGCCCCCCGAGCAAGAGATATCCGATCGTGCTGACCGTAATCAGCCCGACCAGCAAAATCCCCGCAGACAGCAATCGTTTACGTAGTGTCATGAAAACCAACCACTAAACTTCGTCAGAGCCTTCCGTCGTGTCCCGAATACCCTGGTGGCGAATGATGTTTCCCCAGTGCCGCCCGTGGCTCCCGTGGTGAAAGATTTTCGAGGCTGCGCCACCTGGACTCGTAATGAGCACCCTCATCTCCGCCACTCATCAATCAAATTCGCCACCAACCCACTCCACCCCGTCTGGTGACTCGCCCCCAACCCCTTCCCGGTATCCCCGTGATAAAACTCGTGGAACAAGATGTAATCGCGCCACAACGGGTCGTCCTGCATCTTGCGATATTGCCCCGCCGACGGCCTTCTCCCGTCCGACCCACGTTTAAAAATTGCGATCATCCGATTCGACACATCCTCGGCCATCTTCGAGGGAGCCACACCAACCTGTCCCACCTTAAACTCCTCTCCCAACGCCTCCCCAAACCTCATCAGCGAATGAATCAGTAGATAAGTTGTCGGGAACCAAAGCGGTCCGCGCCAGTTCGAATTCCCGCCTTTCAATTTCACCTGCGCCTCACCGGGCTCGTAACTCAGCGTGCTTTCGCCAAAATGAAACGGACTTTTCTCGTGAAATTTCGACAGACTCCGTAATCCGTAAGGAGACAAAAATTCCGCCGGATCCCAGAGCCTCTCCGCCAACCGCCCAAACTGTCCCGGATCCGCAATCGACAGCACATACCGCCCGCCATCCATCTTGTAGCAAGCGTCGCCCACCAGATCCGGCCGGTTTCGGATAAACCACTCCACATCATTTAGAAAATTAGGAAACTCCGCCAGTTCTTCCCGACGCAACACCTCCACCGCATACAACGGGATCAATCCCACCAGCGATCGGAGCCGGAACTTGTGAAATTCCCCATTCGGATATCGCAGCACATCGTAGAAAAATCCGTCCTTCTCATCCCACAACTGATAATTCCGCCCGCCCATCTTTTTCATCGCGGCGCCGATGTAGATAAAGTGCTCGAAGAACTTCGTCGCGACTCCCTCATAGACCTTGTTGTGACGCGCGAGTTCCAACGCAATCCGCATCAAGTACAAACAAAAGAATCCCATCCACCCAGTTGCATCCGACTGCTCGAGCACCGCGCCATTCGGAAACTTCTCGCCCCGATCGACTACCGCAATGTTGTCCAGCCCCAGGAACCCGCCCTCGAAAACGTTGTTGCCCTCGCTGTCCACGCGGTTCACCCACCACGCGAAATTCATCAGCAACTTGTGCAGACATTTCTCGAGAAACGCGATGTCCTCTTTGCCAGTTCGCTCTCTCTCCAGCTCAAATACACGCCAGCATGCCCACGCGTGCACGGGCGGATTCAAATCCGAGAACTCCCACTCGTACGCGGGGATTTGCCCATTCGGATGTTGGAACTGTTCAAACAACAACACCCACAAATTCTCTTTTGCGAACGCCGGGTCAACCAGCGCCAGCGTCACACACTGAAACGCCAGGTCCCACGCCGCAAACCACGGAAACTCCCACTTGTCGGGCATCGACAGAATCCGCATTGAGTTCACGTGCCGCCAATGCACATTGCGGATTCGCTTTCGATTCTCCGGCGGTGGCGACTTCGGATTGTCCCCCTCCAACCACAGATTCACGTCCCACAAATAGATCTGCTTGCTCCACAGCATCCCGGACAGCGCCTGCCGCTGAATGGCTCGTTCCTCCGCAGTCGCCCTCGGGGGATGGATCGCCTCGTAGAAGTCGTCCGCTTCCGCCTTCCGCTGTTCTGTTACCTCATCAACAACGGCGAGCGGTTGTTCAAACGCCTTCGGCGTTAACCGCATCCGCAGCACCACTGACCCACCCGCCACCACGCGATACTTGTAGTCAACGCACGCCTTCGTTCCCACATGCCCGGCATTAACGCTTGCTTCCCCGTTCACGATGTGCCGGTGAAACGCATCCTTTACATGTTCCCTCGGGTTCCCCGCGCACCCGTACAACCGCACGTTGTTGCTCTCGTTGTCGGTAAATAGCGCACGCCCGCCGCCCGGCCCATACAAATACCGTTCGCCCAACGCGTAGTGAAATTGCAGATTTTTCAGCGCCTGCGCGTTCGAATCATCCGCCAGCAGAGCTACGCCATCGGCACTGTTGGCCAGCATGATTCGCGGCTCGCTCGTCCTCGGATCCGTCCACGCCCACGTGTTCCGAAACCACAGATGTGGAATTAAATGCAATTCCGCCGTTTCCGGCCCACGATTGAACGCTTCAATCCGGATGCACACGTCCTCCACATCCGCCTTCGCATACTCGATGAACACATCCCAATACCGGTCATCATCAAAAATTCCCGTATCCAGCAACTCATACTCTGCCGCCGATGCGCCACAGCGCCTCCTGCTCTCCTCCACCAATTGCGAATAAGGAAACTCCCGCTGCGGATACTTGTAGAGCATCCGCATATAGCTGTGCGTCGGCGTGCTATCCAGATACCACCAGTACTCTTTGCAATCCTCTCCGTGATTCCCCTCGTTGCACGACAACCCGAACATCCGTTCCTTCAGAATCGGATCGCGCCCATTCCACAACGCCAGTGCAAACACCAGCACCTGATACCGATCACAAATTCCGGCGATCCCATCCTCTCCCCACCGATACGTTTTCGAACGCGCCATGTCGTGCGTGAAGTAGTCCCATGCGTTTCCAGACTCGCTGTAGTCCTCACGCACAGATCCCCAAGACCGCTCGCTGACGCACGGCCCCCACTTGCGCCAAGGTGTCACAGGGCCTGCGTAGGCCTCCGCCAGCCGCAGATGCTCCTTCGTCAAATTGTTCTTTGGATCGGACTTCACAGGACGATTCGCCATGTGTCCTTAAAAGAAACGCGAGGCCCATCCCGGCGCGCTCGCTGAGCTAGGGTGGGAATTTTGCGTTCCTCCGCGCTCCCCAGTGTCCCCCGTGGTTAAGAGGTTTCTTCGCGACCTGAATAACTCTTGTCTTCAAATCAACATTCAAAAATCATCGATCAACAATAAATATCCTCACCGCAGCGCTCCACTGACCTTCCCCATCGCCGCCGCAAACCCCGGCGCGCTGTACGCCGACGGATTCTCCACTTGCTGGAACAACCCATTGATGGCCGTTCGCACCTCGCCGCCATTCAAATCGCCGGCATTTGCCTTGTACGTCGTAAACAACGAATCGAGCGACATCGTTGCCTGCTCCGCCGCCCGCTGTCCCTCCACAGAAATCACCGCTCCATCCTTCGCAATCGCCCGCATCACGCGCAGCGTGAATGCCTGATCAAACGTCTGCGCATTCAAACTCCCGGTCAGCTGATGCGCCATCTCCGCCGCTCGTCCTGCAGTCGCGGCGATCTCCTCGCGATTTCCGTTCAGCTGTCCCATCAACCCCGCCAGCTTCTTCATCTCGGACTCGAGCTGCCCCGCTGCGCCCGCATTTACTTCCCGCGCTGCATACTTGAACATCACATACCGTGACGCATTCCATGCCGGCACTCCCGGAGTCCGCCCCGCATACCCACTCTCCTGCCGCCAGCTATCCTTCGCCGCCGTCAAGCTGTGATGACACGCAAAACAATCCAGCTCCGCATACTCGGGCCAAGTTGAACTCTGCGCGCGCCGTGCCAGCCGCTGCAAACTGTCACGCAGTTGCATGCTCTGACCAACCGCCCATTCTTTCGTCCCGTACCACGGAGTCTCCTTCGACTCCTTCCAGTGCCGCGGCATTACCGAACTGAATAAATTCAACTCAAACGTCAGATCCGGATGCCCCGCCGCAATCATCTGGTGGTCGACCCATTTCTCCTCGGTCCCCACGTGACAGTGCAGGCAGGTATGACTCCGCACCGCCAGATCCGTCAGCACCCGCATCCCCAGCTTGTCTTTCTCTTCGGCTGACTTCGCCTCCCACCCTTTTACCGTGTGCGGACCAAGCCATCCCGAAGCCGGCCCATGACAGTTCTCGCAGCTCACTCCATCGTCAATCTCGAAACTCTGCGCCCGCTGCTCCGGCGCTACCGCCAGCGCATGACAAGCCAAACATTTCTGATTCTCACTCGGCGGAGTCTTCAGCCCAAGAATCTTCCCCATCCTGACCGACACATCATTCGACAGGACCTGATACGCGCGTGCGTGCTTGTCCTGTCCAGCCCAAATGCTGTATTCATTTTGAGGAATTCGCGTAACCGTCTTCGGCAGGATGCTCCCGTGACAACTGCTCGACGCACAGCCTCCAGGCCCGTTGAACTTGCCGATCGGCGCGCGTTGAGCGGCTTGTGCGGACGCCACGTTCGCCCACGCGACAAGCAGCGACAAACACGTCGCGATTTGCAAATGCATCGCGAGACCTCTCCGGCACATCGTTCCAAACCTAGAGTTTGTCATCCTGAACAAAGCGAAGGACGTTCGTTCTTCTGCGCCTCAGCGCGACTTTTGCACTTCTCCGCGACTTTTGATCCTCCCCGCGATCTTTGCGGTAAATCCTTTGACTCCCTCCGTGATCCCCGTGCCCCCGTGGTTGAAGCCTTTTACAATCCACCCGACAAACCAAATCGACACACCTCTCCCACCTTCAAATTGCCTCGCTTATACCCAACCCCCACCCCCAACTCAATAGACAACTCGATACCCACACGTAACCGCGGTACAGGCCCTATCGTGAACGCCTTCAACACGATTCGTGATTCCACAAACGTACCTCCCACGATACGATCACGCGCATCAATCCCCGCTTATCATGCTCGCGGAGAACTCCGCTTGTTCAACGAACTCCGATCCATCCAACACGAATTCGGATACCTCCCGGCCGACCAGCTCCAACTTCTTTCGAAGAAAATCGACGTCCCCGTCAGCCAGATTCACGCCGCCGCTAGCTTCTATCCGCACTTTCACCTGACTCCACCTCCAAAAGCTGAAGTCAAAATCTGTGCCGACATGACCTGCCACCTGCGTGGGGGCGATCAGCTCAAATCTCAACTGGAACAATCCTGTCGCGGACGTTCGGCTTCCGACGTCACCATCCGTGACGTCAGTTGCCTCGGACGCTGCGACTCTGCCCCCGCCATTTCCATCAACGACCGCATCTATTCCGGACTCGCGGTCCCGCAAGCCGTCGGCATCGTCCGCGACGTCCTCTCTGGCGGACAACTCCCGCCCGAGCCGCGCGAGCGCCTCAACGTCCGCATCGCGTCCGACCCCTACGAGGGATCACCGCAATATTCCATTGTTCGCCGCTTCATCGAAACCCGCGACTGGTCCGGCATCATCGCCACGCTCAAAGCCAGCGGACTCCGCGGCATG
>Ga0163163_10004653_pt1 | contig 11731 bp, 10 predicted proteins | sample S65metaG_FD_119766 | JGI IMG/M metagenome (GOLD analysis project Ga0163163, IMG submission 119766) | Switchgrass rhizosphere microbial communities from Kellogg Biological Station, Michigan, USA - S6-5 metaG | ecosystem: Host-associated > Plants > Roots > Rhizosphere > Soil | place: USA... | reverse complement strand
GACATGCGGCGCTCGGCGCCGAGATGACTAAGCCATCGCGCGATTTCGGCACTGGTGTCGGGCGCGACGCGAAACCCGTCCATGGTGGATGTCTTGGCGGTAGTCATTGGGCAAGAGTGACATTGCTTTCTTCACCCTTCCTTAAAGCCGCGGAATCGGCCAGACCTGAGCCCATGACCACGCGCGTCGTTGATATTCTGGTGCCGGTGGCGCTTGACCAGACCTATTCCTACCGGGTTCCGGCCGGGATCGAGCTCGCGCCGGGCAATCTGGTGTCGGTGTCGCTCGGCGCACGAGAATGCATGGGCGTCGTCTGGGCGGAAAACCCCACGCCAAATCCGCGACTGCACAACCGGCTGAAAGATGTCGATGAAAAGCTCGATGTGCCGCCGCTTAAGGCCGAGCTGCGCCAGTTCGTCGACTGGGTTTCAAGCTACACCCTGGCGTCACGCGGCACCGTGCTGCGCATGGCCCTGCGCATGGGCGAACATCTCGGACCGGGACGTGAGCAGGTCGGCGTCCGCCTGGCGGGCCCGCCGCCGCAACGAATGACGCCCGCACGCGCGCGCGTGCTGCGGCTTGTCGCCGACGGATTTACGCGTTCGAAAGGGGCGGCGGCGAAGGAGGCTGGCGTCAGCACAAGTGTGATCAACGGATTGATCGATGAGGGCGCGCTCGAAACGGTGGTTATCCCGCCCGATCCGGTCGCGCTGCCGCCTGATCCCGACTTCAGCAAGCCGGAATTCTCGCTTGCGCAGCTTGCCGCTGCCGATGCGTTACGCAAGACAGTCGAGCAGGGCGGCTACACGGTGACATTGCTGGACGGGGTCACCGGTTCGGGAAAAACCGAAGTCTATTTCGAAGCGGTGGCCGAAAATATCCGACGCAAGCGCCAGACTCTCATCCTTATGCCCGAAATCGCGCTCACCGCCCAGTTCCTCGACCGCTTCTCCGGCCGCTTCGGCACCCGGCCGGCCGAATGGCACTCGCAAATTTCACCGCGCAAGCGCGCGCAGACCTGGGCGGCGGTTGCGGCGAACGAAGTCTCGGTGATCGTGGGGGCACGTTCGGCACTGTTTCTGCCTTATGCCGACCTGGGACTTGTCGTGGTGGATGAAGAGCACGACCCGGCCTACAAGCAGGAAGATGGCGCGCACTACCATGCGCGGGACATGGCCGTCGTGCGCGGATCAATCGCAAAAATTCTCGTCGTGCTTGCTTTCGCAACTCCATCGGTCGAATCGGAAGTGAACGCGCGTCGCGGCCGTTACCGGCATGTGCATTTGCCGGAACGTTTCGGCGGAGCACATCTGCCCTCGATCGAGGCGATCGATATGCGTCGGGAGGGTCCACCGCGCGGGCGTTTCATTTCACCGCGGTTGGCCGAAGCCGTAGCGATATCCCTGACGCGCGGCGAGCAGGCACTGCTGTTTCTCAACCGACGCGGCTATTCGCCCCTCACATTGTGCAGGGCTTGCGGTTTCCGTTTCCACTGTCCGAATTGCGATGCCTGGCTGGTAGACCATCGGTTCAAACGCAGGCTCGTGTGTCATCACTGCGGATATTCGATTCCACCGCCGGCGGAATGTCCAAATTGCCACGCCACCGAAAGTCTCGTTGCTGTTGGTCCCGGCGTGGAACGGCTTGAACAGGAGGCGGCAGAGCTGTTCCCGCAAGCCCGCATTCTCGTGCTTTCGAGTGATCTCGTGGAATCAGTGGAACGGCTTCGCCAGGAGCTCGACGACGTCGCCGACGGACGCTTCGATCTCGTCGTCGGCACGCAGCTCGTCGCCAAAGGTCACCATTTTCCCAAGCTCAACCTGGTCGGGATCGTCGACGCGGATCTCAGCCTGGGTAATGGCGACCCCCGTGCCGCTGAACGGACATTTCAGCTGCTGCATCAGGTGGTTGGGCGCGCGGGGCGCGAGGAGGGACGGGGCATCGGCTATTTGCAGACTCACCAGCCGGAGCATCCGGTGATGCGCGCGCTCATCTCCGGCGATCGAGAGGCCTTCTACAAAAATGAAATCGAGCAACGCGAGCGTACCGGCTATCCGCCGTTTGGGCGGCTGGCGGGGCTGGTCATTACTGCAAATGACCGGCACGCCGCCGAAGCTTATGGCCGTATCCTCGCCAAGTCCGCTCCACACGACGAACATGTCCGCGTGCTCGGACCCGCCGAAGCACCGGTCGCCGTCGTGCGTGGTCGGCATCGCTTCCGCCTGCTGGTGAAATCGCCGCGCGCCTTCGACCTTTCAATCTACTTGCGTGCTTGGCTTGCTGCAGCGCCCAAGCCGCGCGGCAATGTGCGACTGGAAGTCGACATCGATCCGCAGAGTTTTTTCTGAGCGTTACGACGCGAATTTCAGCCCGGCGATTCCGCAAACGATCAGGCCAATGCAGACGAGCCGGGACGCTGTCGCGGGCTCGCTGAACAGAATTATGCCAAGCGCCGCAGTGCCGACCGCACCGATGCCGGTCCAAACGGCATATGCCGTTCCCACCGGCAAATTGTTCAGCGCGAGGCCGAGCAGCGCGAGACTGAGGGCCATGGCAGTGACCGTAAGCAAGGATGGAAACAGGCGCGAGAAACCTTCGGTGTATTTCAATCCGATGGCCCAGCCGATCTCAAAAAGACCAGCGAGAAAAAGATAGAGCCAGGCCATATCTGGTCTCCCTCCTACCGCAATTTACTCGGGCATTTCATCGTGGTGGGTGTTCGGCTCCAGGAGCACGCAGGCTGCGGCCGCGAAAATCATCACAAAGCCGATGATATCAGGCACGGTCAAATGCTCCCCAAGCAATACCGTTGAGCAGCCCACGCCGACAACCGGAACCAACAAAACGCCAAGCGATGCCGTCATGGTCGGCAGCTTGCGCACGATCGACCACCACAGGAAGTGCGCGAGGCCGACACCAAACAGGCCGACATAAATCACTGCAAGAAGGGTGTCCGTGCGAATCGGCCAGAGATGCGGGTAACCTTCATAGATCACCACTCCGATAGCAACGAAAATGACACCGAAAAACAGTTGCCATGCTGCGTTGGCGAGGGGCTCGATCGTCAGCTTTGCCCACTTTATGTAGACTGTCGCGACGGTCCAGCTGAGCGCGCATCCAAGCGAATAGAAAACGAAGGGCGGAAAACCATCGGCGAACAGCGGCCAAACCAGGACCACTAGTCCGGTGACGCAGAGACAAAGTGCCAGCACGCGCACCGCGGTGAATTTTTCCCCGAGTACCATACGGCTTAGCAGGACTGACCAGATCGGCATCGAATATGTGATGATGATTGCGCGCGATGTTGCACCGTTCAGCTGAGCAAAGCCTGACAAAATCTGGAACGCGGAAACGTTCAGAAATCCGGCGATCATGATGTGTACATATTCGCCGCGAGGTATTCGCAGATTGTGCCGTGTGATCGCGGCTGCGGCGAACAAGGTCACGGCGCCGATGCTGGAGCCTGCAAGACGCAGGCTCCACGGAGAGACCTCGCGCAAGGCAAACGCCGCGGCGATCCAATTCAATCCCCAGGCAAACGCGAGCAGAATGACCAGCAGCCTTGCGGTCGCTGCGCTGTCGGCATTCGCATTCGGATTTGACATTGCGAGGGGGAATTCCGGCCGGTGCTTCGCTGGCGCACGCTATAGCGCACGGGTCTGTCTGGCGAGGTAACCCTGTGATGCAATTTGACGGCAGCGGTCCCCGCGCCGGAACCGCGGCGAATGGGCCGCCGTGTTGCACCGTCATGGCTGCTGTGTTAGCTAGCCCACGATTTCAGGGGGTTTCCGCAGCCTTTCGCGACGTCTCCAGGAATCGGAATTCCAGCTTGAATTCCAATGGTTTGCGCCGCCTTCCGCGACGGCGTCCGGCCTGTGGATGAAGTAGAGGCAACGAGCGTTCCCGTGGCAGGTGAAGTTCAGACCATCTCCGGTGTGGCCGGCCGTTATGCCACCGCGTTGTTCGAGCTTGCGCTCGAGAACAAGGCGGTCGATGCAGTCAAGAAAGATCTCGATCAGTTCGACGCGCTCATTGCCGGCAATGCCGACCTCAATCGCCTGGTGCGCAGCCCGGTATTCGACGCCGACGAGCAGCTCAGGGCCCTGTCCGCGGTCCTCGCCAAGGCTGGCATCGACGGACTCGCCGCAAATTTCCTCAGGGTCATCACCACGAACCGTCGGCTGTTTGCCGTGCGCGATATGATCCGCGGCTATCGCGCGCTGGTCGCGCGCCACAAAGGCGAGGTGACGGCTCATGTGACCGTCGCCGAAAAACTCAACGACACGCACCTCGACGCTCTCAAGAGTGTACTCAAATCGGTGACGAGCGGCAAGGACATCGATCTCGACGTCAAGATCGATCCGGCCGTCATCGGCGGGCTGATCGTGAAAGTCGGCAGCCGCATGGTCGACAGCTCGCTCCGCACCAAGCTCAATTCGATCAAGCTAGCGATGAAAGAGGCCCGCTGATGGATATCCGCGCCGCAGAAATTTCCGCGATCCTGAAAGAGCAGATCAAGAATTTCGGCCAGGAAGCCGAAGTCTCCGAGGTCGGACAGGTGCTCTCCGTCGGCGACGGCATCGCTCGTGTCTACGGTCTGGACAATGTCCAGGCCGGCGAGTTGGTCGAGTTCGAGAATGGCGTGCGTGGCATGACGCTTAACCTCGAAATCGACAATGTCGGCATCGTCATTTTCGGCAACGACCGCGAGATCAAGGAAGGCCAGACGGTCAAGCGCACGGGTGCGATCGTGGACGTGCCCGTTGGCAAGGGCCTTCTCGGCCGCGTTGTTGACGCACTTGGCAATCCCATCGACGGCAAAGGCCCGATCAAATCCGACAAGCGCGCCCGCGTCGATGTGAAGGCGCCCGGTATTATTCCGCGCAAGTCGGTGCACGAGCCGATGGCGACCGGTCTTAAGGCGATCGACTCGTTAATTCCCATTGGTCGGGGCCAGCGTGAGCTGATCATCGGCGACCGTCAGACAGGTAAGACCGCGATCGCGCTCGATACGATCCTCAATCAGAAACCGCTTAACGCGCAGCCGGACGAGAAGATCAAGCTCTATTGCGTCTATGTTGCGGTTGGCCAGAAGCGCTCGACCGTCGCGCAATTCGTGAAGGTGCTTGAGGAGCAGGGCGCGCTCGACTATTCGATTATCATCGCGGCGACCGCTTCCGATCCGGCGCCGATGCAATATTTGGCACCGTTTTCCGGTTGCACCATGGGCGAGTATTTCCGTGACAACGGAATGCATGCCGTCATCATCTATGATGACCTTTCCAAGCAGGCCGTCGCCTATCGGCAGATGTCGCTGCTCTTGCGCCGGCCGCCAGGTCGTGAGGCTTATCCCGGCGACGTGTTCTATCTGCATTCGCGCCTGCTCGAGCGCGCCGCCAAGATGAACGATGAGAACAAGGCGGGCTCTCTGACCGCGCTGCCCGTGATCGAGACACAGGCCAACGACGTGTCCGCCTACATTCCGACCAACGTCATCTCCATTACCGACGGGCAGATCTTCCTGGAAACCGACCTTTTCTATCAAGGCATTCGCCCGGCCGTGAACGTGGGCCTGTCGGTGTCACGCGTGGGCTCTGCTGCGCAGACCAAGGCAATGAAGAAGGTCGCCGGCCGCATCAAGGGTGAACTGGCCCAGTATCGCGAGATGGCGGCGTTCGCGCAGTTTGGCTCCGACCTCGACGCAACGACGCAGCGATTGCTCAATCGCGGCGCACGCCTGACCGAGCTTCTCAAGCAGCCGCAGTTTTCTCCGCTCAAGATGGAGGAGCAGGTTTGCGTGATCTACGCCGGCGTCAACGGCTATCTCGATCCGATGGATGTCGCCCGCGTGCGACCTTTCGAGAGCGGGCTGCTGACGCTGCTGCGCACGAAACACACCGATCTGCTCGACAGCATCCGCAAGAGTGGCGACCTGTCGGATGCCGATGCAGCCAGGCTCAAGGGTGTGGTCGACGGCTACGCCAAGACCTTCGCGTGATGACGACCGTGCACGGGAGCGATCAGGAATAGCCCGACATGGCCAGCCTCAAGGACATGCGCGTTCGCATCGCCGCTACCAAGGCGACGCAAAAGATCACCAAGGCCATGCAGATGGTCGCGGCTTCCAAGCTGCGCCGCGCGCAGGCGGCGGCCGAAGCAGCGCGTCCTTTTGCCGAGCGCATGGGGAAAGTGCTGGGCTCGATAGCCTCGGCGGTGGCCGGCAGCGATTCAGCGCCGAGATTGCTGGCGGGCACCGGTGCTGACAAGGTGCATTTGCTGGTGGTCTGCACTGCGGAACGGGGCCTGTGCGGGCCTTTCAATTCGTCGATCGTGCGGTTGGCGCGCGAAAAGGTGAATGCGCTGGTCAACGAGGGCAAGGAGGTCAAGATTCTTTGCGTCGGACGAAAGGGCCACGACCAGCTGCGCCGCCTCTATGGGAAACTGATCGTCGAAACAATTGAGCTGCGCGGCGTGCGCACAATTGGCTTTGAACAGGCCGAGATGATCGCCAAAAAGATTATCGCGCTGTTCGACGAGGGCGCCTTCGACGTCTGTACGCTCTTTTTCTCCCGGTTCAAATCGGTCGTGGCGCAGATCCCAACCGCACAGCAGATCATTCCGCCGGTGTTCGAAAATGGCGCCGAAACCGGCACAAGTGCCGCGTATGAATACGAGCCGGAAGAGGACGAGATTCTGGCCGAGCTTCTGCCGCGAAACCTATCCGTACAGGTATTCCGCGCGCTTCTTGAGAATGCCGCCTCGGAGCAGGGCGCACGTATGAGCGCGATGGACAACGCCACGCGCAATGCCGGCGAGATGATCCGCAAGCAGACACTTACCTACAACCGCACCCGTCAGGCGATGATCACCAAGGAACTGATCGAGATCATCTCCGGCGCCGAGGCGCTTTAATTCCGTAACGAGGGACGACATGGCTACACCCAACGCAGTCGGAAAAATCACACAGGTCATCGGCGCCGTCGTCGACGTGCAGTTTGAAGACCACCTGCCCGCGATCTTGAACGCGCTCGAGACCAAGAATGGCGGCAACCGCCTGGTGCTCGAAGTGGCGCAGCATCTCGGCGAGTCGACCGTTCGCACAATCGCGATGGACTCGTCCGAAGGCCTGGTGCGCGGCCAGGATGTCACCGACACGGGCGAGCCGATCGCGGTGCCGGTCGGTCCGGGGCTGCTCGGCCGCATCATCAACGTGATCGGTGATCCGGTAGACGAAGCAGGTCCGGTCAAGGCCGAAACCAAGCGCGCTATCCATCAGGATGCGCCCGCCTACACTGATCAGTCGACTGAGGCGCAAATTCTGGTCACTGGCATCAAGGTTGTTGATTTGCTCGCACCTTACGCCAAGGGCGGCAAGATTGGTTTGTTCGGCGGCGCCGGCGTCGGCAAGACGGTGCTGATCATGGAACTGATCAACAACGTCGCCAAGGCGCACGGCGGCTACTCGGTGTTCGCTGGCGTTGGTGAGCGCACACGCGAGGGCAACGACCTCTATCATGAGATGATCGAGTCCGGCGTGAACAAGGATCCGCACAAGGGTTCGGTCGAGGGATCGAAGTGTGCCCTGGTGTATGGCCAGATGAACGAACCGCCGGGCGCTCGCGCTCGTGTTGGTTTGTCCGGCCTCACGGTTGCCGAGTATTTCCGCGACCAGGGCCAGGATGTGCTCTTCTTCGTCGACAATATCTTCCGGTTCACCCAGGCTGGTTCAGAAGTGTCAGCGCTGCTCGGCCGCATTCCGTCGGCGGTCGGCTATCAGCCGACGCTCGCAACCGACATGGGTGCGCTGCAGGAGCGAATCACCACAACCACCAAGGGGTCGATCACCTCGGTGCAGGCGATCTACGTGCCAGCCGACGACCTCACCGATCCGGCGCCGGCGACCTCGTTCGCGCATCTCGACGCGACCACCGTGCTGTCGCGCGATATCGCAGCGAAAGGCATTTATCCGGCGGTTGACCCGCTCGACTCCACATCGCGGATGCTCTCGCCGTTGATTGTCGGCGAGGAGCATTACGCCGTCGCGCGGCAGGTGCAGCAGATTCTCCAGCGCTACAAGGCGCTGCAGGACATCATCGCCATCTTGGGAATGGACGAGTTGTCGGAAGACGACAAGTTGACTGTCGCCCGCGCGCGCAAAATCGAGCGCTTCCTCTCGCAGCCGTTCCACGTCGCCGAAGTGTTTACCGGTTCCCCCGGCAAGCTCGTCGATCTTCAGGACACGATCAAAGGCTTCAAGGGTCTCTGCGACGGCAAGTACGATTATTTGCCCGAAGCCGCCTTCTACATGGTCGGCACGATCGAAGAAGCGGTAGAGAAGGGCAAGAAGCTCGCGGCGGAAGCGGCCTGATCGGGACATAGCCTATGGCCAACTTCCATTTCGAGCTTGTTTCCCCGGAGAAATTGCTGTTTTCCGGCGATGTCCAGCAGGTGGACGTGCCGGGGGTCGAAGGGGATTTCGGCGTACTCGCCGATCATGCGCCCATGGTGACGACGTTGCGGCCCGGCATTCTCACCGTGCACGCCGCGGGCGGGGCACAAAAAATCGTCGTGCTGGGCGGATTCGCCGAAGTCTCGCCGGCAGGATTGACTGTTTTGGCCGATCTCGCCGAAGCCGCGGAAAGTATTGATCGCTCCGTTATCGCGACGCGCATCGGCGAACTGGAGAGCCGAATCGCCAAGACGGAGCCTGGTTCCGATCTCGACAGGTTGATCACCCGGCTCGATCACTACAAGGATGTCGATCGGCACCTCACCGGCACGGCCATGCACTAGGTCTGGCGCGCGAAGCGCTGGAACTCTTTTACGACACGCTCATACGTCAACCGCTTGAACGGGATCACCAGATCCGGCAGTTCGCCCATTGCAACCCATTTCCATTCGACGAATTCTGGTTTGTGGCCGCCGCCAGGATCGTCGATGTTGATCTCGCTGTCCTTCCCGGTGAAGCGCAGCGCATACCATTTCTGTTTTTGGCCGCGATACTTGCCACCCCAGGCGGTTTTCACGACCTCCCGGGGAAGGTCGTAAGTCAGCCAGTCGGAGATCTCTCCGAGCTTCTGGACCGAGCGGATGCTGGTTTCCTCGTACAGCTCGCGTAGCGCCGCCTTGTACGGATCTTCGTCTTCGTCGATCCCGCCCTGCGGCATCTGCCAGACGTGCGTCGCATCGACGTGTTCTGGTCCGTCCGTCCGGCGTCCGACAAAAACAAGGCCGGTCCGATTGAGCACCATCATTCCGGCGCAGGGGCGGTAAGGAAGTGATTTTTGAGACGGCATCTGAATTCTCGTTATCTCCCGCGCGCGATTTTGCGGCGGCAGAGTAACGTTACGATGACTTGGCTTTGATCGCCACCATCGTGATCGGTACCAATATGATGCCCTTCGATTCCGCTTTTTTTATCCATTCGGCAATGCGTGCGATGGTGCCCGGTTTTGCGGTCGCATAGCCGACAGCGGTACCGCTGTCGCGCGCTTTCATCTCCAGCCGCGCAAGCGCGTGGTCGATTTCTGCAGTGGTCGGCACGGTATCGAGCACGATGTCGGCTTTGGCAAACGGCAAATTCTGCGTGCCAGCCAGCTGGGTTGCAATGCTGCGTGAAGATGAACCGTCGTCGACGTAAATCAATCCGCGTTTGGCGATATCGCGCAGAACCGGCGAGAGGCCTTGTTCCGAGGCGGTAAAGCGCGCGCCCATGAAACTGATCAATCCGACATAGCCTTGAAATCGGCTCATCAGCCAATGGAGCCGGTCAACATTCTGTTCCGGTGTCAGCGACGTCATGAGCGTTTGCGGCCCCGGATCGTTATCCGGGTAGTCGAAGGGCTCCATTGGTACTTGCAGCAGGACTTCGTGCTTACCGGCCCGCCCGCGTTCGGCGAGTTTTTCGAGATCGGCCCCGTAGGGCGCCAGCGCGAATGTCACGGCTGACGGCATCTTGGTGAAAGCATCCGCGGTGCCTGTTGCGCTGATTCCGAGGCCGCCGATTATGATCGCGACCAGCGGCGCGTCCTTTTTGTCCGGCGGAAGATCGCGCGGCTGCGCGTAACGCACAGACGGGCGTGCGCCATCCGGCCCGATTTTCGGGATCGAACCGTGACGCGTTGCCTCCAGCAGGTTGGAATCGAGCAGCGGCTTGGCTGCATTCGCGCCGGTGTCGGGGATAACGACCTGCTGACGGGCACCGCTGGACCCGTCGATGATGGTGACGGTCTTCGATCCTGGAGGCGAAGGGGCAACAGCCTTCGCAGCGTCAGGCGAATTGGTGGCGGCCACAGGCTGACTGGTGCTGCCATTCTGTTCGGACTGTGCCGGCAAAGACAGCTTGGTCTCCACCACGGCGACCGGCTGGCCACCGAGCGGGTCATGGACGAATGTCGCCCACGCCACCACCACCAATCCTGACAAACCGAGCGCGCCCGCCAATATTTGCGGCGGGCTGACAGGCAGTTTCGGAAGCCGCTTTCCCTTGCCCAGACCGAGCGGGGCGTTCAGGTCGTTAGGGGCCACGACGGCACATCCATGCGAATCATCGCGCGAGTCTACCACGCGACGAATCCGTGCTGGCGGCGCGTAATTCAGGCTGTTCCAAACAAACGGGGCGGCCTTTCGGCCGCCCCGTCATATTCAAAAAGCGGTTGTACGATCAGTTCGGGACCGGGACCTTGGCGTTTGGCGGGAAGGCCGAATTCACCTGTGTTCCGCGCAGAAGATCCAAGGCCATGTGGAGCGCCTTGTCGTTCTTGGCGTCGGGCGGGATGTAGGACTGCGAGCCCGTCTGCTCTTTGCCCGCGTCGCCCTTCAGGTGACCGCGCAGGGACGCTTCGCCCTTGGTGTCGGTCTTTGCCTTGAGGTCCTCCGGAACGTCCTGCAGCACTTCGATGTCGGGCGAAATTCCTTTCGCCTGAATCGATCGCCCCGACGGCGTGAAGTAGCGCGCCGTTGTCAGCCGCAGGGCGCCATTGCCCGAGCCGAGCGGGATAATGGTCTGCACCGAACCTTTGCCGAATGAGCGGGTGCCGATCACCGTCGCACGCTTGTGGTCTTGCAGAGCGCCGGCGACGATTTCGGACGCAGATGCCGAGCCACCGTTGATCAGGACGATCAGCGGCTTGCTCTTTGTGAGATCGCCCGCACGCGCATTGAAGCGCTGCGTCTCTTCAGCATTGCGACCCCGCGTCGACACGATCTCGCCCTTCTGCAGGAATGCGTCGGAGACTGAGATCGCCTGATCGAGCAGGCCGCCTGGGTTGTTACGCAGATCAAGGACATAGCCCTTGAGCTTGTCGTCTGAGATCTTGGCGCCGATGTCCGTGATCGCTTTCTTCAATCCTTCGGTGGTCTGCTCATTGAACTGCGTAAGACGGATGTAGCCGATGTCCTCGCCTTCGACCTGCGAGCGCACCGAGCGCACCCGGATGACATCGCGCGTGATCGAGACTTCGACCGGCTTGTCTTGCCCCTTGCGCATGATGGTGAGCTTGATCTTGGTGTTCACCGGCCCGCGCATTTTCTCGACGGCCTGGTTCAGCGTGAGACCCTGCACCTGCTCATCGTCGAGCTTGGTGATAATGTCATTGGCCATGATGCCTGCCTTGGCAGCAGGCGTGTCGTCGATCGGTGCCACCACCTTGATCAGGCCGTCTTCCATGGTGACTTCGATGCCGAGACCGCCGAACTCGCCGCGCGTCTGCACCTGCATGTCACGGAAGCT
>Ga0163163_10004652_pt1 | contig 11731 bp, 8 predicted proteins | sample S65metaG_FD_119766 | JGI IMG/M metagenome (GOLD analysis project Ga0163163, IMG submission 119766) | Switchgrass rhizosphere microbial communities from Kellogg Biological Station, Michigan, USA - S6-5 metaG | ecosystem: Host-associated > Plants > Roots > Rhizosphere > Soil | place: USA: Michigan... | reverse complement strand
CCGGCGCCGCCCAGCAGGATGACGCTGCGTCCGGCGTTCTTGAACGGAATGGTCACCGGCGCGGCGGTCTTCATCAGGCCCACGATGCCGATCACGGGCGTGGGATAGATGCCCTCGCCCAGGGTTTCGTTGTACAGGCTGACATTTCCGCCGGTGATGGGAGTGTCGAAGAAGCGGCAGGCATCGGACATGCCTTCGATGGCTTCAACCAGTTGGGCCATGATCTCCGGGCGCTCCGGGTTGCCGAAGTTGAGGCAATTGGTGGCGGCCACGGGCAGCGCGCCCACCACCGAAAGATTGCGGCAGCATTCGGCGACGGCGAGTCGCGCGCCCTCGCGGGGTGACAGGTACGTGTAGCGGCCATTGCCATCCAGCGACATTGCGACCGACGTGCCGGTTTCCTTGACACGCACGATGGCGGCGTCGGTCTGCTCGGGAATGGTCAGAGTGTTAGTGCGGACCTGGAAATCGTACTGTTCCCAGATCCACCGCTTGGAACAAATGTCGGGGGCGGCGAGCAGGGCGGGCAGGGCGGATTGTACGTTCGCCCCGGCGGACAGGGTATGCTCGCGGGTTGCTTCCGGCGGGGCGGTGTAGGGGCGGTTGTAGAGGGGCGCTTCATCGGCGAGTTCGCGGTTGGGGATTTCGGCGACGATCCCGCCGTTGTGCAGCACGCGAAGCTTGCCATCGTTGGTGACGATGCCGATCTCGGCGGCTTCCAGGCCCCACTTTTTGAAGACGCGGAAGACCTCGTCCTCGCGGCCTTTGTCGGCCACCAGCAGCATACGCTCCTGGCTCTCGCTGAGCATGATCTCGTACGGGGTCATGCCGGTTTCACGCTGCGGGACGCGATCGAGTTCGATCTCGATACCGACTTCGCCGCGGCTGCCCATCTCGCAAGTGGAGCAGGTGAGTCCCGCGGCGCCCATGTCCTGAATGCCGACGATGGCGCCGGTCTTCATGGCTTCTATGCAGGCTTCCAGCAGCAGCTTCTCCATGAAGGGATCGCCAACCTGCACGTTGGGACGCTTCTGCTTGGATTCCTCGGTGAACTCGGCAGAGGCCATGGAGGCGCCGTGAATGCCATCGCGGCCGGTGCGCGCGCCGACGTAGATTACCGGATTGCCGACGCCCGCCGCTTTGGCGTAGAAGACATCTTCCTTGCGGCAGACGCCGAGCGCGAAGACGTTGACCAGCGGGTTGCCGTCGTAGCAGGGTTCGAAGATGCACTCGCCGCCCACCGTGGGCACGCCGAAGCAGTTGCCGTAGTGGGCGATTCCGGCCACGACGCCGCTTACGATGCGGCGATTGCGGGCAGAAGAAGGCGAGCCGACAGGCCAGGAGGCCTGTCCCACGTCATCCAAACGGCCGAAGCGCAGGGAATCCATCACGGCGATAGGGCGCGCACCCATGGTGAAGATGTCGCGCAGGATTCCGCCGACTCCAGTGGCCGCGCCCTGCAGGGGTTCGATGAAGCTGGGGTGATTGTGCGACTCGATCTTGAAGGCAATTACGTATCCGCCGCCGATATCGATGATGCCGGCGTTTTCGCCGGGGCCCTGGACTACCAACTTGCCGCGCGTGGGCAGCTTTTTCAGATGAACGCGCGAACTCTTATAAGAGCAGTGCTCGCTCCACATCACGGCGAAGATGCCGAGCTCGGTGTAAGTGGGCTGGCGGCCGAGGATATCGACCACTTTCTGATACTCGCCGGGCGTAAGCTGATGCTGGGCGATGATCTCGGGCGAGAAACCGGCGCTCATGCAAGCACCACCGATCGGAGCGTGGTCTGCAACATGGACTGGAACACGACCAACCCGTCGGTGGAACCCATCAGCGGCTCTGTGGCGCGTTCGGGGTGAGGCATCATGCCCATCACATTGCGCTCGCGGTTGAGCACTCCGGCGATATTGCGCAGCGAACCGTTGGCGTTGTCGATATAACGGAAGGCCACGCGGTCCTCGGCTTCGAGTTCGTCGAGGGTGCGCTCGTCGGCGATGTAGCAGCCTTCGCCATGGGCGATCGGCAGGTGGAGCATCTGGCCTTTTTGTGCTTCTGAGGTGTAAGGCGAGTTGGCGGTGCCGACCGACAGGCGCAGTTCGCGGCAGATGAACTTTAGTCCGCGGTTGCGGATCAGGGCGCCCGGAAGGAGGCCGGCCTCCACCAGGATCTGGAAGCCGTTGCATACGCCCAGCACAAGCCCGCCATCGGCGGCGAACTTGCGGACAGCCGCCATAACGGGCGAGAACTTGGCGATGGCCCCGCAGCGGAGGTAGTCGCCGTAGGAGAAGCCGCCGGGGAGAATCACGGCATCGACATCGCCGAGCGTGGTCGAGTCATGCCAGATGAATTCCGCAGGCTGCCCGAGATTGTTGGCGATCGCGTAAAAAGCATCGTGATCGCAGTTGCTACCGGGAAAAACAATGACGCCAAATTTCATGGTTTTTGTTTTCGGGGGGCAGTAGTTTTTATTTTACCAGAGGCGGCCGCCGGGCAGAGTGCGAAAGCGGCACGCAGTGGCGCGAGCGGCACAGATCGGGTTGCAAAAAGGGGTTTGGGTGCAGGTGGAAAGCGGTGGCCGGGGACGTGCTAAATTACGTCTTATGCGCACACCTGCCTGCGTTGCCGCCGGACTGCTCGTTCTATGGAGCGTGGCTGCGCCGGCCCAACCGGCCAAGTTTGCGGGCACGTGGGAAGCGGCACATGAGGGAAAAATCTTTCTGGTGCTGAAGATCCAGGCCGATAAGAAGATCTCAGGGACACTGAACGCCGGCAGCATCAGGCTGAGCGATGAAGGCGAGCTGCTGGAAGCCGAACCGGTGGAAGACCGCGAAGCTCCCTTTTTCTTTGCCAAAGCGGAAGGCGACAAACTGGAGTTCGACTATCAGGACCAGGGCGACAACGAGATCATGCACTTCGAGTTGAAGCTTACCGGGGAGAGTGCGGGGGAACTGCGCATCGTCGATGAGCACATCCCCAAGATGAAGCCGTTCCGGCTGCGCAAGAAGTAGGCCCGCTAGAATGGAAGCAGGTTGCGAACCTGCCATGCAAGCCGCCGATTTTGATCGACTGGTTGCCGCCGCGTGCGAGCGCATTCCGGCCCGTTTCCGCAAGCGACTGAAGAATGTCGCAATGATTGTGGAGGCGGAGCCGCATGCGGGTCAACTGGCGCGCGGGCGCGTGCCGCGCGGCGGGACGCTGCTGGGTCTGTATGAAGGGCGTCCGCTGACGGTGCGGAGTGTATTCGAACCGTTCGCGATGCCGGACCGCATCACGATTTTCCAAGGTCCGCACGAACGCATGGCGCGCAACGCGGAGCACCTCGCCAAGCTGGTGGAGGACACGGTGTGGCACGAGGTGGCCCATTACTTCGGGTTGAACGAGCGCGAGGTGCGGGCAGCGGAGCGGCGGCGGCGTTAAATTTACGGTGACGTGTGGATGTTACGTTGTTCATCTGACGCTCTGTAAAAAGTACTTTTCGGTTCAGCGTAATTGTGAGGAAAGGCACCGCGCGGGGGCTGTAAGCAGCGATTTGTGGGTGGTTGGCGGATTGCAGGCGTCTATCGACGCGAACACCACAACTGTGCGAGGAATGATGCACGACACGCAGTCTGCTTCCGGCTCACTCTTTCAATGGACCGCGCCGGATGGCGCCTATTCCATCGCGCTGGACTCGAGCGTTATGGATGACTTGCGGCGCCGAACGATCGAGGCGTACACATCGCTGCCGAAAAGAGGTGCGGAAATCGGCGGCTTGCTTTTTGGAAAGCGCCGGTCGGACGGTGCGATTGCATTTGCGGTGGACGGCTGCGAAGAAATTCCTTCCGAGTACCGGTTCGGGCCTTCGTACAAGCTGTCGGAAAGCGATTACCGGCACCTGAGTGAGCGACTGGTCCAGCTGCCACAGGAAGGTTCCGACACGGTGGTTGGTTTATACCGTAGTTACACCGGAGGAGACGTCGCGTTGGATCAAGCGGACAAGGGACTACTGCGTTACCTGTTCCCTAACGTACGCTTTGTCCTGCTTTTGATGCAGCCCGTTTCGGCTGAGAAATGCTTCGCGCAGTTTCAATTCGGAAGCGACGGGGAACTCGCGGACCGAGGGCCGTACGAGCACTTCGTGCTCGACCCCTTGCAGTTGAAGGTGGAGAGTCGGGTCCAAGCGGAGGCGCCGGCCGAAGCTCTCCGAGAGGAGACTATCGAAGCGCCGAAGCCCGCGATCGCCGTGATGCCACTGCCCGCTTCACGCCGTGCCCGGATCCAGGAAGACGAGGCGCCGCCCGCGCCGCGAGATTCCCGTCGCTGGACGCTGCTATGGCTGTGCGCCCTGGCTGCCATAGCAGGAGCGGCGGGCCATGAAATCTGGAGGCTGGAACACGAGCCACGGTGGGCGCCTTTGGGATTGCACGCCACGGCTTCCGCGCGCGACGTGCTGTTGACGTGGGACGCGGCGGCGCCAGCCATCCAACAGGCCTCGCAGGGTATGATGACTGTCACCGACGGCGCGGCGCAAAACCAGATTCCGCTGACGGCGGCACAACTTCGCAGCGGCAAATTCGACTATGCGCCCTCCCACGACGAAGTTCTGTTCCGGCTTCTGGTGTATGACGCGAGCATGCGGCCGGCCGGCGACTCGCTGCACGTCGCAAGGCTACACGCGGTGGAGCAAGCGCCGGTGGTAGCGCCGGCGCCCGCGACGGCACAAGCTCCGGTTGCCGTACCGCCTCCCGATATTCCCGCTCGAGTCGCTACTCCCGCAGTGACGCGACACGAGGTGCAGGCTTACGTGCCGGCGGGGATTCGGGCGCGGGTGCATTCGCGCATTGTAGTGCCGGTGCAGGTGCAGATCAACGCCGAGGGGCGCGTGACCGAAGCCACTTCCAAGAAAGGCGGGCAGGGCCTGGAGCGATACCTTGCCGACCAGGCGGTCAAAGCGGCGCGCCAATGGTCTTTCGAGCCCGCACATTCACGGGAAGGAAACGCTATTGCGTCGGTGAAAAGCGTCGAATTCGTTTTTGCGCCGACGCCGTAGTGCTTCGGCAAAAAAAACTGTTCTGCCTTCGCCTCGGTCTTGTCTCATCCAACAGAGCTTCCTTCCGCAGGGTAGGAGCCTTACCTAAGGAGACTGAACGATGAGAAGACGAATGTGCCGGGGCCGGGTCGCGACGGCGAGGAAAGCGATCTTGAACTCTTTGGCCTTGACGGCGCTAGTGGTATTGCCGGCAGCCATGCAAGGACAAACAGTGACGATGTACGGAGCACTGTCGAATTTCGACGTGATCAATGACACGGGCGAGCCGGCCCACGGATTTGAAATTGAGATCCACGGGATCACCAGCATCGGCGGCGCATTTACCTGGAACCGTTATGGAGCGACGCAGATTACACCGTTCGCGGACGGTGTCTACGTGCGGTACCTGTCGGCCTGGGACGCGGCTTCGCAGACTTTCGTAGTGACCACTCCCATTGCGGTACATCCAACGGTCACCAACGGTCACCAGTGCGTGCTGGGAACGATTGGCTACGATACCAGCGGTTGCGAGCACTTCGGAGTGTGGACGTATGGCAACCCCACGCAGGTGATCTATCGCTGGCTCATTGTCGATCCGGCAAATCCGGGCCAGTTGAAGACGTCCGGTTCTCTGGTAGCGATCCCGGCCCCCATCTGGACGGTGCAACCGCCTTTACGGCCGGCCGATCCGGTGGTGATTGCGGCACAGGTGGATCCACCGGTGCCTCCGCCGCCCGCCAAGTTATTCGGCGCGGCGCAGTGGATGAAGACGTACAAGGCGGAAAACGGCCGCCAGGTTGGCCTGGATGAACTGGTCGCGGACAATCCGGTGGTACCGGAAGATCTGGCACACCAGGAGACCGCCTGGGATCTGATCCAGAGTGAGATCGGTAGCAATAGCAGGCGAAAGCAAAAGCGCGGTGCGCTCGGCGGCGGATCTCATGCCGTGGTGCGGCGTTTCGAATTGTACAAATTTGCGGGCGCGTACGATCCGGTCACGGGGCAGGCGATCTGTGCGGACGGATTGTGCAATGCTCCGGCGGATAGCGAAATCGGCGATTTCATCGGCGCGCAGAACGCCGCCGCCAACTTGAATATCCCGGCTCAGTATCCAGTGACGGTGACGGTAGTTGGCGATGGCGCGGTGTCCTCGAGCGACCGGGTCATCAGTTGTCCCGCCGCATGCACCATGTCGGTGGTGCCGCATACGACGGTGACGTTGACGGCGAAGGCGGGCAAGGGAGTATTCTCGGGTTGGACAGGTCCCTGCGCCGGAAGTGGTCTTACCTGCACGGTTACGGTGGACTCCGAGGCGAATACTACGGTTACGTTCCTGACCAGTTACAGGTTGGTCGCTAGGTCCTCCGGACAAGGCACGGTGACTTCCAATCCCGGCGGCACGAGCTTTAATCAAGGCACGGTGGTGACGCTGAGCGCGACTCCGGACGCAGGTTTCACCTTTACCGGTTGGACCGGCGCATGTACAGGCACCGCGCTCACCTGCATGGTCACCATCAATGCAGACACAGCGGTGACGGCCAACTTCAGCGGAATCGTCGCGCCTCCCGCGCCGGCGACATACAAGTTGGTGATGAAGACCAATGGCAGCGGTACTGCGAGCAGCAATCCGACAGGCAACACCTTCACGGCGGGCACCTCGGTCACGGTGACGGCGGTCCCCGGAGCGGGCGCCACGTGGAAGGGATGGACGGGCGCGACTTGTTCGGGCCTTTCGTTGAGCTGCACGGTGACGATGACGGCCGACACCACGTTGACCGCCAACTTCCGGTAAGCGAAGAACGGCGTGTAGTACTTCGGACTGGCGGGCGTCGAAAGACGTCCGCCCTTTTTGCGATTACGAAAAAATGTGTTCCCCGACCCGAACCGCGTTGTCTTAACCAGTGTGAAGGCCAGAATGCTCACCAACGGGGTCTATAATAAACGGTCTGATGGAGCCTCTTTCGGACGAGGATCTGGTCGCCAGGTATCGCGCCAATGCCGGATCTCGCGAGGCGGATTCCCTGTGGAACGAGCTATTCCAGAGACACTATGCAAGGGTGGCGCTCTGGTGCCTGCGACTGACGGGCGATCGCGAGTCGGCGGCAGATTTAGCGCAGGAGGTGTTTCTCAAGGCATTTCGATACCTGGATTCGTATCGCGGGGAATCCAAGTTCTCAACGTGGCTGTATTCCATCACGCGCAATCACTGTTTCAACGAAGTCAAAGCAAGGGCGTCGAAACCGGAGGACACGGGCGAGGCGATGCTGGCGGAATTGGCCGACTCAGCGCCCGATGCGCACACGCACTTGGAGCGGCAGGACGCAGCGCAATTAGTGCGCGACCTGGTGCGCGATTCGCTCAGCGAAACAGAGGCGCGAGTCATGACGCTGCACTACGCGGAGGAACTTCCGCTGGATGCGGTGACCCGGCTGCTGAAATTGGACAATGCGAGCGGGGCCAAAGCATATATCGTGAGCGCCAAGCGAAAGCTGGCGCGCGCTGTCGCACGGTGGAAACCGGCGGCGCGAGGATGATGAGGAACGGGGGAAGGCGGCGTGGCTAATTCCAATGAAGATCGATCGCTGCGCAGCGCTCTGGGCAGGACTCCGGAATGTCTTTCGATAGAGTCGCTGGAAGCGATGGACGCGAAGGCGCGGGAGCATGTAGGGCATTGCGTCTACTGCCAGAATGAGCTGGCGATGCTGGTGGAGTTTGAGGAGGCGGCGCCGCAGCCGGAGGAAGCTGCCGACGTGGCGTGGATTCAATCGGAACTGGAGCGGCGGTCGGCGACGGCCCCACAGGGAAGGCCATCCGAGAGCTTTTGGGCGAGGGTCAGTTCCTGGATTTCCGGCGTGTTTCCCTCGCGAGGGTGGCAGATAGCCGCGGTGGCTGCGAGCTTGCTGTTCGTGGTGGCCGGCGGGATGTACCTGCGCCAGGGGAACGATCGTTTGAGTCCGCCGGCGGGCGGCGAACCAGTGTGGCGATCGCAAGGATTCGCGGGCGTTGCGCCACTGGGCGATGTGACGGCGGCGCCGACGGAGCTTCAGTGGGAGGCCGTGCCCGGCGCCGGTAAATATATTGTGCGGGTGATGGAGGTTGACCGGACCGAGATCTGGCGGTCCGAAGCAACAAGCACATCGATTCCGCTGCCGAGTGAAGTTCGCGCACAGATGACCGCCGGACGCAGCTTTCTTTGGACCGTAACTGTGCACGATGCCACCGGCAACAGCGTCGCGGAAACCGGTTTACAAACCTTTCACATTTTGGCGACCTCGCGTTGAGAATAGTCATCAAACTGGAAAGTGCTAAAGCTTATACAGGGGTCTAACATGCGGAGAATTACTACGTTCGTGATTGCGGTGGCCACGTGTGCCAGCGCTCCGGCGCAAGTGTTGCCGACTACGATACGTGTTTCCAGCGAAACGGCGCCTCCGGGCGGCATGGCACAGATGAAAGTCCTGATGACTTCGCCGATGCCGATCTCGAGCGGCGGGATGTACATGGATATGTCCTCGGTGGATTTCGCTTCGATCGACGGCATCGCTTTGTTCAACGCTGCCGGGGACGTGAATGGCGCGGCGGTGGTCAACGGCGGAAAGGTGAACATGCAGTTTACTTCGCCGAACGGGACCTTCGGATCGACGCTCGATTACCCGATCACGACGCTGGCATTGCGGCTGAATCCGACGGCGCAGAACGGACAGGTGTTTGGGGTGTCGTTGAATCAATCCGCGTCCTTCTGGCGCGACTTGCTCGGATTACCGATTGCGGTGGAGCTAAAGCCGGGAGACATCACAGTAGGCGGCAGCGTTTCGATCACCAACGTAGTGCCGGGCGGCGGCTCGCTTCCGGCAGGCGGCACATTCCGTATTTTGGGAATGGGCTTCAGCCCGCAGACCAAGGTACAGGTGAACCCGTTGAAGGCGTCCTCGATTCAGTATGTGAGTCCTGAAGAAATTCGCGTCACAGTGAAGGATAGCGGAGTGCTGGATGGGACCAAGATCCAGGTCAGCAATCCGGATAAGTCGGCGGACACTTATTACTCCTATCTGCGCGGCGTGCCCATCGGGGTTAGCGCGCGTCCGCTGCTGGCGCGTACGGTGCCGGCGTTTTCGAACAGAACGATGTTTGAAGCGATGCTGCCATCGACGATTTCGCCGCTGGTGAATGGGGATTATTTCACGGCGATCGCATTGCAGAATCCAGGAGCCGCGGATGCGGTTGTAACGGTGGAATCGCATGCGGCGGATGGTGCGGTCACGGGCAGCACGACGGTCACGCTGTCATCGGGCAGCCGGCTGACGCGCGAGGTTGCGGAATTGTTGGGCTCCGCACTGCCGACGGGGAGCTACCTGCGCGTGGTTTCGGCGCAACCGGTTCAGGCGCTCGGTCTGCTCGGAAACGACCAGACAGGCGTCGTGATCCCGGTGGCGATGGTGGTGCTCAACGCACCTCCCCCTACGACGGCACCTGCGGATGGCGTGTCGAATGGCGGCGGTGGCGGAAAAGGAAAATAAGTCCGCCGACCAGGATCGCACTGGCGGAGATCCACATCCAGGAAAACACGCGCCGGATGGGAGCGCGGCCATCGCCGTTGAGAACGAATGCCGCCCAATAACGGGGCTCCGCGAGTTGGTTGCCGGAACGGATGAAGCTCAGCTTGGCGGCCCGGAGCGCCGCGGCTTTAGGTTCGCCCTTCGCCAGGTGGAGATAGAAGAGGCGCATGAAATCGGCGGTGGGCGCGTCGGCAACACGCCATAGTGTAGTCACCGTGGAGCGGGCGCCGGCGGCCAGAAAGGCGCGGCTGAAGCTCTGAACGCCTTCGCCTCGCACCATCTTGCCTCCTTCGGTATCGCAGGCGGAGAGCGTCACCAGATCGATTCCGGAGAGCGGCAGCGCGGCCGCCTCGGGCCAGAAGAGATACTCAGAGCCCGGGCTGCCGTGCTGGGGAGTGAACAGCATGCGCGAGCGGTTGGCGTCGATGGGATCGACCGTTGCGTGGGTGCTGAAGTGCAGCAGAGGCACTCCAGCGGCATCGCCGAGCAGGGCCTTCAGGTCGCGCGCTCCGGCGTGAATTTGCGTGCGGCCAGGCAATACGGTGGCGATAGCGCGGAGTTCACGGGCGGCATCGGGCAGGCGGCTCCATCGCCGGTCGTCCGGAAAGACGCCACTGTCAGGCGCGATAGGGTCGCCGAAGGCTACGAGCTGGCGGCTCCACGGGAAAGCGGCGGGCGGTTCACCGCGGTTCTCGTCGAGGAGCGCTGCAGAGGGCAGATAGCTGATGGCGACCTGTTCCACCAGCAGGGGCGCGGAAGCGCGCAGCGACAGGGCTTCGAAGGGGAGCAGGTGCAGAAGGCCATCGGGCACAATCAGGAGATGAGTGACGACCGGGTTGAGGGGGAGGCCGGCAAGCAAAAGCTGGCCGACCTGCGCGGCTTTCGTGCGCCACGCCGCGTCGCGAGTCGTGGGCAGCGCGGTGGCCAGTTGGCGAATGGCACTGATGTCGGCGGGGTTCAGGGGCCGGGTGACGACGCCGCTGCCGTCCGGGCCGATCCACAGAACGGCGAGCCGTCCGGCGCCAATCCAATATTCCACTAATAGAGAGTGCGTGTCCAGACGGCGCTGGAGTTGTTGGAAGCCGGGGAGCGACATGCGGTTGCGCAACGCATCCTGCAGGTTGCGCGAGCGGGCGCGCTCGAACAGGTCGAACAGCTGCACGGGTGTCGCGGCTGTGGTCTGGAGGAGGAGATCGATCGCGGCGTCGTAGACATCGCGCTTGGAGGCGAGGAACTCGGTCTTGAGCGAGGCGGTGGCCAGGGCAGTGCGGAGGGATTCGATTCCGGAGATGGCTTGCCGCAGGATTTCCAGCGCACGGGCGTCTTCTCCTTTGCGGCGATAGACGCGGCCGAGGCCGTACTGCGCGGTCCACTGTTCCTCGGCTGCGCCGATCTGGCTCGCGCCATCAAGGGCGAGGTCGAAGTCACGGCCGGCCTCGTCAATGCGGTCCATGCGGTAGAGGGCTTCGCCGCGGAAGAGGTGGGCGAGAACGGTTTCGCGGCGATTGGAAGTAGCCTCGGCGAGTTGGAGAGCCTGGGCGAAGGCTTGGAGCGCGCGCGGCATGTCGTGTAAGTCCAGCGCATAGGCGATGCCGATATTTTGCAGCACGTGGATCTCGGCGGCGGAGTGCTGCTCGCGGGCGAGTTGCGCCTGCGCGGCCTGATAATTGTGCAGGGCTTTGACTGGATCGCCCAGGCGGCGATAGATAGTGCCGGCGTTGGAAAGCAACTGGGCGTACTCGGCCGGAGGAAGCGCGGCGCCGCCGGACTGCGCGAGCTGATAATACGCGAGGGCCTTCTGATACTGCCCGAGCTGCTGGTAGAGGATCGCGAGGTTGGCGAGGACGAGTTGTCGGCGGCTGGGATTCCAGGACTCGGTGGCGGTTTCTTCGACGCGGCGCAGGGCGTGCTGGTAGCTCTGCAAGGCGTCCAGGTATTTTCCCTGGAAGAAATACACGTTGCCGATATTACTGAGGCGGGTGATTTCGCCTTTGCCATCATGCTGGAAACGATCGAGCCGGAGCGCGCGGTCGAAATTCAGGAGCGCGGCGGGATATTCGCCGCGATAGAGCTCGCTCAGGCCGACGGTATTGGCGGCTTGCGATTCGTTCGCCGCGTCGTTGCGCCGATGGAAGATGGCGGTGGACTCGGTGCCGGCCTCAAT
>Ga0163163_10004651_pt1 | contig 11732 bp, 13 predicted proteins | sample S65metaG_FD_119766 | JGI IMG/M metagenome (GOLD analysis project Ga0163163, IMG submission 119766) | Switchgrass rhizosphere microbial communities from Kellogg Biological Station, Michigan, USA - S6-5 metaG | ecosystem: Host-associated > Plants > Roots > Rhizosphere > Soil | place: USA... | reverse complement strand
GCGCTGGCGCGCGAGCTCGACAATCGCGACATCATGGCGATCGGCCTCCTCAATGTCGCCATGGTCTCCATCGGGCGGGGCGCGACCGGCCCGGCGCGAGGCATGCTGCTCGAAGTGCTCGCCATCGCGGGCGCGATCGGCTCGAAGCCCGCGGAGCAAAGCGTGTTCGAAGTCACCGCCGGACTCGCGGCCGCCTGCCGGGACTGGGACGCGGCGGCGCGCTTTTACGGCATTGCGGAAGCACAGGCCCGCAACACCGGACTGCACCGCGATCCGACCGACGAAGCGTTCCTCGCTCCCTACGTCGCGCAAGCGCGCGAAGCGCTCGGCAACGTGGCGTTCGTCGAAGCGGAAAGTGTCGGAGCGAGCCAAAGCTACGAGCGCGCAATCGCCGATGTGCGAGGCTGGCTCGAGCGTCTGCGCACCTAGCGGACCGTTGTTCGTCACGGTCGCCTCCGACTGCAGGTAAGTCGAAGGGCCGGATGCGCGACTCATGGCACCAGCAGCGCTTGCCTTCGACTTGAACTCGGCGCTGAAACCGATGAAAATTCCTCTCCGAACTCGCGTTCGGACTTTCCACGAACCGAGCGGCAAATGAACCCTCCGGCAATGGCGACGGAAGCTGCGGCGCGCGAAGGCGGCTACGAATTGCGCTACGAGCCGGCCGCGAAGCGCATACGCGTCGAATTCAACGGCGTGCTGGTCGCCGACTCCACGCGCGCAATCGTCCTGCACGAGACGCGCGCGCCGCCGATGCACTACCTCCCGCGCGAGGATGTCCGGATGGATTGCCTCGTGCGCACCACGCTCGAGACGCACTGTCCGTTCAAGGGCAACGCGAGCTACTGGTCGCTCGTGGTCGACGGAGAGGTCGCGGAGAACGCCGTGTGGTCGTACGAGGACCCTTATCGCGACGCGGAGCCCATTCGGGGCTATCTCTCGTTCTATCGCGACAAGATCTCCGCGCTCTACGAAGGCGACGAAGAAGCCGCGTTCATGGACAAGAGCGGCGATGCCGTGCACGGCAACCCGATTGCCGAATGGCTCATCGAGGAAGCGTGGAAGGCGCGCTCGCCCGAGGCCCTGATGGGCGCATTCTGCGGCCTGCTCCACGCCGCCGGCTATCCGATCGCGCGCTCGACCGTCATCATTCCCACGCTGCATCCGCAGATCTTCGCCACGGTGCTCGTGTGGCGCGACGACGTCGCCGACGTTCGCGTCGTTTTCGAGCCGCACGACATCCTGCACCAGCCGCGGTTCGCCGCCAGCCCGTTCGCCCCGATCATCAAAGGCGCGGGGGGCGTTCGCCGCAGACTGGAGGACCCGGACTGCAAGCTCGATTTCCCCGTCGTGCGCGACTTGAAGGCCGATGGCGCCACCGACTACATCGCGATGCCGTTCCGCTTTTCCGACGGGCAGATCAACGTCGTCTCGATGACGTCCTTTCGCAAGGGAGGATTTTCCACGTCGCATCTCGGCAACATCTACGAAGCGATGCCGGCGCTGGGCCGCCTGTTCGAGGTGCACGCGCAGCGCCGCATCTCGATGAGCTTGCTCGAGACGTACCTTGGTCCGGGCACGGGCAAGCGCGTGCTCGAGGGCCAGATCAAGCTGGGCGACGGACAGCTGATCCACGCGGTGATCTGGTTCTGCGACCTGCGCAATTCGACGAATCTCGCCGACAGCATGGACACGGCCGCCTACCTCGCACATCTCAATCGCTTCCTCGGCGCAATGGCCGGCGCGATCGTGGACCACGGCGGCGAGATCCTTGCCTACATCGGCGATGCCGTGCTGGCGATCTATCCGATCGCAGCGGATGGCGCGAAGACCGGCGGCTACACGCCCGCGGAGGCTTGCGCCCGAGCGGTCGACGCCGCGCGCGATGTGGCGCAGCGGATTGCGGTGGTCAATGCCGGGCTCGTCGACGCGCCGCCGATTCACTATGGCATCGGGCTCCACGTCGGCGACGTGACCTATGGCAACATAGGCATCCCGCAACGCCTGCAGTTCACGGTGATCGGACCGGCCGCCAACGAAGCCTCGCGCATCGAGGCCATGACGAAGGAGCTGGGCGACGCGGTCCTCGTGTCGCGCCGGTTCGCCGAAAGCTATGGCGGCGACCTCATGAGCCGCGGCGTCCATCCGCTGCGCGGTGTGTCGGGCACGCACGAGCTGTTCGCGGTCCCGGCGGCGCCTGCGCCTGCGCAGCCTGCGCTCCGCTGACAAAGTCGCGAGCGGACTGCGATCCAGCGCGGGGTGGGTAGACGATGACGGATGAAGATCTGGCTGAGGCGAGAAGTGCGCAACGTGTCGGCGATCATGCGACGGCGCTCGGCATCTTTCGCCGATGGGCCGAGCACGGCGACCCGCGCGCGCAGGACGAGCTCGGCATGATGTACGAGAACGGCCAAGGCGTGACGCGGAGGTATTCGGAAGCGGTCAAGTGGTACCGCCTCGCCGCCGACAAAGGCTACGCGCCCGCGCAGAACAACCTCGGTGTCATGTACGAGACCGGCCACGGAGTGGCGCGCGACACCGTCGAGGCCGCGAAGTGGTACAAAAAGGCCGCCGAAAGCGGGGATGCGAACGCGCAGCACAATCTCGGCAATCGCTATCAGAGCGGCGAAGGCGTGCCGCAGGACTATGCGACGGCCATCGAGTGGTATCGCAAGGCAGCAGACCAGCTGCACCCGATGGCGCAGGCGAACCTCGGCGTGATGTACGAGCGCGGCCACGGTGCGCCGCAGGATCTCGTCGAGGCGCAGATGTGGTACATCCTGTCCGCCTCCTGCTTCCGCGCGTCGGAAGCGAAGAGCCGCGGGCTCGTGATCAGGAATCGCGACCAGCTGGCGGCCAAGATGACGGCGGCGCAGCTCGCCCGAGCGCGCCGTCGCGCCCGCGAGTGGCGGCCGGGGTGACCGCGGCAGCCGAACAAAGCATCCGCGAGCGCACTGCGGCGCTGTATCGCGCCGAGTCGCGGCGCGTGTTCGCGACGCTCGTGCGCCTGCTGGGCGACTTCGATCTTGCCGAGGAAGCGTTGCACGACGCGTTTCGCGCCGCTCTGGAGCAGTGGCCGCGCGACGGCGTGCCGGCGAATCCGCGCGCGTGGCTCGTGTCCGCAGGGCGGTACAAGGCGATCGACGGCATTCGGCGCAACACGCGCTTCGATGCGCTCGACGACTTCGCGGAGGAGGTGGAGAACGTCGCCGACCCGTCGGCCGCGCCCGGCGAAGAAGACGTGATCGAGGACGACCGACTTCGTCTCATCTTCACCTGCTGCCATCCCGCGCTCGCACCGGAGGCGCAGATCGCGCTGACGCTGCGGGAAGTGTGCGGCCTCGCGACCGAGGAGATCGCGCAGGCGTTCCTGTCGCCCGCCCCTACGCTCGCGCAGCGCATCGTTCGCGCCAAAGCGAAGATCCGCGATGCGCGCATTCCCTACCAGGTGCCCGAGGCAAACGAGCTCGGGGAGCGCCTTGCAAGCGTGCTGCGCGTCATCTATCTCGTCTTCAACGAGGGCTATTCGCCGTCGGCGGGCCAGTCTCTCACGCGCATCGATCTGTCGGCCGAAGCCATCCGCCTCGGGCGTTTGCTCGCGGACCTCCTGCCCGACGCGGAAGTCCACGGGTTGCTCGCCCTCATGCTGCTGCAGGAATCCCGACGGACGGCGCGCGCGTCCAGCACCGGCGACATCATCCTGCTCAATGACCAGGATCGCTCGCTGTGGAACCGCGGCCAGATCGCCGAGGGTGTCGGGCTCGTCGAACGCGCGCTCGAATCGCGCCGGTTCGGCCCTTACACGCTGCAGGCGGCCATCGCCGCCGTCCACGCCGAGGCGGCGACCGCCGGCGAGACCGACTGGCGGGAGATCGTCGGTCTCTACGACGCGTTGCTGCGCATGGAGCCCTCGCCGGTCATCGAGCTCAATCGCGCGGTGGCCGTCGCCATGTGCGACGGTCCCGCGGCCGGGCTCGAGCTGGTCGACACGATTCTCGCGCGCGGCGAGCTCTTCGACTACCACTTGGCGCACGCGGCGCGCGCCGACTTCTGCCGACGGTTGGGTCGCAATGCCGACGCCCGCGCGGCCTACGAGCGGGCCATTGCCTTGGCGCGCCAGGCTCCGGAGCGGCGCTTCCTCGAGTCGCGGCTCGCGCTGCTTCCCGCCTGACGGAATCTTGCCTCCGCAAAAAGATTTGCGCCGACTGTCGAAATCGCCACGGTCCCGTTCGACCAGAGAATGAAGGCTCCGGAAAACCGGGGTCGATCTCTACGGGAGCGGGACATGCGGGTGCTGAAGGGTGCTTTCACGGGGATGGAACGCATCGGGCGGAAGCTCGGTCCGTACGTCATGCTGGAGCTTTTGCTGCCGGGCGGGACACTGCTTGCGCTGCTCTTGTTCCTGTACCGGCGCGGCTTCCACGATCCCGCGTAGCCCGCGCGGGCTGTCACGACATGAAACAGGAGCGACCATGAAATACCTTTGCCTGGTCTATCTCGACGAACAGAGCTGGTCCGCAGTCCCCGACCGCGAGTGCAAGGCGTGCGGTGAAGCGCTCCGCGCGGGCGGCCACCACATCGCGGCCGAGGCGCTGCAGCCGGTGCACGCCGCCACGACGGTGCGCGTACGGAACGGCAAGGTCGCGGTCACCGACGGCCCGTTCGCGGAGACGAAGGAACAGCTCGCCGGGTTCTACCTCGTCGACGCCGCCGATTTGAACGAAGCGATCCAGCTTGCCGCAAAGATACCGCCGGCGCGCGCCGGAAGCGTCGAAGTGAGGCCCGTCAGGGAGCTCGCGCCCTGATCGCGCACGTTGTCGAGGCTCCATCCGGAGCGACGTTTTCAGACAGGTTGCCGCGAGTGGACGCGGCGTCATCTCGAGGAGAAACGAAATGCGGTTCATGGTAATGGTGAAAGCCACGAAGGAATCCGAGGCGGGCGTGATGCCGGACGAGAAAATGTTCGCCGCCATGGGCAAGTTCAACGAGGAGCTCGTGAAGGCCGGCGTCATGCTTGCCGGCGAGGGCCTGCAGCCGAGCTCCAAGGGCGCGCGCGTGCGATTTTCCGGCGCGAAGCGTACCGTGATCGACGGTCCCTTCGCCGAGACGAAGGAACTGGTCGCGGGCTACTGGATCTGGAACGTGAAGTCGAAGGACGAGGCGATCGAGTGGGTGAAGCGGTGCCCGAACCCCATGCCGACCGATAGCGAGATCGAGATTCGCCAGATCTTCGAGGCTGAAGACTTCGGCGCCGAATTCACGCCCGAGTTGCGCGAGCAGGAAGAACGGCTGCGCGCCGAAATGGCAGGCAGGAAGTAATCCAAGGAGACGACATGCAGATCCAACCGTATCTGTTCTTCGAGGGCCGCGCCGAAGAGGCTGCGGAATACTACAAGCGACAACTGGGCGCGGAAGTCGAGATGCTGATGCGCAACAAGGACGCGCCGGAGAAGCCGCCACCGGGCATGCTTCCGCCGAACTCCGAGAACAAGGTCATGCACATGGCGTTGAAGATCGGCGGCTCGACGGTGCTGGGTTCGGACGGCAACTGCAGCGGCAAGCCCAACTTCCAGGGCTTCTCGCTGTCGCTCACCGTGCGCGACGAGGCAGAAGCGACGAAGGTCTTCTCGGCGCTGGCGGACGGCGGCCAGGTGCGCATGCCGCTGACCAAGACGTTCTTTTCGCCGAGCTTCGGGATGCTCGCCGACAAATTCGGCGTCGGCTGGATGGTTTACGTCGCGCAGTAATCAGCCAGAAAGCGGCGCAAACGGCCGACGCCGTCCGCAAGCCGCGACTCGGCCGAGGCGAAGCACCAGCGGACGAACCCCTCGCCTTCCGGCCCGAACGCAATGCCGGGGGCGAGGCCAAGACCCGCGTCTGCGACAAGCCGCTTGCAGAATTCGAGGCTGTCGCGGACGCCCGAAACCTGAAAGAACGCATACATCGCGCCGGGCGGTGCGACCGCCGCGACACCGGGCAGCTCGGCGAGACGCGCGTGCAGGAAGTCGCGCGCGTGCCGCAATCGCCCGACGGTGTGCGCGATCACGCGCTCCCCCTGCTCCACCGCCACGACCCCTGCGCGCTGGACGAACGGCGGCGCGCACGACGTGTTGTACTCGAGCAGCTTCGCGAGATCGGGCACCAGCGCTGGCGGCGCGACGATCCAGCCAAGCCGCCATCCGGTCATGAGCCACGACTTCGAGAACGTGTTCGTGCTGATCACGCGATCGTCGGGCTGCGACAGATCGAGGAACGAGGGCGCGGGCAGGCATTCGCTGCCGCCCGCGAAGTAGAGCCGCTCGTACGCGTCGTCGGCGATGATCCAGATCCCGTGCCGGCGGCAGTGGGCAAGGATCGCGCGCTGCTCGTCCCCCGCGAGAGTCCAGCCGGTGGGGTTGTTCGGCGAATTGATGTAAACCGCGCGCGTTCTCGGGTGCAGCGCTTCGAGCAGGCGATCGACATCGAGCGTCCAGCCGTCGTTTCCGAACGCGAGCTGCACGCATTCGACGTTCGCCCCGAGAATCTTCGGGATCTCGACGAGGTTCGGCCAGAGCGGCGTAACGGCGACCGCGCGGTCGCCGGCCCCGACAAGCGCCTGTGTCACGAGCATCAGCGCCGACATGCCTGAATTGGTGACGGCGATCCGGTCGATGTCGGTCGACCCATGGAGACGGGCGACGTATGCCGCTATCGATTGCCGCAGCTCGACGATGCCGAGGTTGTGCGTGTAGAACGTCTCGCCGGCGTCGAGGGCAGCGATCCCTGCCTGCCGGATGAAGCCGGGCGTGACCTCGTCGGGCTCGCCGAACCAGAACGCGAGAACATCGTCGCGCCCCATGCCCGCGTTGGCGACTTCACGGATCTTCGAGGCGCGAAGCTCGCGAACGGCGTCGCGCGCCCGGGGCAAGGCGTGCGTCAACAGAAGTTCCGAAGGAACCGCGGTGGCGTCAATTGGCTGCCGACAACGTCCGCTGACAACGTCGCGCGACGCACCGCCCGGTCGCTCCTCGGTCGGCGCCCCTTTCGGCCCGGCCCGGAGTGCCGCCGCTACGCCGTCACTTGAGAGCTGCCGAATTTCTCACAATCGACGAGACATTGGCAAGCGACTGCCGCGCCGCGGATCGTTCCGACTGTTCGGCTAACCTCCGTTCGCGGTTGATCCGTGCGAAGGTCTTCCTCAAGTCCGTCTCGAAGCTCGGCGTGTAGCGGAACGTGCGGTCCAGGATCGATTTCATGAGTGCCTCATACGATGCTCGATCGGCAGCTCGCGGCAGTGCGGCGGGTTTCGTGGTTTGCAAACGCCTGGCGGCGCCCGCCGGGGGCATCCGATGGGAATGATGCTAAGAGGCGCGAGAACGAGGCGTCGGTGCGACGGCGAACATACAGCCTCGGCCGGCCGCGAGACCATCGCGGGCTTGTTTTCAAGGGGAGGTCCTACGAAGCTCCGGCGATCCGTTGTCGCCCTGATCGCGGTCGTTCTGACGATCGTGACGGGACTCGCCGTTCTCAACCTGAAGACCGGGGAAAAGCAGGTCGAGCGGCCGCTCGCTCGCCTGTACGACACGAGCGATCCTCAGTTCGCTCGGGCGATGGGTGTCCTGCTCGGACCCCCGCTCGTCGGCGGCAACCGGTTCGACGTGCTTCTGAACGGCGACGAGATCTTCCCGGCGATGCTGTCCGCCATCCGCTCGGCGAAGAGCACGATCACCTTCGAAAGCTACATCTACTGGTCCGGCACGATCGGCCGCGAATTCGCCGACGCGCTGGCGGAGCGCGCCCGGTCCGGGGTCAAGGTGCACCTCCTGCTCGATTGGCTCGGTAGCAGCAAGCTCGATCCCAACCAGCTCGCGACGATGGTCGACGCTGGCGTGAGCGTCCGCAGGTTTCACGAGCCGGCGTGGTACGACCTCGACAAGCTGAACAACCGCACCCATCGCAAGGTGCTCGTCGTCGACGGCAGGGTCGGCTTCACGGGCGGCGTCGGCATCGCCGACGTCTGGAGCGGCCATGGGCAGGACCCCGACCACTGGCGCGACACGCACATCCGCGCGGAGGGCCCCGTCGTTGCGCAGATGCAGGCGGTGTTCATGGACAACTGGATCAAGGTGACAGGCGAAGTGCTGCATGGTGCGGACTATTTTCCCGCGGTCGAGAAGCGTGGAGACGCCTACGGGCAGATGTTCAGCAGCTCCCCGGAAGGCGGCAGCGAAAGCATGCACCTCATGTACCTCCTCGCCATCACCGCGGCGGCGAAGTCGATCCAATTGTCGAGCGCCTATTTCGTTCCCGACGGGCTCGCGCGCGGTGCGCTGATCGCCGCGGCAAGGCGCGGCGTGCGCGTCCAGATCATCACGCCGGGGGAGCACATGGACGCCGAAACGGTGCGCAAGGCGTCGCGTGCGCAGTGGGGTGACCTTCTGGAGGCGGGGATCGAGATCTCGGAATACCAGCCCACGATGTACCACTGCAAGGTGCTCGTGGTCGACGGGGTCTGGGTCTCCGTCGGTTCGACGAACTTCGACAACCGGTCGTTTTCGCTGAACGACGAGGCGAATCTCAATATCCTGGATGCCGCCTTCGCCGCTCGTCAAAGCGCGGTGTTCGAGCAGGACCTCGCCCAGGCGAAACCGATCACGCTCGCCGCGTGGAAAGACCGCCCGTTGGGGGAAAAGATGCTCGAGCACACGGCGTCGCTCCTGCGCCTTCAGCTGTGACGATCGTGCGCTGACGCACAGACGTCTCGCACGGCGCGCAATACGCTCCTCCACGGATGACGGTCGTCGCTTCGCCATCCGCCGCCCGATCGCCTCGCCCTCATCCGACTGGAGGAACCATGCAAAACACCGGCTATGGCACGTCGACTTCGACGTCCGGAACGACGATGAACCCCGGCAACACACTGTCCAACACCTCGTCGAACGCCCACGCTGCGGTCGATTCCGCCGCCGACGCCGCCGACAGCGCGATTCGCAAGGCCAAGCCAGCGATCGACAAGGTCGCGCAAATGGCCCATCGGGCCGTCGACAAAGCCGCCGCTTCGGCGGCGCCTGCCGCGGACTGGATCGGGGAGAAGACCGACCAGCTCGACGCGACGCAGAAGAAGTTCGTCAACGATACCTCGGCCTACATTTCCGCGAATCCCCTGACCGCCATCGGGCTCGCGCTGCTCGCGGGCGTCGTGCTGTCCAAAATGACGCGCTCGTCGTAAGCGCAGCCAAGGCTGACTCGCTTAACCGCTCGCGCGCCCGAGTCGGGCCGGCGAGAACTCGTGTTCACTGCTTTTGCACGACCACACGCCCGTCGGCATTGAGGAACACGCGGTAGCGGTTGCCGTCGCGGCACGTCGCCACATGGTCGTTCTCTCCTCGCGTGACGACGCCCACCACCTCGCCGCACGGCAGACCCTGGAGCGTGATCACCGTGAAGAGATCGCGCCGTGTCGCCGCATCGTCGGCGGCCGACGAAAGAGTGGAAGCCATCGCGAGAGAAATGAGCAGCGCAAGAAGACGTACAAGGCGAAATCGGCGGCGGCGCATGCTGTCTCCGGTCGGGAGTCGGACGAGTCAAATGGTGGCGAACCGGGTGCGGTCCGAAAGAAGGCCCCAGATGTCTTCGCGCGAGGCGACGATGGCCGTTGCCAGGGGCGGATCGTCGTCCTGCAGCAGCGACACGAATTTCAGAACCAGGAGATCGTACGAGCGGCGCAGCGCGGCGAGATCCGTCTTGAGCTTGCCCTGGTAGAACTGGCGGAACTGCTCGAGCAGGTCGTCGACCTGGTTCTTGAGCGTGAGCTTCGTGAGCGCGCCGATGGCCTTGGTGTCGCGTATGCGCTGCTCGAGCGATGTGAGGTCCAGTGGAGCGGGCTTTGACGCTTCGGTCCTGGGCACCGGCTTCGAGGCGCTCGCCTGGGACGCCGCTTGCGGCGCACGCGTTGGTTGTGGCTTCGACGTTGCCAACGGCGGCGCAGGCTTCGGCGTCGGGTTCGCGGCAGCCGGTCGAGCCGGGGCTGCGGGCTTCGCAGTCGATTCGGCGACCTTCGCCGGAGGACGTGCGGCCGCGGGCGCTGCAATGGTTGGCGCTGCCACTGCCGGCGGTGCGTTTGCGATCGCCGCTGCAGCAGGTGCGCTATCCGCCGCGACGCCTGGGCTTGCTGTCGCCGTCGGTGCGGGATGCGCAGGCTCCGCATCCGGCCGCGCGTCCGGGCTGCGAGCGCAGCCCGCGACCAGGATCAGCGGAAGCAGGTGGATGCTCGCGCCCAGCGCGAGACCTATGAGAACAAACGGACGGCTCACTTCTTTTTGCTCCTCGCTTAGACTTCTCAGGCTCTCATGCAACCGCCGCCCTTGGCAAACGCCGAGGCAACCAGAACACGTCATCACCCAGGAGCCGCTTGCACGATGACCGCACGACAGGGCTTTGACAACGACGCGCTTCGAAGGATCGCACACGACGCGATGGAAGAACGCGGCCTCTTGCCCGAGTTTTCCTCCGCCGTCATCCGGGAAACGAACGCGCTCGCGGGCCCCGCGACGGCGCAGGGCACGGAGATCATCGACCTGCGCGCGCTCCCGTGGGCCTCGATCGACAACGACGATTCGCGCGACCTCGACCAGCTGACCGTTGCCCGGAATTCGGAGCATGACGGCGTCACGATTCTCGTCGCCATAGCGGACGTCGATGCGCTCGTCAAGAAGGATTGCGCCATCGACGGCCACGCCTGGACGAACACGACGTCGGTGTACACGCCGGCGGGCGTGTTTCCAATGCTGCCGGAGAAGCTCTCCACCGATTTGACCTCGCTCGGCGAAAGCGAGGAGCGGCTGGCGGTCGTGACCGAGATGTCCACCTCCACGAATGGAGAGGTGCTGGGATCGAAGATCTACCGTGCGCTCGTGCGCAATCACGCCAAGCTCGCCTATGACAGCGTCGCTCCATGGCTGGAAGGCAACGGGCCGCCGCCCGACAAGGTGCTGAAAGTGTCGGGACTGGACCAGCAGCTGCGCGTGCAGGACGCCGCCGCGCAGGCGCTGCGCCGGCAGCGGACTGCGCGAGGCGCGTTGCGGCTCGAATCCCTCGAGGTGCGCGCCGTGTTCGACGCCGGCGGACTCGCGGACCTTCGTCCTGACCAGAAGAACCGGGCGAAAGAGCTGATCGAGGATTTCATGATCGCCGCGAACGGCGTCGTCGCTCGTTATCTCGACGCGAAGAAGGTGCCGTCGCTGCGGCGCGTCCTGTCCGTGCCGAAGCGCTGGGACCGCATCGTCGCGCTGGCCGCGCAGTCCGGATACGCGCTCCCTTCCCGTCCCGATGCCGTCGCGCTGGACGCCTTCCTCGCCGAGCGCCGGCAGGCGGATCCCGCTCGCTTCCCCGATGTTTCGCTGTCCGTCGTCAAGCTGCTGGGTTCCGGCGAGTACGCGCTCGAGATTCCCGGAGAGCCGGCTCAAGGACACTTCGGTCTCGCGGTGCGCGACTACGCCCATTCGACGGCGCCCAATCGCCGGTTTCCCGATCTCATCGCACAACGCCTCCTCAAGGCGGCGCTCGCCGGCCAGCCGTCTCCGTACTCGAACGACGAGCTCTCGACGTTGGCGCGCCATTGCACCGAGCAGGAAGACAACGCCGCCAAGGTGGAGCGGCAGGTCGTGAAATCCGCGGCCGCGATGCTGCTTGCCTCGCGGATCGGCGCGCGGTTCGACGGCATGGTGACCGGCGCTTCCGACAAAGGAACCTGG
>Ga0163163_10004649_pt1 | contig 11734 bp, 8 predicted proteins | sample S65metaG_FD_119766 | JGI IMG/M metagenome (GOLD analysis project Ga0163163, IMG submission 119766) | Switchgrass rhizosphere microbial communities from Kellogg Biological Station, Michigan, USA - S6-5 metaG | ecosystem: Host-associated > Plants > Roots > Rhizosphere > Soil | place: USA: Michigan... | reverse complement strand
GTTTGATTCCGAGTGGCAAACCTCCCGACGCGAGTTGTTCGACAGTGCCGGCCGAGTGAACGATCAGCGGCGGGTTGTGTCCGGCGTTCAAAAACGCAAGCGTGCCCGACTGCGGATCGAGTTCCGCATAGAACAACGTCACGAAACGGTTTGCGGGAATGTTATCGGCGAGATAACGATTGACAGCCGAGATCGTCGCCACCAGCGAATCGTGCGAAGCCGACTGCGCATGAATCGCGGCGTGCAATGACGACATCAACAAAGCAGCCGCAGTTCCCTTACCCGATACGTCGCCGAGCGCGATCACGAGGCGCCCATCTTCACGCTCGATGAAGTCGTAGTAGTCACCGCCAATCTCGTAACAGGGAAAACTAATACCCTGCAATTCGTAACCATTCACTTGCGGCGGCGCTGTTGGTTGAAAGCGTTGCTGGATCTCGCTCGCCAGTGCGAGTTCGCGTTCCAAACGCTCGCGCTCGAGGCGCGCTTCAAGCAGTCGCGCATTCTCAACGCGTATGGCTGCGACCGACGCCAGCGTCGTCAAAACCTTCAAGTGATCTTCCGTAAAGCGGCCTTCGGCAATAGGTGAGTCGGCGTAGATGATGCCAAACACTTTGTCGGCAACACCGAGCGGGACGGCCAGCACCGACCGCACTCCTTGCAATACCATCGTGCCGCTTGCAAAACGCGGATCGTGCTGTGCGTCCGAGGTCAGCACTGACTTACCACGAATCACAACTTCGTCGAGCACGTTACGGCTGACGCGAATCTCACCCACTTCACCGACACGATCTCGCAATCTCGCCACGGCGACACGCAAGTCTTCACTGCCTTCGTCGCGCATCATGATCAGACAGCGATCCGCCGGCACTGCTTCAAACACGAGCGACACGATCTGTTCGAGTGTTTCGTTTAGATTGACGGACGCGAGCAGAGTGATTCCCACTTTGCTGATCAGCGCGAGCAGATCGCCGTGTTTTGCTTTAGGCGTAACGGTGGTTGCAGTGATCTCTTCCGGTTGCGTGCGCGCGCCTTCGATCGCTTCGAGCAAACCCGACGTGGTCCTGTCGCCGGACGCGAGTGCAATCGTTGCTTCCGGAAGCGATGCCGACGAGTTGTCAGTGATCATCGTCGCGCCCATGCCGGAGTTGAACGTGCCGTCGTCGAAAACGATCTCCGTCTCACCGATCTGAATGCGGCCGCCCGCAGTCAGGTGAATCGCGCCTTCGACTGTGGCGCCGTTGTAGAGTGTGCCGTTCGCCGAGCCGAGATCCTGAAGGATGTACTCATCTCCTTCGCGGCGCACTTCAGCATGCACGCGCGAGGCGAATGGATCGGGAATACACAGGTCGTTGCGGGCCGAACGGCCGATCGTTATACGCAGTCGGCCGAGTGGAAAATGGTCCGGGGAGCGGTCGGGATATTTAACTATTAACTCTGTCATTTTTCGCAGACGTTAGGCGGCGTAGCGGAAGCATGAACTAGATCGAACCCTCACGTACGACGATTGTGCCGGCTATCATATCGTGCAAGCCTCTGCCATGCACGGACACTGCGGCGATTAAAAAACCAATTCCAAAAAGCGCGAACGAGAGTGGATAACCAATGAAGTGACGCAACAGCGCGCGCCCGATTCCGATGTTGCCGCCGTCGTTGCGTTCAATTCGCAGACCGGTGGCCCACTTACCGAGAGTTAATCCCGTCAGTCCCGGAAGTATTGCCAGGTTCAACACGGCCATGACGACTGCGAGCACGACTCCGGCAGTTTCGGCTGAGTTACCCGCGGCGCGTGCGCCGCCGCCCAGCATGCGTGCGACCAGTGTGCCTAACACGACCAGGGAAATGAGTGCGATGTAGTCAATCAGCAGCGCGCCGCATCGGAGAGGAAACGGGGCTCTGAGTGGTTGACCGCCTTGTCTGGCGGCACGGCTTCTTGCCTGGGAGCGGGGCAAACCTTGAGCAGCAGTCATCGTTTACATAGGATAGCCACAAAAAAGCACAAAAGTCACAAGCGAAGACCTTTGGGCCTTTTTGTGGCTGGTCTCATCCCACCAAAAAGTGCAGTGTAGTCTCGCCTACGCGCAGTTTGTCGCCACTGTCGAGCACGCGCGGTTGTCGCGGCGCGAGCCGTACCGAGTCGTTGATTACGGTGCCGTTCACAGAGCCCAAATCCTCGACGAGAAATGTTTCGCCTTCGAGCCAGATGCGCGCGTGACGGCGCGAGACTTTCGTCTCGGGATCGAATCGCGAAAGATCAATTTCCGGAAAGATATTTGAATGCGGATCGGTTCGTCCGAGCAGATTGCTATCTTTCTGCAGGATGAACGACGCATCGAGTTCAGTAGTTCCAGTGACGACGAGTTTAGCCGTTGGCCTCACTGCGTGCAGCAACGAACTGGATCCAACTGCCGCCAGCGGTTGACGCGCGCCACAGTGCGCACAAAATACGTCGTCGGCTGCGATGCGGCCACCGCAAAAACCGCAATAGACTGTTTGTACCTGAACCGTCTCACCGCCGAGCGTAGGCGCAGGCAGTCCATAGCTAACTCTGCCGGACATCAACTTTTCTAGATGCGCCGCAAGTTCGTTTCGCATCTCGCCCGCAGTGCGGAAACGATCGTCGGGTTTGTACTCGACCGAGCGCATCAGAATCTGTTCCATCTCGGTAGAAATCGATGGCGTGATCTGGCGCGGTCGCGGATTCTTCGTGAAGTCGAAAATCAGCAGTGGATTGTCCTGTGGATCAGAACCAGTCAACAGGTGAAACATCGTGGCGCCGAGGCTGTAAACGTCAGACGCCGGCTGAACGCGTCCGCTGAAAAGTTCGGGCGGCGCGTAGCCCATCGTGCCGACCGCGGTCACGCCTTTCTCCTGTTGTGTCACCCAGCGCGCGATGCCGAAATCGATCAGCATCACTCGACCCGTGTTGCCGTCGATCATTAAATTCGCCGGCTTGAGATCGCGGTAGATGATCGGCTTTGGCCTGGAGTGCAGGTAGTCGAGCACGTCCGCGACCTGCATGCCCCAATCGGTGACGGTCTTCTCATCCAGCCGGCCGCCGACCGCCGTGCGCAATCGCGAAGCGAGATCGCCGCCGGAGATGTACTTCATCACGAGATAGAAACGGCTCGCCGCGTCGTCGTAGAAATAGTCGTAAATTGTCGGTATCGACGGATGCTCGAGCGACGTCAGCAAGAGTGACTCGCGTTTGAAGTCGCCAATCGCTTTCTCGTGTTGGCTCGGATCGAGATGCGACTCCACCATCTCTTTGACTGCGCGCGGCGCATCGCCGAGATTGCGATCTTTCGCGAGATAGACGGCGCCCATTCCGCCGCCGCCGATGCGTCGCACGATCTCATACCGGCCGTTTAGAACTGTGCTCGCAGCGAGTTGCTTTACGGTTGGGCGGTGACCGCCGGTCGTGCTTTCTCTCGGAGTTGAAGCAGGTGGATGGACGCTATCAGTAAATGAACCACCGAGTGAATTCGAGGAGATTGGTTTCTCATCGGGCGAAACAACCGTCGTTTCGAGACTACCCGAAGGCTCTCGGACCTCCGGAGCTGCCTTTGCTTCGTAAACTGGTTGTTCGGCAGTGGCCGGCGGGTCGTCAGCAGGTTCAGGATCGAGTGTGGTGGCCCATTCACGACCCTCACGCGGCGACACGTCGTCCTCGTCACCGAGAGTGGTGGCCATCATGGTCTTCAACTCCGATGAACTCGGATTCAATTGCGTGCCGCAATTGCCGCAGAAATGTTCATCAGCCGAGACGCGGCTGCCGCATGCGTTACATTCAGTCATCGGTCAACGAATAATGGATCTTACCAGATTGAACGCGGTCTACTTCAGAAGACGTCGTAGCAGGCAACTACTTCACAATATGGAAACGCAGAAATGTTTTGCCGACGATGATTTCGTCACCGTCGCAGAGCGCCTGACGCTGTCCCGGGGGCAATCGTTTGCCGCGATTAATGAACGTACCGTTGGTCGAACCGAGATCCTCAAGAAAGTACTGGCCGTTACTGAGAGTGATGCGCGCGTGACGTCGCGAGACCTTGGCTTCCGGGTCATCCGTGTCGAGATCCACATCGGGGAAAATGCCGCCGTCGGCATCCCAGCGCCCGATTTGGGCTTCTACATCACTCAACATAAACTGCTTTCCGGTCGAGCGGCCCTTTTCGATAACCAGGCGGGCATGCGGTTTGGCAGTTGTGCGCAATGCTGAAAAACTCAGGCCGGCAGAAACTCGGTTGCCGGCAAACTCCGGATGTGGTGAATTCGCGTGATTGCCGTTGCCGTCGTGGGCCGGCCCGTGCGCCGGCCTTCGCTGAACCGGGTTTGGACGCCCATTTGGCCGTAAAGGTGCGCCACATTCGTCGCAATACTGCGAGCCATCAAGGTTTTCTGTTTTGCACCGATCGCAGGTAATCATGGCAATCACAAAAGCACGCTATTTTAGCGCGAACGCGGCTGCCACGCCACCGCATCTTAATTCACGACCAAGCGGCACAAAAAGGCACCCTGCGTTGTCTAAGGCTTCGGAGTTTTTGCGCCTTTTTCTGACTGAGATTGTTAACAAATGGCGCGGTTTGGCGTCTTGAAATATGGTCGGTTGTGTTTGCTCTTAATTGAAACTGTTTGATAACTTTCCACGTAAAAGCTACTTCTCAAGCAGTTAGGCCCCAGTAGAGAAGGAATCCCAAGATGGCATTGAGTCGCAAAAAGAAGATTATTATTGGTGTGGTAGTTGGCGTAGTGCTCGCAGCCGTCGTAGTTGTCAGCGTTATTGCAACTCGCAAAGAAGAGCCCGAAGTTATTACGGTCAAGATCGAGACCAGACCCGAGCTGAAACAAACTGTCACCGCCTCCGGTGAGGTACGCCCGGTCCGCTACATCAAGCTTACCAGCGAGGTGGCTGGTCGGATTGAAGAGATTTATGTTTCTCCGGGCGATATGGTCACCAAGGGTAAGCCGTTAGTGCGGCTCGATCCCACGCAACTACAGGCTGGTCAGGAAGCTCAATGGGCTGCCACTCAGGCGTCCATTAACGACGTTCAAAATGCACGCAACGCGGTTACTTCGGCGCAGCAGTCACTGGTGGTCGCGGAAGCTTCGGTCGCCGCTGCACGACAGCAAGTTGTCGCCTTCCAGACCGCAGTGGATCGCGCGCAGGTCGAACTGAATACGGCGCAACGCGAACTCAAGCGCTACACCGAACTGATCGAAGCCGGAGTTTCGTCACGCTTTGAGTACGACACGGCCCGCGACCGCTACGATACCGCGAAGATCGCATTGGAAACCGCCAAAGCCAATCTCGAAGCTCAGAACATCGCCGTGAAGGAAGCGACGGAACGCGCCAAGCAACAGCGCATCGCGGTGCAGGAAGCACAAACGAGCATCAAGTCGTCAGAGATGCGCGCCAGCCAGCAGTCGGCAATGTTGCGCGGCCAACAGAGCCAACGCTCCAAGGCCACTCAGTTATCGCCGTTGACCGGTGTAATTGCCGATATTCCGACGCGCGTTGGGGAGTATGCGGTGTCCGCTTTGTCATCGACGCCCTTGATGACCATCGCCGACATGTCGACGATCAATGTCGAGGTGAACGTCGACGAGACGGAAATCAACAACGTCGCGGTGGGTCAGCAAGCTAAAATCAAAGTCGACGCTCTGGGCGACAAAGAGATCAAAGCCGTCGTCACTCAGAAGAATCCGCTTGCCGTCGCCAAATCTGATCAGACCGGCGGTCTGTCAAACCGCGTAAACGTTCAGGAAGCGAAAGAGTTCAAGGTCACAATGGAACTGAAAGACTTGTCGGAGGATGTTCAGAACTCATTGCGTCCGGGCATGAGTTCGACGGCAACGATCACCACCAACACGAAGAACAACGTGCTGGCGGTGCCGCTCGAGTCGATCGTTGAAAAAGCGCCGACGCCGGCTCCGTCCGGCTCGATAGCGTCGAGTGTTCCGGCGGCTTCGCCGAGTGGTTCACCCCTGAAAGCGCAAAAGGGTGTTTACCTGATCGAGGGTAACAAAGTACGCTTTATCGAAGTCACCACCGGTATTACCGGTGAGGCTGACATCGAGATTACGAGTGGTCTAAAACCTCAGCAGGAAATCGTGCGTGGTCCGAGTCGCGTCTTGAAGACGCTCAAGGATGGAATGACTGTCAAACGTCAAACCAAAAAGCCGGGCAACGCCAACGGAAACGAGGCTAGCTGATGAGTGATGCTACTCTGACGATTACTCCCAGAGAGACAGAGACAGTTGTAGAGACTGAGACCGAGCACCCGATCAGACCGCGCGTCGAGGTGGATGGACACGATCCGTCGATGTTGATCTCGATGCGCAACATCTGGAAGACATACCAGATGGGAACGGAATCGGTGCACGCGCTGCACGGAGTATCGTTCGATATCCCGCGCGGTGAGTACATCGCCATCATTGGACCATCGGGATCCGGCAAGTCGACGTTGATGAACTTGATCGGCTGCCTCGATACGCCGTCGCAGGGCGAATACTGGCTCAACGGCAAGAACGTTTCGGAAATGGACGACGACGAACTCGCCCGCATCCGCAACCAGGAAGTGGGCTTCGTCTTTCAAACATTCAACCTGCTCGCACGCGCGACCGCGCTGCACAACGTCGAACTACCGCTAATCTACGGCGGCGTCGGTTCATCCCAGCGACATGAAATGGCGATACAGGCGCTGCGCGCTGTCGATCTGTCTGAGCGCATGACCCACAAGCCCAACGAACTTTCAGGCGGCCAGCGCCAGCGTGTCGCAATTGCGCGCGCGTTAGTGAACCATCCCTCGATTCTGCTCGCCGACGAACCGACCGGCGCACTCGACTCGCACACCAGCATGGAGATCATGGACCTCTTCGAACGTCTCCACTCCGAAGGCAACACCATTATCGTGGTCACTCACGAACACGACATTGCCAAGCGCGCCCACCGCGTAATCTCGATTCGTGACGGCCAAATCGAGAAAGATGAGCGAATCAGGTAGGCCACAAAAAGGCACATAAGGCACAAAACAAAAACCTGTCTGTTGCGTACTACAACCAGACGGGTATTTAACCATTTGTGCCTTTTGTGCCTTTTTGCGGCTTATGCTCTTGCTTCGTTTTGCAGCGATTTGGGAGGCGTTTCGCGTCGCCACTGCCAGTCTGCGCGCCAATAAACTACGCACGGCACTGACGCTGATGGGTATCGTGGTTGGCGTCACGGCGGTGATTGCCGTCGTCACGATTATCAAAGGTCTGGACCAAACCGTCGCGCAGACTTTCTCTTCACAAGGGTCGACAGTTTTCACCATTTCGAAAAACCCGCAGATTATTAAGTCGCGCGAGGACTTCGTTAAGTTCAACCGCCGCAAAGACGTCACCCACGAAGACGCGGAAGCGCTAGCCCGTCTGTGTACGGCGTGCTGGCGAGTCGGCATCGCCGCAAATGCCATTGAAACCGTCAAGTACGCCGATCAAAAAGCGGAGAACGTTCGCATACGCGGTGTCGAGCCGACCACGATGTTTAATATCGATGGCGTCACCGTGAATGTGGGACGCATCTGGACAGACGGTGAAGGTGCTGCCGGTCGCGATATCTGCGTTATCGGTTCTGACATGCTGAAGAACCTTTTTAACGACGCGCCTGCCGACAGGGCGATTGGCCAGGAGATCAGGATTAATGGGCGACCATACACCGTGTTGGGCGTGTTGGAGCCGTTGGGATCGATCTTCGGCTTCTCGCGCGACAACGTGGTCTATATCCCGTACTCGACGTATCAAAAGGCGTACGGCAGCAGGCGCTCGCTCGTCGTGTTCATTCAAGTGCCGGCGGCGGAGCAGCTTGAAACCGCGGAGGATCAGGTACGAACGGTCATGCACAACCGGCGCGGCCACTCGAGCAGTGATGGTGACGACGAAGGTTTCGCACTGGAAACGCAGGACGTGTTTCTCAATCTTTATGGTTCGGCGACGTCGAACATCTACATCGTCACGGTCGGCGTCGCGGCAATCTCGCTGGTTGTAGGCGGGATCGTCGTAATGAATATCATGCTGGTGTCAGTCACTGAGCGCACGAAAGAAATTGGGATTCGCAAAGCGATTGGCGCCCGCCGCAAAGATATCCTGACTCAGTTTTTGATCGAGGCAGTGACGGTGACTGCAATCGGCGGAGCGATCGGAGTAGGCACCGGGTTTGGATTGGCTTACGTGATTTCCGCGCTGATCGGGTTTCCGTTGCTGGTTAGCGTGGCGTCGGCTGTTCTGGGTGTCAGTGTTTCTTCAGTGGTGGGAATCGTGAGCGGATTGTGGCCCGCGTGGCGCGCGGCAAAACTCGATCCGATCGAGGCGTTGCGAGCTGAATAATGAGATTCGAAGACATCAAAGAATCGGCCCTCATGGCAGTCGACACGTTGCGAGCCAACAAGCTGCGCTCGTCGTTGACGATCCTTGGCGTCAGTGTCGGAGTCGTCACCGTGATTTTCATGGTGTCGATCATCCAGGGACTCAATAAGGCTTTTGCGGACCAAATCGAATCGCTCGGGTCCAACACCGTTTTCGTATCCAAGTTTGAACCGAGCTTCGGGCGGCCGCCTGGTCCTGACGAGATACATCGCAAGGAGCTGACGATGGCCGACGCGGAGGCGTTGCGCACCGAAGCACAGTCGATCGTGGGTGTCTCGCCGATCCATCGCATGCTCGCCGCGACGATGAGATACCAGGACAAACAGACTGATACTCCAATTCTTCTCGGCGTCACCCCTTATTATGAGTTTGTCCACACGCAGTACGTCGCTTCCGGTCGTTTCGTGAACGACATCGACATGCAGGACCGTTCGAACGTGGTGATCATCGGCGTTGACGTCAAGCAGGCCCTGTTTCCGTATGAAGATCCAGTCGATAAGGAAGTCCGGATCAACGGCAATCCATTTCATGTGATCGGCGTGATGGAGCCGTTGGGCAATTTCTTCGGCCAGTCGCGCGACAATTCGATCTTTATTCCGATCACGACGTTCGACAAGTACTACCCGGATCGTCCTTTTCCCGAAGTGGTTTTCTTTATGGTCGTTCGCCCGCGCTCGCGCGCTTTTGTGAAGTCCACCATGGACGAGATCACTGACATCCTGCGACGACGGCGCCGCGTGCCATCCGGTGCCCGTAACGACTTCGGCATCTCATCACAGGATTCACTGCTCGATGTTTACAACCAGTTGACCGGCGCGACTGCGCTCGTGCTGACGTCGATCTCGTTCGTCGCGCTGATGATTGGCGGCATCGGCGTGATGAACATCATGCTGGTTTCGGTGACGGAGCGGACCAAAGAGATAGGTGTGCGCAAAGCCGTCGGCGCCACGAAGCTGAATATTCTGTCGCAGTTTTTGATCGAGGCGGTGGTGTTGACGGCGCTTGGCGGTTTTGCCGGACTGGCGGTGGGCGAGATCGCAAGCTTGCTGATGAACAAGTACTCGCCGCTGCCGGCTTACGTGCCTATGTGGGCCATCGCCGTCGGCATTGGAGTTTCGGCGGCAGTTGGCATAGTCTTTGGCCTCTGGCCGGCGTGGAAAGCAGCGCGCCTGAATCCTATCGATGCACTTCGCTGGGAATGAGCCGCAAGAGTTTTGTAGCCACAAAAAGGCACAAAGGGTCGAACCAAATTACTGACCGTTTCATCCGAACACTTTATGCTTTTTGTGCCTTTTTGTGGCAAAACTCTTTTTGTGCTTCCTAGTGGCTCAATGCATAATGCTGTCGCTTTATGAAGTTTATCGAAACATTAAAACTTGCGGTGGCGGCGATCTGGGCCCACAAGCTGCGCTCGGCGCTGACCCTGCTGGGAATGATCGTTGGTGTTACGGCGTTCGTCGTCGTCGTGTCGCTCATCGAAGGCTTTAATCGTTACGTCGACGAGAAGATTGCCGGCATCGGCGCGAAGTCTTTCACCATCCAGCGCTTCAATCCACTCGAAGATTTTAAAGACACTGACACCATCGCCGCGGCTCAGCGTCGTAACAAAGAGCTGTCGCTCGAAGACTACGATTACCTGAAAGCACGCGCGACGCTGATCGGCAAGATCGGCGCAAAGGCCCGCGGCACTCCATCGGAAGTGAAGCGTGACACCAACGTTCTCGAAGACGTCTTTGTTTCCGGCGCCACGGCGAATTGCGTCGACATCGAAAATCGTGACGTTGCCGAAGGACGCTTCATCGCCGAACCCGAGAACGAGAGCGCGGCGCGCGTCGCCTATATCGGGGCCGACGTCGCCAACAAGCTTTTCCCAGCCGGCAACGCAGTAGGCAATGAAATCAGCGTGCGTGGTTTGCCGTATCGAGTTATCGGCATCGAGGCCGCGAAGGGAACAGTCTTCGGTATTCCACAGGACAGTTTCGTCGTCCTGCCGTTGAAGACTTACCAGGTGAACTACGGCAGTTTGATTCGGCAGCGCTCTCTTTACTTCATCGCTACGTCAAAAACAGATCAGACTTTCAACGATGCGGTCGAGGAGTCACGGTTCTTGATGCGCGTCAGACGCAAACTTGGACCAAGGGAGAAAGACAACTTCGGTATCGTGACGCCCGACGCGATCACCGGCCTGCGCGATCGATTGTTCGGAACGATCTTTATCGTCGCCATCGCTGTCCCCGGTATCGCACTAGTTGTCGGCGCAATCGTGATCATGAACATCATGCTGGTGTCGGTCACAGAACGAACCAAGGAGATCGGAATCAGAAAATCTCTCGGCGCGCGGCAGATGGACATCCTGAAACAATTCCTGGTTGAGGCCGTAACACTGGCAGTTATCGGAGGCGCAGTAGGAATCATTCTCGCGTGGATTGTGGGCGCCGTGGTGACCGCCTGGATCTTTCCGACTTACCTGTCGCTACTGGCGATCCTGGGTGCGCTCGGCGCGTCGGGCGGCGCTGGTGTAGCTTCGGGAATCTTCCCGGCGTGGAAAGCAGCGCGGCTGGATCCGATCGAAGCTTTGCGAGCTGACTAAAGAAGAGGACATCATGCGCATCCTGCGAAGCGACATTTACGAGAATCTCAAGATGGCTCTCGCTACCTTGCGAGCCAACAAGCTGCGCTCGTTCCTCACCGTCTTTGGCGTCGTGATCGGCATCATCACCGTCATGCTGATCGCGTCGATCATCAGCGGCATCGACGTGTCAGTGAAACGCGAAGTCGAATCGTTCGGCACACGCTCGATCTACATCAGCAAATACAATCCCGGCATTCACATCGGCCGCATGTCGCGCGAAGAGCGAATGCGGAAAGAGCTGACTTACGACGACGCCGTCGCGCTTCAGTCGTTACCGGCGATTGAGCTCTCGGTTCCCTTTCTCGACATCACCAACAACTTCTTTGGCGGCAAGTTGATGGTTTCCGGTGGTGGCAAAACTTCCGCGCAAGTTGCACTGCAAGGCACGCTGCCGGAGTTTGAGAAAGCGGGCACACAGGTAATTTCCGAGGGCCGTTTCTTCACGCAAACAGAGAACGATACGAACCAGGAAGTATGCGTGGTCGGATCTAAAGTCGCGGATGACTTTTTCAAAGTCGGCTCACCGGTTGGACAAACAATCAAAATTGGAACGTCGGAGTTTCGCGTTCTCGGCGTGCTCGAGAAGCGCGAACAGTTTCTCATCGGCGGCGGCAGTGACGATCAGAACAACGTGATCTACGTACCCTTTACCGTCGCTCAGAAACTGAAACCGAACGCGGACGACATCTACATTCT
>Ga0163163_10004648_pt1 | contig 11734 bp, 8 predicted proteins | sample S65metaG_FD_119766 | JGI IMG/M metagenome (GOLD analysis project Ga0163163, IMG submission 119766) | Switchgrass rhizosphere microbial communities from Kellogg Biological Station, Michigan, USA - S6-5 metaG | ecosystem: Host-associated > Plants > Roots > Rhizosphere > Soil | place: USA: Michigan... | reverse complement strand
GCGCGCGCTCCACTTCTCCACGAGCACCGCGCCGGGAATTCCGAAGAGGGCATACCCGGCGAAAAAGATGCCCGCTCCAAGCCCGAAAACGGCGTCGGTAAAGTGGAGTTCCTTGGTCATCTCCAGACCCGCGAAGCCTATGTTGATGCGGTCGATGTAGGCAATGATGTAAAGGAAGAACAGGAACGGCATGAGCCGGCGCGTGACGTGGGAGCGCGTCCGTTCCGGCAGATTGGCGGCAACTGAGGATGTAGGAGCGATGGCAAGCAGAATAGCATGCCGGTGTCTCGAATCGGACACCAAATTCACCGAATACGTGCCGGCGTAAGTTAATGGTCGCCACCTTCCAATAGCGCGTTGTTGGGGGGCGAAGCTTCAGCGCAACACGGAAACACTTGTCAGTCTGACCTGAACGTTTTTCGAACCTGAGCGTATGAGTCGGCTAGTCGTACAAAGCTTTGGCTCCGCCCTGCGGCTCGCAGTAGGCCTCGCACCCGAGATACGGCGCTCGAGCACCTCATGTCTCATTATGCCGACTTGGTGATCCCCCAACCACTTGGCATCGATCCAACGCGTTCGGCCCTCACCGGTCTGCTGATTCAGAGGCGACTTTAGGGTTGACGCAGGCACGTGGAACCGACCAGAGTCGCCAGGAACGCCCACTTCTCCCACATTTCGAGCAGGATGTTCGCACTTCCACGATTGCCAAAGCGTGCGCCCTCCAGGGCTTGATCAATCGCCATCACGCGTTCGGACATCGTGCCATCCAACTCCCCGAAGGAGAATGCGCTGATGTCGTTGAAATGCACGATCTCGCGCTTGTCATTGAGTGCTGCCGAGATCAAGCATTGCCCACCCAGAACGGTGGCCGGCCCGAAACGCGCAGCGAGGACGTCCAGGTGCCGCATCCCATTCAACAGCGGCACGATCGTCGTCGCCGGGCCGACTGCCGCGGCGAACGCCTCCATCGCGCTCTCGAGATCGTAGGCCTTGCAACTGAGCAGGACGACGTGGAGCGGTCGCGGTGCCGGCGCGGGCACGTGCAAATTGCCGAGAGTGCAGCCGATCACCAATCTTCGCGACCAGGGATGACTATGCACGCCCCACCGCCCAAACCAGCCGACTGACGCTGCAACTCACTCATGCCGTAGCGCAGTCATCGGATCGATTCGAGAGGCCCTTCGCGCCGGCCCATAGCCGGCCACAAGCACGGCGGCCAGGAGAATGGTGACCGCTAATATCAACGCGGCCGGGCTATTTGGCTTCACGCCGAAAAGGAAAGATTCGACGAATCTAGAGATACCGAACGCCGTGGGCACACCGATCCCAAGCCCCAGTGCCGCCAGCACGAAGACCTGCCGCAACACCATCCAGACCACGGCGCCGCGCGGCGCTCCCAATGCCATTCGAATCCCGATCTCACCGGTACGCTGCGCAACTGTGTACGACATCGTGCCGTAGAGACCAACGCAGGCGATGAGCAGCGCGAGGATCGCGAAGGCGGTGCAAAGCCGGGCGAAAATGACCTCCTGGTTCATCATTTGATCGATCTGGGCCTCTTGGGTTCTGACATTCGACACCGGAACACGCGGGTCGGCGCGGCTCACGATCTCGCGCACCGCGTTGACGTATTGAAGCGGGTCACCGCTGGTCCGAAGCGCGAACGTCATCTCTTCGACAGGAAAGTACGTCCCCTGGTTAAACGGGAGATAGGCGACATCACGAAACTCGCCCGTGATCGCGCCATAGCGCGCATCCTTGGCGACGCCTACGATTTCGACGTCCGCGTTGTCCAGGGGCGCGCGGCGGTTCACGACAATATGCTCGCCTAGCGGATTCCGGCCGGGAAAGTATCTCTTGGCGTATGCTTCGCTTACCACAGCGACAGCCTGGGAGCCGGCTCGGTCACGATCGTCGAACGCGCGTCCCAGCACCATCGGGATCTGCATCGTCTTGAAGAAATCGGCTGTCGTCATCAGGATATGAGTAGGCCCCTTTCGCTCCTGACCGGGAGGCACGATGTACCCCGACCATGTGCCTTCGCCAAGCAGCGGCGAATGGGAAGCACTTGCGCCGCGGACACCGGGAACCGAGCTGAACCGCTTATGTAGATCGCTGTAGAACGTGATGATTTCCGGATCCTGATGTCCCGCCTGCCGAGCGTTCATGCGGAACAGCAGGACGTTTTCACGGTTGAATCCCAACTCGATCGATTGCAGATTCGACAAGGTTCGCACGAACAGTCCTGCCGCAACGAGCATCAGCAAAGAGATGCCGATCTGAGCCACGATGAGTAACTGGCTTAAGCTAGCGCGCCGAAAAGAATGCCCTAACGCAGGCTGCCCCGCTCGGGTCTCCTTTAGGGCGGGAATCACATCTACGCGCGTCGACTGAAGCGCCGGAGCAAGCCCGAACAGCAGCCCTGTGAGCAGGGATAGGCCAGCAGCCACACCCAGCACGTGCCAGTTCAGATCCGGATGCAGAGTGAAGTCCGGGTTTCCGTTCGCCAGCAGGAGCGTCAGGAATCGAATGCCCCATATCGCAAACGCCACGCCGAAGACGCCACCGATCGAGGCCAGCAGCACGGTCTCGGTCAACAGTTGGCGGATCACGCGCAACCGCCCCGCGCCCATGCTGAGCCGCACCGCCATTTCGCGCCTTCGCGCCGCCGCTCTCGCCAACAGCAAGTTCGCGATGTTGGCGCATGCAATCGCCAGGATCAGGCCGACCATGGACAGCAGCACGTACAAGGGTTTCGAATACTGCCGTCGCAGTGTATTGAGTCCCGCCGCACCCTCCCGGATCAACAGTTCAGGGAGCGTCGCACGCTCACGATCATTGGCTGTGGTTGCCACCCATTGGTGAAACAGCGGGCCTACGGCGGCCTGCGCTTGCGTCAGGCTTACGCCCGGACGCAGGCGCGCCATCATTTCGAGCCAGTAGTAGTTCTGTTCGAGATAGACCTTCGGATCGGTCGGTCCCCTCCTGATATTCAATGCAAGATTGGTGTGCAGAGGAATATAGAAATCTGGCGCTGCCGCTGGATCGACACCGAAAAACCCAGGTGGCGCCACTCCCGCGACGGTGAACGAGAGGTTGTTGATCTGGATGGGTTGCCCAAGCGCGCTCGCTGCGTCGCCGAACCGCCTTTGACTATAGGCAAAGCTCAGAACAGCGACCGGCGGCGCTCCGATCTGATCGTCGTCCGGAATCAGGGTGCGCCCGGCAGCCGGCGAGACCTCGAGTCCACGAAAATAGTCCCCGGAGACAAATTCACCGCTTGCCTGCTCGGCCTGGCCCTTGACCATCACATTCACCTTGCGTGAGGGGTAGTAAGCAAATACGGAGGAGAAAACCGCGCCGGAATTGTCCCGGATGAGTTCGAAGGCAGGAAACGGGAAGATTCCAGCAATCTCTTTCCATTTGCTATCGCTCCAGGTGCTGCCACTCATGCTCCGCATCACGAAGTCGCGTCCGATTGGATTCGCCCCCCAATTCAATACAGCCAGCGATCCGGGATCGGAAACTGGCAGCGAGCGCAGCAGGAGCGAATCCATGAAGCTATAGATTGCCGTGTTTGCGCCGATGCCAAGCGCGAGGGACAGAATCGCCAGAGCGCTGAACATCTTATTCGCAGCGATGGTGCGAAACCCGTAGCGGCAGTCCTGGATGAATTGTTCGAGCCATGTCCAAGTCCACGCGGTGCGTGCTTCCTCCTGCACGAGGGCGAGATTTCCGATGTCGCGGCGCGCGGCGTAGCGGGCCTCTTCGCGGGTGGTTGACTTTTTGCCCTGTCGCTCTTCCGCTTCCTCTTCGATGTGAAACTGAACTTCTTCGCGGAGATCCTGTTCGTGCTGGCGGCGGTGCAGCCAGAATCGCAGCTTTTGCAAGAACGAAATCATTCTGCCTCCTGAATGGTTGGCTTCACGATCAATCGCATGGCGCGGGAGAACGTCTCCCACTTCGATTGTTCCGCAACGAGTTGTTTGCGTCCTTGCCGTGTGAGGCGATAGAACCTGGCGCGTTTCCCTTTGTCCGAAAGTTCCCAGGAAGCGGTGATCCAACCTTTCGCCTCAAGCCGGTAGAGCGCGGGATAGAGTGACCCCGTTTCGATCTGAAGCAGGTCTTCAGACGTCCGCTGAATGTGTTTGGCGATGGCGTGTCCGTGAGAGGAACCGGTAATGAGTGTTTGGAGGATTAATAGATCAAGGGTGCCACGGAGCACCTCGAGGTGGGCTGGAGAGTCACTGGGCATTCTGTAGAAAGTCTACTACATGTTGTGTAGAATTTCTACGGTTGGTGAACACCCGGGAAGCGAGTTGCTCGCGGGTCTCGCTGAACCGGATGATGCATGATGCCGTCGCCCGAGGGTCGGCAATCTCTTATGTCCCGAATTGATACGCCAAGAACAACTTTGCGATTGGTATGAGGAGAAGGCCTCACTCCGAGGGCGGTTTGGCACATAGTCAAAGCCGCCGCCAAGCGCACTGGCATTCAGAAACTAGCCCCACACGATTTGCGGCGCACCTGCGCGCGGTTGTGTCATTTGTGCGGAGGCGAGTTGGAGCAGATCCAATTCTTCTCGGTCATGCCTCGGTTCAGACAACCGAACGATAACTGGGCTGCAAGCAGAGGCTGCGAGAAGCTGTTAACGACAAGAGGGGCATCGAGATTGTGTGACGCGGGCTTCCCGCGTCCTCGAAGCCGCCTTCAGGCCCCCGGGGTCATCCAACTCAGCACTGTCATTGCCCAACTCGCCTGTGGCGACTCTTCGTCAAATGGTTCACCAAGCCGCGATGCTCATTGGACTCGGTGTGGTTCATCTTGAAAGGGAACCGTGCATTTGCTGTTAGCTGCATGAACGGCACCCAACTTCCCAGTTCGGTGGGCGTCTAAAACGAGAAGGGGCTTATGCCTAGAAAACTTTCACTTTTAGCGATCTGTGGAACTGCCGCAATGGTTTCCGGCTTTCAACCAGTGTCTCCGGCCGGAGAGGTCACCGCTTGGAAGAATGGCTACTGGTTCGACGGCACGTCGTTTCAAAAGCGGGATATGTATTCAGTGGACGGGCGACTCACGGCAAAACAGCCCAGGCACACCGATAGAACCATCGATCTGACGGGCGGATATGTTACGCCTGCATTTGGCGAAGCTCACAATCACAATCTTCCCGCCCCAAAAACGAACGAGATGATCAAGACATACCTTTCCCAAGGCATTTTCTACGTCATGGTCCAAGCGAATATCCCCGAGGCGAGGGCCCAACTCGAGGGACTCATCAATGCTCCCGGCTTGATCGACGCCGTTTTCGCCAACGGAGGGTTTACCGCCCCGGGTGGGCATCCTTCCGCTTTGGTGGAACGCAACATTCGCAGCGGTTCGATGACAGCCGGGGACAGAGATGGCGGATTTCTCCTACCTGTTTCGTCGGTAGCTGATGTCGAGCGTCAGTGGTTGCGTGTCAGGAGGCAACGTCCTGATTTCATCAAGATGGTGCTTGCCTACTCCGAGGAGCGTGGTCCCGGTTGGTCACCACCGGCCTCCGGCGACAGATATGGGCTCGATCCTAATCAGATTCCTGAACGGATTGTGCAATTGGCGCATCGCGACAAGCTTCGAGTTTCGGCGCACGTTGAGAGCGCCGGTGACTTCGAAGTCGCAGTTGCAGCAGGAGCAGACATAATCGCCCACATGCCGGGCTTCTGGCCCGACACGCAACGGATAGCCTCGAAGGGGGTGGGTATTTACGAGATCAAGGAGGAAACCGCCAGGCGCGCTGGCGGCCAACATATTACCGTCGTCACTACGCTCGGGGGACAGCTCCGTGATTTTGAAGGCGAGCAGGCGGCAGCCAGCTACCGCAAGGCGCTGCTGGATGTATACCGGCACAACTTCGAAGTCTTAACCAGGAATGGAGTGCGGATAGCCATTGGCAGCGATCAGTACAGAAGTACTTCGGTCCCTGAGGCGCTTGCCATTCACAAAGCTGGTCTGATCGCCCCCGCGCACCTGTTGCGCGCGCTTTCAACGGACACAGCGAACACAATTCTTCCATCGCGTTCCTCCTTCAATCTCACAGAAGCATCTCCCGCCGACTTCCTGGTCTTCGATACTGATCCAGTCGCGGACTTCACTGCGATCGAGCGGATCCGGCTTCGTGTGAAGGACGGACGTCAAATCCCCTGAAAAGTCTACGTAGACTGCCCTTTGCCAGAAAACTGTCAGCCGGCTTGTCAATTTTGGCCATACGGAAAGGGCAATGAATTACCGAATGCGGACGCGCCTTGACACCTAAATACGTGCTTTCTCGTATTGAGCAGCGCACAGACATGGCGCTCTGGGCAGATTGCCGAAAATAAGCGGCCAATGTTTTAAATGAGGCACTCGCCGACGTCGCCGGAAAAGCAGTATTCTGTTTTCGTCTGAAACTTACTTTGCAGGAGGGTGAAGGCCCGCGAGTGGACCGAAACTTTTACGGGCGACGGTCAGCCGCGCGGGCCTTCATACAGTTTGTGATTCTCGTTATAGCTCTGTCTGAGACGAAAGACAAGCTCGATCAGGGGTAGTTCCGCTGGATTGTCTGCCGCGGCGATGCCCCATTTGTTGTGACGACACGATCGTGGGCCACGGACGGCGCCGCCGTCAGGCTCATGATGAGCATCAGACGGAAGTCTGGGTGCGACGAGGGATTTGCCGTCTCTGCCACAAAGCCTTTACGATTCTGCCTCATTGGCTGGTACCGTCCGGGCATTTCACTTTGCGTTGCCGACAGCAGGCTTGCGAACGGCTCGCCGCCGGTCAGTCTGCGGAACAAGCGGCGCCACAGTGCCTAGATTCATCCCGCTTACCCGATGCATCAACCGTGCTGCGATGGGCCGAACGACGCCTGCTGAGCGTCGCTTGCTGGCTGGCGAGTGGCGCCCTCGGCAGCCTGTTTCTGAATGCGCCCACCATCATTGCCTGGGATCTCCCCGCACTATGCCGTATTCTGCTCCTCGAGGCCGAAAGTCCGTGAATCGCGAAAATCTCGACGTGCTGAAACATGAGGTGCCGCTGTTGGACTACCTCCAGGCGCTCGGTTGGCGACCGGTTATATCGTTGCGTAGTGGCCGGCGGATGGGATTGTGTCCACTCCACCAAGATCACAAGTCCAGCTTTCTGTTGGATTCGCAGAAAAATCTTTTCTATTGCTACGGCTGCTGTCGTGGTGGCGATGTGATCCGGCTTGCCGAACTATATCACCATGTCAAGTTTCTGGAAGCAGTAGCCATCTTGCGGCATTGGCGTGGATGGCTACCTCTGCATCAAGAGGTGACGGTCTTCTATCGACTGCAGTCGCACAGGCACGCCGAAGCTGTAGTCTACTTGCACCAGCGCGGAATCCGGTCGCCGGAAGTAATCGAGCACATGAGCATCGGGTATGCGCCGGGCCGATGCTTGCGAACTTGGTTGTTGCAGTTGGGATATGCGATGCCGCACCTGCGTCAGGCTGGGTTGGTCACGGCCGACGGTTACGATGCCTTCTCCCACCGAATCATATTTCCTCTGGAAACCAATCTCTATGGCCGCAGCATCGCGGTTTCAGCGCCGCCTCATCGTTTCCTTCCGAACTCCAAGGGCGGCCTGTACGGCTGGGACCTAGTTCAACACTGTCCCGATGTGATTCTGGTCGAGGGACTGTTCGATTACGCCGTGTTGTGGCAGGCCGGTTTCCGCCAAGTTACGTGCTCTTTGGGGAGCCATCTCAATGTCCGTCAGTTCCGGCAACTCTGCAACGGAACCCGAACTGTCTATCTGGCTTTCGACACGGATGTAAACGGCAGCGGACAGCAAGCCTCGAAGCGGCTTGCTGATCGTCTCCGGGCGGAAAGTATTGCCGTTCGCCGGGTTGCTCTACCCGAGGGCCATGATCCGAATTCGTTTTTCATTCAGGGCGCTGATGCTGCAGATTTTCAGGCCTTGCTGGAGGCCGCTCAGCCGTGAAGTTCCACGTCATTTTTCGTAAAGCATCCGGGACGGCGCTAAGTCCAGTCCGCCTTGTCGAGCAGAGCACAGGCCGCGAGGTTGGCTGGGTGAACCGTTATCTCGACCGGGAGTATGTGCGTCGCTCAGCGGACAAAACTTTGCAAGCATACGCCTACAATCTGTTGCATTTTGTTCGTTGGTGGGCCAGCATCCATCACAGCGGTGACATTCAGAAAGATGATCTTACAGAAGCAACGCTATCGGATTACGTCCGCTTTCAATCCGGCCTTGAGCCCAGACCTTCCGGAGCCACCATCAACCATCGCCTTGGAGTCGTCGATCGTGCTCTTCGCAGCGAATTTCCCGAGGCGCCCTGTCAGATCGCTCCTGGTGTTTATCCGCGTTACCTGCGGCGATCACCGATGGGGCTCGCCCGTCCGCGCTTGACGATGAGCCGATTGCGCGTGAAAGTTCCCAAACGCGCCATTGTGCCGCTTTCAGTAGATGAGGTAGCGCGCTTCTGGGCGAGCTTTCGCACGGATCGCTACCTGGCCATTGTTGGTTTGATGCTTCTGCAAGGGCTCCGATCCGCGGAGGTGTTGGCCCTAAACCGGGACGAAGTTCTGCTCTCCGAAAGCCAACTGCGAGTTCGTGGCAAAGGCCAGAAACTGCGGTTCCTTCCCATGGCTCCAGAAACGGTTCAGCTCATCGATCAGTATTCGCGGCTGGAACGGCCGAATCCTTGTAGCGCCGCGCTGTTCGTTTCCCTGAAAGGGCCGACGCGCGGAGCACGAATGACCGCCGCTGGTTTGCGTTCCTTGTTCCGGTATCACCGCCGATCCACTGGCGTCAAACTCGCCAATCCTCATCGCTTCAGGCACACGTTTGCCTCAGACATGGTGCGCGAAGGCGTCAGCTTACCGGCGCTCATGCAACTCATGGGACATGCTGACATTGAGACGACTCCTCTCTATGTTCAAGTCACGCCGCAAGACGTCTACCTGCAGTACACACGCGCTGTGTCTAACCACATTCATCGTCCTCCCGCGACTTCGCTATGAAACCCGCCCGACGTCCGTCCATTCAGCATCCATTAGCTGCGGCCTTTGGACGGGCGGTTGATTCCTTCTGCGCTGCGCTGAATCCGGATACAACTCGTCATTACCGCGGAACGGTTCGCAACTTCCTCCTTTACCTCGCGGAGGCTCATCCCACTGCCGCCTCATTGGCGAACTTGCGTCGTGAGCCGCACATCCTCGGCTGGATGTCACACCTGCGCTCACAACAGCCGCCGCTGGCGACCGCTTCCTATATCAACCGCCTTCTCGGGTTGCGGTGCATTCTGACCGAGTTGGCTTGGAAGCACCAGCTTTCGCACTTTGCACACTTCATTCGATCCGAAGATATTCCCCGTTTGCCGCAGCGGCTCCCACGCCCACTGTCGACCGAACAAGACCAGCAACTACAGCAGGAACTTGTCCGCCGGAACGATTTGCCTAGCAATGCATTGTTATTGATCCGCCACACCGGTATGCGCATCGGTGAGTGCGCCGATTTAGGTTTTGATTTCCTGCGTGGCACTGGTCCCGGTCAGTGGGCAGTCCACGTGCCGATCGGCAAACTGAAAACGGAGCGCTTGGTTCCCGTCGATTCATTCGTCCATGACCTCGTTCAGCGCTTACGCTTCTTTCGCTCTCTCGATCCATTGCCTCCAGACGGCTTCCTGTTGCCGCGTTCACACAGGAAAGAAGCGCTGGTCCGTGAACTGCGAGAGTACTTGCACCAAGCTTGCCAAGACATCGGGCTCTCGAGCAGTATCGTGCCGCACCAGCTTCGACACACCTATGCCACCGAAATGCTCCGTGCTGGTGTCAGCTTTCCAGTCCTTATGAAACTGCTGGGGCACACCGACCCTGAGATGACCATGCGCTACATCGACGTTGCACTGACCGATCTGCAGCGAGAGTTTGAACTGGCGCGTTCCAAGCCCAGGCACCTCATTCCTCAACCCAGGACACCTTTCACTTCTGTCAGGACAGGCCTTGCCGGAGTGCTGGATTCCATCCGTGCCGCTCAGCATGTGCTTGAGCTCTTCCGTCACACCTTCCCAGAAGATGTCACCCGCAAGCGTCTCGGCCGACTCTCCAATCGCTTGATCAAAATCCTTGCCGAGGCCAGCAAACTCGCTACACAATAAAATCGGGCAGAGATTGGCCGCTTAAGCCGGTTACTCGTACGAAGCAGTGCGAACAAACCGGCAGTGTTCCGGTCTTTGAGAGGGCCCGAAACGGCGTTCTGGGAGAGCATGAGGACACGCGGCCGCCCTGATGAACTTAATTAAGCTAGTGCCCATGGGGCTACGAGCCGGCCCGTCATCTGTACTTGTCCGCGCCTCAATGCTTGGGATCCCACCTCCGGCTGTGTGCTACGATCCGGCGGAATGAAGCTGGAGGTCTATTTACACCGAGTCGTTCCGATATTGGCAATTCTCGCTGCCCTCGGACCGAGTGTGACGGTTGGAAAGTTGATCAAAGCGTCTGAATTCACGAAAACCTTTACACAGTACGGTCCGCTGCCTGACGTAGAACTCCTGATGATCGACTATGCGACAATCGTGTTCGCCGCCGGATTGTTTGTGGCCGCTGTGCTCGAAGCATTCCGCTTACGCATCGCCGCGCCAGCTGTTCTAGTCGCAGTAATCGTTCTTTGGATCCACTATGTCCCGTCGATTGCAGATGAAATTACCGGCACGATGTGGTTTGCCACCAAACTGCACCGCTCGATTGGGTTGACTTGGCAATCGCTGACGTTTCAGACCGCAACCATGCTAAGTTCCGCGGTCTTGACTTATCTGCGATTCATTCGCTCGCCTCAATAAGGCTTGCTGAAGTTTTACTACGCAGCAATATTGTTCTTCTGTTCCTCCCAGATAGTCGGAGGATGATACGGTGGGCGAGATACGGCGTTCTGGGAGATCATGAGGACACGCGGCCGCCGCGATGAACTTAAGCTAGCGCCCAAGGGGTTAACACCTCGCCCGCGCCGACTCATAGGCTTTCAACGCGACATAGGCCACACGCAGCATCGTGAATTCTCCACGCGCCAGCAGATCTCCGATCACATGGTCCGCCTCCGTCCGCGCCCCGGCCTCCACGTCGCGTAACATCGACGCCTTGAGTCCTGAACCGGCCGCAGTCACCATGCCGCGCGCACGTTCCAGCACTTCCAGCCGCGGACGGTAGCCCGCTGCTGTCGCGGCGGCGGCGCACTCCGAAAGTATCTTCTCAACCAAATCCAACCCGCCCGGGGCGGCCACGATATCCCCGATCGCCGCTCGTGTCAGGCACGTGGAACCGGCGAGAGTTGCCAGGAACGCCCACTTCTCCCACATTTCGAGCAGGATGTTCGCACTTCCACGATGGCCAAAGCGTGCGCCTTCCAGGGCTTGATCAATCGCCATCACGCGTTCCGAGATCGTGCCATTCAACTCCCCGAAGGAGAATGCGCTGATGTCGTTGAAATGCACGATCTCGCGCTTGTCATTGAGCGCCGCCGAGATCAAGCATTGCCCACCCAGAACGGCGGCCGGCCCGAAACGCGCAGCGAGGATCTCCAGGTGTCGCATCCCGTTCAACAGCGGCACGATCGCCGTCGTCGGGCCGACTGCCGCGGCGAACGCCTCCATCGCGCTCTCGAGATCGTAGGCTTTGCAACTGAGCAGGACGACGTCGAACGGGTGAAGTGAAGCGGTCGCGGTGGGCGGCGCGGG
>Ga0163163_10004646_pt1 | contig 11735 bp, 11 predicted proteins | sample S65metaG_FD_119766 | JGI IMG/M metagenome (GOLD analysis project Ga0163163, IMG submission 119766) | Switchgrass rhizosphere microbial communities from Kellogg Biological Station, Michigan, USA - S6-5 metaG | ecosystem: Host-associated > Plants > Roots > Rhizosphere > Soil | place: USA... | reverse complement strand
TATCTGTACGCGGACGGCGAGTGGTCCGATGTGGATCTCGACGATCCGCCATCCACCGATCCGGCCGAGCCGTGGCTGCTCCTGCAGATCCATGACAGCGACTTCGCGATAGTGCGCTACGCCCCGGAGGGCGATGGTTCGGGCGAGGCCTATATCGGCAGTACGCCACGCAGCTACTTCGAGGATGACGACGCCTCCGCGCCTACCGACGTCGCCGCCGAGGCACGTGGTCTCGCGGCCTGGGCGCGGGTGCTTCCGGCACAGACCGCTGCCGATCCCGAGCAGGTAGCAGGCCTACTCGCGGGTGATGACGATCCGGATCCCGTCGAAGACGATGACGACGAACGCGCCGACGAAGGCATCTTCGTCGAGGTCAAGTGTCTGCGTTTTCTCGACATGTTGGGGTCCAGCCTGCCGCGCGAGCTCCAGGAGCTGCGCGACGCTCGCCGCGCCAACGGGCAGGTATGAGACATCGTTAGAGCGCTCGACGTGTCGCGTCGGCGTGGACGAAACAGCGCGTGCAGCAGCTGCGCCGGCCACCACGAAACTCCGTCGTCGGGCTCCGAGGGCCTAGCCCTCATGGCTGGGGCGAGCGTGATCCCTTCGGAGAGCCGGCGGGCTTGTCCCTACCGCCGGGTTCTCGGCCGTACAAGATCCGCCAACAACACGGACAGCGGCCGCGTCACGGTCGCGGATCCGACCGACGAGCAGCTCCCCCAGCCCACCACCTCCGTGTCGATGCCCGGTGACCGGGCGATGTGGAACATCGAGGCCTCCGCGGTCAGGCAGCCGACGTTGCCGCATCTACAAGGGCTGACGAACCGGGCACGCGGATATGTGAGATCTCGCCCGCGGCGCCGTCACTGCCGTGCTCGATATGCCCGCCCGCCGACACCAGGCCGAGCCCGATACCGCTTCCGGCCTTCACATAGACAAGCGGCCCGTGCATGGCCGTGGCGCTGCGGGCCTCCCCGAGCGCGCGCAGTTTCGCGTCGTTCTCGAGATGTACCGGCGCGTCCAGGAGCTGCCACATCTCGTCGGCGAGCGCGGTGCCGTGCCAGGGGCCGAGGGAGGACGGGTCGAGCACGGTGCCGCGCTCGCGGTCGACGACACCGGGTACCGACATGACGCACCGGCGTCGCACCGAGGACATACCGAGTTCGTCGACCATGGCGACCAGGCGGTCCGCGAGTGCGCGCGAGATCACCACGGAAGGTTTCCTCCGATCAATGGGCATGGACGTGTGCGCCAGGAGCTGCTGACCGAGGTTGAGTACCGCCAGTTGCGCGCCCGTCACGCCGCAGTCGGCGGCCAGGATCAACACTGGGAGGAATCGAGCCGCAGAACTTCGGCCGGGCGGCCCCGCCCGTTCGACGGCTGGAGACCCTCGGACCGGATGACGCCAAGCTCGACGAGTAATCCGATGCCGGCGTCGATGGTGGTGCGGGACAGACCTGTGGCCCTGCCGAGATCGGCCTTCGAGGTGGCCTCGCCACTGGCCAGGAGTTTCCCGAGCGCGCCGGCGACGTCCTCACGGCCGATCCGAGCGGCGAGCCGTGGCGTGTTGACTCGCACCTGGAACTGCATCGTGATCTCCGAGGGCGGGCAACCACCGTACCTGCGTCGAGCCGGTACGGAGCCGGCCCGCCTCAGGCCTCCGGGAATGCGACGAAGGCGAACGCGGAGCTGTCGGGCGCCCAGCTGTTCACGTTCATCGCCCCCTGCCCGCCGAACACCCGGGCCACCGTGCGCGCACCGGCCCAGTCGTCACCAGTCACCAGCCTGATATCGACCGGGACGTCGGCCGGGTGTCCCGCCGTGCCGGGGTCGAACGCCACGTAGCTGGCCAGGTTCCCGTCCGGTGAAAGGTGCGGGAACCAGTTGACGTTCTCGTCGAAGGTGAGCTGCTCCAGCCCGCCGCGGTCCGGGCGGATACGCGCGATCTGCGCATGCCCGTCGAAGTTCTCGGTGTTGAAGTAGATCCAGTCGCCGTCCGGCGAGTACTCGCTGCCGTCCGAGGCCGCGGGGCCGTCGGTGAGCTGGACGTAGTCCCCATCGCCCGTTGTCGACATTGTGAAGACGTCACCCCGCCCCCAGTAGTCGTCCGGGGCCTGCGGGTGGACACCTACGACGGAGAGGCGCCGGCCGTCAGGGCTTATTCCATGTACGAAGTGCTTGAATCCCGAAATTCCTGGATCACCACGGACGAGTTCCCCCCGGCCACCGTCGAGCGGCACCCGGTGGATGCGCCAGTCGAACGCGGAGACGTAGATGTGCCGCCCGTCGGGATCGAGGACGTGGTCGTTGTTGATGATCGGCACGCCCGGCATCTCGATCTGGCGCAGCGTGCCGTCGGCCAGGTCGAGGCGCCACAGGTCGAAGTCACCGTTCAAGATCAGTGAACGAGCGTCGAGCGTCCAGTTCGGCGCCTCGAGCAGAATGTGGTCGAACTCGGCGACGACGCGGGCCTCGAGGGTCGTGGCATCTGCGACCAGTACCTGCGTCCGCTGCCCGGGGCGCAGAACCCGGGGCGGGATCGTCATTCCATTGTACTCATTCTTTGCCATAACCTGCTCCGATCGAACTCGGCGACGCGGAATCGGGTAGCGGTTCGAGATCCACGGGTGCTCCGCTGCGCGCCGACTGCAGTACCGCATCGACGACGACGGCGGAACGAAGCCCGTCGGTGAACGTCGGAAGTCCGTCGGGTGCCTGCCCGGCGATCGCCGTGTAGGTGTCGCCCACGAAGCCCGCGAAAGCGTCGAGGAATCCCAGCGGATGGCCGGCGGGCGCCGCGCTCAGCCGGGCCGCCTCGGGCGAGATCTGACCGGGGTCCGCGCAGGAGCAGCTCGGAACCGTGGCGGCGGCCGATCCAGAGCTGTTCCGGAGCCTCCTGCTCGAATCGCAACGACTCGTCGGTGGCGGCGATCTCGACGGTGAGGGCGTTCTTCCTGCCGGGCGCCACCTGGGAGACCGTCAGGGTCCCCAGCGCGCCGCGTTGGAGGCGGAAGAGCACGACCACGAGGTCCTCGGTGTCGACGGGCCGGCCGCCCCGTCCGTCGTACACGGTGCTGGTCAGCGCGTGCAACCAGGTGATCCGGTCGCCGGTGACGAATTCCACGAGGTCGGCGAGGTGCGATCCGATGTCACCGAAGGCCCGAGAGGGACCACCGAGCGCGCTCTCGACCCGCCAGTCGGTGTCATCCGGCCGCGACAACCAGTCTTGCAGGTATGCGCCGGTCACGACGTGAATCCGAGCGCCGGCGAGTCGCGCGCGCAGTTCGCGAGCCATCGGGTGGAACCGGTACACGAACGGCACCGTGCCGATCAGTCCCGACGCGCCGACGAGGTCGCGCAGCCGGCGGCTCTCGGCGACCGCGGTGGTCAGCGGCTTCTCGCACACCACGTGCTTGCCGGCGGCCAGGGCGCGACCGACGAGGTCGGCATGGGTCGCGTTCGGCGTGCAGATGTGTACGACATCGATCTCCTCGGCCGCGAGCAGATCGTCGACCGACGCCCACGCCCACGCCCACGCCCAGGCTTCGCGCCGCGGCCCGCCCACGCTCGGCGGTGCTGCGGGAAGCCGCGCCATAGCGATCAAGCACGGGCGCTACTCACCGACTGTCAGTGGCCCTTGTCGGCGGGCGCGCCGCGCGACCAGCGGTCACATTCTGTCGGAAGTCGCGGGAAGGATGCCATGTTCGACCGCGAACAGCGTGGCTGCGCCCCGGGTCGACACGCCTATCTTCGTGTAGATGTGCTGGACGTGGTGGTCCGCGGTCTTGGCGGAGATCACGAGACGTTCGGCGACCTGCCGGGTGGTGAGTCCGAGCGCGAGCAGCCGAAGCACGTCGACCTCGCGGCCAGTCAGTCCGGCCGGCAGCGGTGGGCGAGCCGCTCGCCGATGACCAGCCGCGGCCAGGACCCGTTCCACCGCTTCTGAATCCAGACGCCCGGCGGCGCTCATCGCGCGCAGCTCGACGGCGGCCCGCTCGGCGGCCAGGGCTTCCCGATGCGGACGATCGGAGATCATGGCGTGGTAGCAGTCGGCCGCCGCGACCACCTGGGCGATCTGGCCGAGGGTCCGTCCGCCGGATCGGCGGTGGTAGCCAGAGCCGTCGAGACGTTCGTGCGCCGCGGACGCGGTCTCGGCCAGCGATGCCAGGCGGCGTGGCAGCCGACGTAGCAGCTGATCGGTGACCAGCGTGTGCGCCTCGGCCCGGTCGCGTTCGTCGCGGGTCAGCGGGCCCGGCTTGTCCCAGATCGCGTTGGACACCGCGACCCGTCCGAGATCGTGAACCAGCGCGGGCGCGCACGCGGCGTCTCCGCATGCCCGCCGCGCGAGCCCGGCGACTCCCCGGGAATGACCGGCCAGCCAGGGCGACTTCAGGTCCGCGAAATCGGCGAGTACCAGGATCGCGGCCTCGATGGCGCCGTCATCGAGCGGAGCGGACATCGGGGCGAGGGCCAATGCCTCGTCCCAGGGATCGGCCGGTTCCAGTTCGGCCCACCACTCCACCGCCCCGGCGACAGCCACGTCGGCCAGCTGCGGGTCATACGCCCGGCCGCGCCGAGAGCTGATGATCTCGCACGCGCGACCGACCCCCTCGATCCGGGCGAGCACTTCAAGATCGTGCGCGAGTTGCGCGATCCGCATCGGCCGCGGAATCGTCGTGCCCTGCCGACCTGCGGGCATGCCGCGTCCGTTCCAACGCTCAAAACTCGTAGCCAGCGCGGCGCGCACGGTTTCGTCGAGGCCGAGGCGCGCGGCGAAAGCGTCGGCGACCTTGCAGGCGGTACGAAAATTGAACTCGGCTGCCTTACGGCCGCCGGCAAGAACAGACAGCACCGAGCGCAGCCGGCCCAGTCCCGCCTGCCCCGGCCCGGCGAAGCTGACCATCAGGCGCATAACCTCGAGTGGATTGGCGAAATCGGCCCGAGCAGCCTGGGCTCGCACCTCGATCTCGTCTCCGAACACGACGGCCATGTCGTAGGCGTGACCGGTGCAGCCCAGGAAGCGCAACGCGCCGCTCCACCACGTGGCCGCGCGCTGCGCCGGGTCCGCGCCAGCGGCCATGGCCAGGCGCTGGCCAAGCGCCGTGGCGCGCAGCTGCGACCCCACCGGCTGACCGAACGCGTGGTCCTGCGCCACGGCGAGCACAGCGGCGATGTCCACCAGGGTGACCTGGTCACGCATGGCAACTCCAGACCGATCCAAGGGCCGCCCCGCAGATGGGGAGTTCTCCCGATGCCCGCGTACCGGGCCCGCCCGCATTGTTACCGCCATGAGCACACAGGCCACAGTCACTCTCACCTCCGACCCCAACGCCGGCGCGGTCGCGCGCCTGTACGCGGCCTATGGCCGCGGCGACGTCGACGCGGTCCTGGCTGAACTCGCCGACGACGTGGACTGGGCCGCCGAGGCGGCCAGCACTTCGGTGCCCTGGTACGGCCCCTACCGGGGCAAGTCCGAGGTCCCTCGGTTCTTCGCCGCCATCGCCTCCAACGTCGAGGTCACCGAGTTCGACCTTGTGTCGATGACGTCGAACGAGACGGACGTCGTGGCGACCGTTCGATGGGCGTACACGGTGCGCGCGACGGGCCGCAGCGCGGCGATGTACATGCAGCACTGGTGGCGGTTCGCCGATGGAAAAATCGTGTTCTTCCGCGGCTCCGAGGACACCGAGCAGTCGGCGGCCGCCTTCGCCTAGCCGCCTCCGTCCGGAACGGCTCCACGACCAGGCCCGGCAAGCTACGCCCTGTCCAAGCTACTTGGCCTTAGCGATCCGATCATCAACGCCTGGCCTGGGATAGTGACGTCATCCGCCAGGCGCTCCGTGCATGGCTCGGCGTCGCGTAGCCACGAAGTCACGAAGACGTTCTGGCACCTGGTAGTGACAGCCGAGTTGACAGCCGACCCGGCGCACATTTGCGGGCCGGCGGATCTGCAGACCTCCGAGAGAGCCCGCTTCCCCATCTCGACGACCAGAACAGATCAGGCGACGGACTGTTCCTGGCAGTAGGAGCGGTAGGTAGCCGACGAGGTCAGCAGCGAGGTGTGGGTGCCGACGGCGGTGACCTGGCCGTGTTCGACGACGGCGATCTGGTCGAGGCCGCGGACGGTGGCGAGGCGGTGGGCGATGACGAGGGAGGTCCGGCCGGCCATGAGCCGGTCGAGGGCGTCGAGGACGGTTCGTTCGCTGGCGGCGTCGAGGGCGCTGGTGGCCTCGTCGAGGACGACGATGGCGGGGTCCTTGAGCATCATCCGGGCGATGGCGATGCGTTGCCGCTGTCCGCCGGAGAGCAGGACACCGTGTTCGCCGACGGGGGTGTGGATGCCGTGATCCCAGTCTCGGACGAAGCTCCAGGCGTTGGCGGCGTCGAGAGCGCCGATGATGTCGGCGTCGGTGGCGTCTGGCCGGGCGAGGCGCAGGTTGCGGGCCAGGGAGCCGCTTAGCAGGACGGAGTCCTGGAAGACGACGCCGACGGCGGCGCGGACGGAGTCCTGGCTGACGGTGCGCAGGTCCTGGCCGTCGATGGTGACGCGGCCGTCGGTGGGGTCGAAGAACCGGAGCAGCAGCTGGGCGACGGTGGACTTCCCGGAGCCGGACGGGCCGACCAGGGCCAGGCTCTGGCCGGGCGCGATGGTGAGGTCGAAGCCGTCGAGGACGCGGCGCGACGGCCGTGCGGGGTAGGCGAAGCCGACCTGTTCGAAGGTGACGGCGCCGCCGGTGACGGCCAGCGCGGGGGCGTGCGGGCGGTCGTGGACGGCGGGTCGCTCGGCGAACAGTTCGGCGGCCCGTTCGCTGGCGGTGAGCCCGGCGATGACCTCGGGAAGGTTGGTCATGACGACGGTCAGGGCGTTGGAGCCGCGTAGCCAGAAGCCCCAGACGGCCACGACGTCGCCGATGGCGAGGGTGCCGGTCGCGGATCGCCAGGCGCCGACGAACAGCAGGAGGAACGGGGCGAGGAAGGCGAGGTGCAGGCCCAGGGGGTCGGCGTAGCGGTGCTGGAGCCGGGCGAGGGACTCGGAGCTGTCGCGCAGCCGGTCGGTACCGCCGCGTACCTCGTCGAGCGCGTGCGACTCGGCGTTGAACGCCTTCAGGAGGGTGTTCACGCCGAGCATCTCGGTGAGGGTGCCGGACGTCCGGCCGAGCTCGTCGCGGATGTCGCGGCCGCGGCGGCGCAGCCGCGGGAGGACGAGCAGCGTCCAGACGACCGCGACGGCGAGCAGGCCCAGCGCGATGAGCATCATCTGGCCGTCGACCCAGCCGATGAGGCCGACCGAGATGAACAGCATGGCCACCGCCCACCACACCGACAGGCCCTGCCAGGTCGTCACCTCCAGGCGCTCGATGTCCTGGTTGATCCGGGCGGCGACGTCGCCGACGCGGGAGCGGTGGAAGAAGTCGACCGACTGGCGCTGCACGTGCTCGTACAGGTCGCGGCGCAGGTTGTTCGCCCAGCGGGCCGCGCCGCGGCGGGTCCAGGTGTGGGCCAGGTAGGCCGAGGTCAGGAAGGTGACGGAGAGGACGGCCGCGGCCAGCGCCGGACCCGTCCAGCCGCCGTGCAGGAACTCGGCCGGGTCGTCCTGGATCCGGTTGAGCACGACGCGGAACACAGCGGGCGTCAGGCTCTGCGCGACGGCGTCGACGAGGATCAGGGCGTAGCCGGCGACGAGCATCCATCCGCCGTCCCCGGCGTGCGCGAACAGCACCCGCAACGGATGCGCGGGCTGCTCCGCTTCCGTGCGCCGTGGTCGACGTGGTCTCACCGGTCGGGGGTGGCGGCCGGTGCGAGGATCTTGTAGACCCGCTCCCGGAGGTTCGCGTTGGCCTGACCGGCGTCGGTGGCCGGCTCGCGTGGGGGCAGGGAGAAGCCGGTGTACATGACGCGGCGCTCGGCGGCCAGCGGCGGGGTCGACGCGTGCAGGGTGCAGCTCAGGTGCACGGTGAGGTCGCCGGCCTCGGTGGGGACGGGGACGACGGGGAGGTAGGGACGCGTCTTGGCGATCTCGACCGGCATGAGCACGCGGTGGGAGCCGGCGATGACCTGCAGCTGGCCGTTGTCCTCGCCACTGGCGGTGACGGCGATCCCCACGACGGCGGAGGAGCAGGTGTAGGCGTGCCGGCCGAAGTGGCAGTCGCGGTGGAACGCGAGGTCGGAGGGGCCGGCGGTGACGCGGAGGGGTTTGATGAGCGCTTCCAGGACCCGCCCCTCTGCCGGGCGGGCGATCAGGGTCTCGTCGCCGGCGAGGGCCTGGCGCAGCTGGTCCCAGCGTTCGCCGCGCAGGATCGCCGTGGTCGTGGGCGAGCGCTCGATGAACTCCTGGAGGCGGACGCAGCGGCGGGTCCCGTCCGCGACGGTCGCCCACCACGAGCGGCCGTCCCCTTCCCGGTAGTCGGGCAGCGCCCGGTCGATGTCGGCCGAGACGGCGGCCATGTCGGCCGGGTCGATCCAGCCGCGCAGGTGCAGGAAGCCGGCCTCGCGCAGGAAGTGCGCGATGTCGGCGGGGTCGTCGCCGGGGCCCAGGACACGGCTGAGGTCCAGGGGCTCGCCGCGGCGGTCGCGGAAGTCGACGTCGCCCGTGACCGGCCAGCCTTCGAGCAGGCACAGCCACAGCGAGTCCCAGACCGAGACGTCCCGCTTGTCGCCGCCCCGGTAGCGCAGCTCGCGCGCGGCCACCATCGCGCCGAACGACCGCTGGTTCTGTACCCAGTCGGAGAAGTCGTCGTCGGTGAAGCTGACGACGAGCGCGCCGTCGGCGATGCCCTGCGAGCAGCGAAGTTCTGTTCCGTCGGCGGAGAAGGTCCACGCCGAGCCCGCGAGCTCGATCGCGAGCGGCGGGGCGCCCAGGAAGTCGACGCCCTGGGCGACGAGGTGGCCGTTGCGCGCGGCGAGGTCCGGGAAGTCGGTCGCCAAGAAGTCGTCCATCCGGACATGACGAAGATCGGCATCCCGACGGGTACGGCGATCCAGAGAAACGTACACACCCACTCCTCTCCGACGGAGATCGAACTCCGCTCGACGGTGCTCTGGCCCCGCATGCCCGACACCAGACCTACAAGATCGACATACGAGTACGGACCGAACCCGGAACGGGACCGCCCTAACCCGAAACGGGACCGCGCTCCCAACTCGATGGCCTGGCCAACGCGCAGGGCGCGGCGGGTGGCACACCCGCGCACCGATGGCCGGCGGACGTCGTGACGGTTGCATTGCTGCGACACAGGTGGCCGGGGCGGACGGACCGGCGCGAGTCTCATCCACGTCGGCTGCTACTGGCGACCGGACGCCGCCAGTAGCAGCGACACTAGCCCAACACCATCATTACATCAAGGTAGATGTATCATTTTTGCTGTAACGACATGGTGGACAGATTCGAGCCGACGCGGACCAGCGGAAGTCGCCCGAGCCGCAGCGCGTCCTTCACGCAGCGCGGTGGCCGCCCGCCAGACGAGGACCTCGGTACGCGCGTGCGGCCACAGCACATGGATCAACACGCCATCCCATCCCATCGGCCCGGCCGGCGGCAGGACCCCGACCGCGCGCCTGGCAGACTGGCCCAGCACCACAGTTTGCATCAAGCTAGATGCATTGCTCTTGCTGTAAGGATGCGATGGACGGATTCGAGCTCTTCCAACTGGGCCGGAGGCTGATGAAGCTCGGCGAGCAGGCGATCCCCGAGATCGGAGTCCTACGCCTGTCCGGCCCGACCCGGGCGGTCGTGTTCGACGTCTTCGAGAACCCCGACAGCTCCATCTTGGACATCACCGCCCGCGTCCGCTTCCCTCAGAGCCAGGTCTCCGCGTGCGTGGCCCGGCTACGCCAGGCCGGCGTCCTCGAGACGACCACCGATCCGGAGGACCGCCGCAGAACCCTTGTCCGGCCCACCGCCGAGGCGAGACGCCGAGCCCACGACCGGCCGCCTGCGAGGATCGACGAGGCCATCGCACAGGCGATCGGCACTGACGACCCCGCCGACATCAGTCGCGTCCAGGACACGCTGGCGGTCCTCGCGGACCTGCTCCGACCGCGAGACCAGCCGGACGACCCGGATTCCGTCTCGCCGTCACCGTGACACAAGCGCCTCACCCAGCTCGCCCGGCTGCACGCGTCGACGTGGGGTGCCCCCGCGCCCGCTCCAACAGCGAACCATCGAGTGCCACGAGCCTCCCCGGGGGCACGCCTAAATGATCTACCTACGACTATTTGTGCTGGTCAGACGCGGTGAGCGATATCCCGGCCAGTTCCGCCGGGCCGCACGCGACGTGCGAACAAGCTGGGTCCGACGAACTCTCGGCCTCTGATCGGGACAAGCCCAGCCGTGCCGTCATCGTCTCGCGGGCGGATCTCCGGTTCGCGCGCGGGAGCCGTGGGCAACGGTGGCGAGGATCTTGCGTCGCCGGTCGGGCGTCCTCGCCTCAGCGGCTCGCCCGGAGTGGAACACCGCGTTCGCCGGTGAGCCGGACGGTGACAAGGCCAGCCGTCTCGGCGACGAGGCCGACGATCCTGCCCCGTGCGGCGTCTGTGACCTCCGCTGTGGGGTAGGTGACCGCGACGGCGGCAGCGGGCCGTCCGTCGGGGGTGAGCACGGGTACGGCCACGGAAGAAAAACCGGGCGTAACCTCACCGTCCTCCTCCGCGTGACCGCGTCGGCGAACGTCAGCGAGTACCCGCCGTAGAGCGGACAGCGACTGTGGCCCCACCTCGTGGCGCAGCACGAATGCGTCCCGATCGGGGAACAGCGCCCGTACCTGGGCCGCAGGCAGGACCGCGAGCATGGCACGGCCGCTCGCGGTGAGGTGGGCGGGGAGCCGGACCCCGACATCGGTGATGAGCGGAGGGCGCCGTGGTGCCCGCTCCTCGATGACGTATACGACCTCCCGCCCGTGCAGCACCGCCAGGTGGGCCGTGTACTCCGCGCGGTCGACGAGGTTGGCCAGCGGGACCCGGGCAAAACGCTGAAGCGGAGCCTGCCGCGAGTAACCGCTGCCAAGCTCGTAGGCGCTCAGTCCCAGGCTGTATCGACGTTCATCAGGAAGGTGCACGACGAAGCCCTCGGCCATCAGCGTGGAGAGCAGATGGTAAGTGGTGGAACGCGGGAGCTTCAGGTCGCGGCTGATTGTGGCGGCGGCCATCGGTTGGGGCTGGCGGCTCAGGTGGCGCAGGATCGCGAGCACCTGTGCCGCGGCCGGGACGCTGCTCACCTTGCGCCCGGGCGTCGACTGTCTGGGATCACAGACACATTGTGCTCTGCGGGTATGGCGCCCGGAGGGCAGGAACGTGTGGACTCGTTGTGTGGAGGACGTGACCGTCGGAGTGAGCGGGCTGACCGAGGACGAGGTCGTGTCCGTGGCGCGCGGCAACGCGCTGGTCCGCCTCTCCCCCGAGGCGCTCGAGGCGATCGCCGCGGGCCGCGCGGTGATCGAGGCCCTGGCCGCCGACGCTGAGCCCCACTACGGCGTTTCCACTGGCTTCGGCGCGCTGGCCACCCGGCACATCCCGGTAGGGCTGCGAGCCCAGCTGCAACGCAGCCTGGTCCGCTCGCACGCCGCCGGCTCGGGACCCGAGGTCGAGCGGGAGGCCGTCCGGGCGATGATGCTGCTGCGGCTGTCCACTCTGGCCACGGGCCGAACCGGCGTCCGCCTGTCGGTGGCGCAGACCTACGCGGACCTCATCAACGCCGGCATCACGCCTGTCGTCCACGAGCACGGCTCGCTCGGCTGCTCCGG
>Ga0163163_10004645_pt1 | contig 11735 bp, 13 predicted proteins | sample S65metaG_FD_119766 | JGI IMG/M metagenome (GOLD analysis project Ga0163163, IMG submission 119766) | Switchgrass rhizosphere microbial communities from Kellogg Biological Station, Michigan, USA - S6-5 metaG | ecosystem: Host-associated > Plants > Roots > Rhizosphere > Soil | place: USA... | reverse complement strand
GAACGGCTTGCAGAACGGAGCCCAGGTACGGGTGTCGGGAATGGCAGCGGGTGAGTTGGTGGCGACTCAGGTTCCGAACCGGCCTGACGGCCGGTTCCGCCTCGAGCTGCGCATCCAGGAGAATCTCCATGTTCTGGTGCGCTTGGATTCCGTGGCAACCATCAAGACGATGGGTTTGGCGGGCAGCAGTTTTATTGATATCCAAAAGGGATCGCAGCGCGCTCCCGAGTCACCTTCCGGAGGTACCATCCCCGGCCAGGAGCCGTTCGATATCGCAGACTTGATGCAACAGGGTAACGACCTGCTGAAAACGACACAGGCCACCATCGATACTCTGCGTCATGAATTGCAGGCCATCATGGTCGACGCAAGACAGACTGCGGAGGACGTGAGAGAGATCGTGACACACGTCAAGCAAGGCCAGGGAACGATCGGCAAGCTCGTCGCAGATCGGAAAGTCGCTGATTCTATCGATCAAATCGTAGCTGATGCACGTCAATCGGCTCTTGAGCTGAAAAGCACCTCCGCCCGAATGAATGACACGATGGCCGACTTTCAGAGGCGAGACTTGCTGGGCCGCTCGCAAGCCATGCTTGAAAATGCCCGGCAGGTCACGGAGCAGTTGAAGCAAGTGGCCGCTGCCCTTACGAGTAGTCCCCAGGCAGAGGATGGCTCAGCCGGAAATCTGCGCGACACACTTGCCAGCGCGCGAACGACCATGGCCAATTTAGTGGCCGACAGCGAAGCGCTCAAGCGCAATTTCTTCTTGCGAGGCTTCTTCAAGCGTCAGGGGTATTACACCTTGGATCAAATGACTCCAGCTGAGTATCGCTCGAGCAAATTCCTGCAGGGAAATTCTTCTGAACGCATCTGGTTGAGTAACAACGAGCTGTTCTCCTCGGAGTCTGGCGAGAGGGAGGAATTGACGAAAGAAGGTCAACGGCAGATCGATGATGCAATGGGCGCTCTGGTTCCATACCTGCCGAACAGTCCGATGGTCGTCGAGGGATATGCAACTCAAGGTTCGCCCAGCGAACGGTTCATACGCGCACAGGAACGCGCTACCGTTGTGAAAGCATACATCCGCAAACGGTTTGGCTTGCATCCGCACATGGTTGGTGTAATGCCAATGTCCGATCCAGCGCCCCCAAGCGTCGGCAAGTCCGCATGGGATGGCGTCTCGCTCGTGCTGATCCGCTGATGGAAACATGACTCAAGCTCAAGCGCCCGCGCATTGTCTGAGCCTTCCTCGCGATTGCTCAATCCAATTTCAGCCGATTCTCTCTCGCTGACAGAAGCACGTTCGCGAGGACCGGCATCGTCTGTCTACGCTCCACGACCCCGATGACGCTCTGCAAGGGTGCGAGGGCATGCGACCGACTACGATGCCGCGCATCGCGTGAGGACTCGTGCCGTGACTGACTCCTCCGCCCTACAGCGGTTACTTGTCTGATTCGTCTTTGATCACCGTGCCGTCCAATCCGCTATGAGATAGCGAACCTGCAGCACTTTGTTACCGACCACTGCAGCCCCGCGGAAGCCGTGCCCGCTGGCCCAATCTCCTGAGCAGGGAGCTGCCCTGCTCCCAGAGCCAATCCGCCGAGAATCAGCGCGTGAAGTCGCATGTGTGTTCCTCCAATGTCTCTCCTTTGTGGAATAACAGGCCTTAAGCAGAGCCATCTCGGCTCTGTGGAGCGAAAGAAGCGCTGCGGCAGGGGACTCGCATTTCCCGCGGGTAACCGACACCCGCCGGGATCAATTCACGAGACCTTGAAAATGCAGCACCGTTCAACAGTTTTTCAGCGGGATAGATTCGAAACCCGCCGCTCGCAGATAGTCAGCCCGACGACATTGAAGGTTGGCCTCCTACCGAAGCACAACTACTCCGCAGGCATCGGCAGGCGAACCGTGAACTCGCTTCCGCGCCGGAGGCCAGCGCTTGCAGCGGTGACGCGGCCACCATGCCATTCGACCAAACTGCGCACCAAGGCGAGCCCGATACCGAGGCCCGCATCCCCGCGCCGCGAACACGGATCTGTTGCATGGCGAAGTCGACGCTCTGCGCAGCATGAGCTGCGACGACGCACAGATCGATCCGTTCGCACCGGCAGGCGCAGGTGGCCGCTTCGCACCCGTGACACGTCGAGAAGGTCTTCGACGAGGCGACTCATCTGCCCAACCTGACGTTCGATCAGCGCGCGGGCCTTCGCCGCGGCGGGACCCGCCGATGTCTCCATGCGCAGGATGTGGGTCACACTGCGTATCGCACCGAGAAAATTGCGCAGCTCGTGGGAAAACACAGTCATGAACTCGTTGTGACGGCCGTCCGCCGTGCCCAACTGCTGGCCGCACGACGACAGCGGCCATAGTCGGAAGTAATACGCAAGCTCAGGGGTACTTCGTTGGAACATTTCAGCGAGGTCGACGTTATGCCTGCTGTAGACAAGCTCGCTGTGGGTCCAGTGCCCCTGCCGTTAATGTGCTCGACGCCAGCGTCGGCATAACCAATGGATTCAGATTGGTCATTCATGCCTTTCCCCGACTGATTGATTCGATAGTCAGCACGCCCCCAATCCGATCGACCCATCCCTGGCCAGATCATGCTCGTTACGATTGTGTCTCGCACCATTGCCATGATCGCGAAACTAAGCAGGACCCCGGGGAGGGTCTGAACGTCACCGCACACAGCTTGAGCGAGCGCCATGCCCCATAAAGGGTTGAGATAGCGCCTTGCGCAAGCGATGCACCAGGGCCCTAAGTACGCTCCAGTACATAGGCATCCCGAAAGGTCTAGACTACGGCAACGCATCTCTGCCCTCGAGGGACCGTGCAATGGCAGGGACATTTCACCCGCAGCAAAACCACATTCTGGATGCGTTGCCGCAGCCAGAACGGGAGCGGCTGTTCCCCTATTTGAGGCTCGTTACGCTGCCGCTCGGTAAAGTTCTCTACGAGTCCGGCGACACACTGCGTCACATCTATTTTCCAATCGACTCCATCATCTCGCTTTTGTACGTGCTCCAGGACGGCGCCTCGGCCGAGATCGCAGTGGTCGGGAATGACGGCGCGATTGGCGTTGCGCTCTTCATGGGCGGTGAGACCACGACCAACCGCGCCATCGTGCAAAGTGCCGGATCCGCGTACATGTTGACGGGCGCGCGGCTCAAGGAGGAATTTGGGCGTCACGGCGAGATGCTGCACATCCTTCTGCGCTACACGCAGGCATTAATCACCCAAATGGCTCAGACCGCGGTGTGCAATCGGCACCACTCGGTGGACCAGCAGTTGTGCCGCTGGTTGTTGCTGTCTCTCGATCGGCTGTCGTCAGCCAAATTGACGATGACTCAGGAGCTGATCGCCAACATGCTCGGTGTGCGCCGCGAAGGCGTCACCGAGGCCGCCGGCAAGCTGCAGAGGCTCGGTGTGATCACCTGTCAACGTGGACACATTACAGTGCTGGACCGACCGCGCCTGGAACAGCTCTGCTGCGAGTGCTATGCCGTAGTCAAGAAAGAAACCGACCGCTTACTGCCCCTGCATCCGCTGCACTTACACGGTGAACAGCCGCTTACGACCCGCGATGCCTGGAACGAGCAAAAGTGAAAAAAAACAAGCGTCACTTATCCGGGACGGACTTCCCTGTCAAGAACGACATTCTTCGCGCGCTCCTCAACTCTGAGTACAAACACCTGAGGCCCATGCTCGAGCGAGTGGATCTAAAGCTTGGGGAGATCATTTATCAGGCCGATCAACGTATCGACCACGTTTACTTTCCCGAAACGGCGGTGGTGGCCATGATCGACACAGTGGAGGACGGCGCCACGGTCGAGGTCGGCATCATCGGCCACGAAGGCATGGTGGGGATCAATATTTTCCTGGGTTGTCTCGTGACGCCCGATAAGGCGATTGTGCAGATTTCCGGCAGCGCGATGAGAATGAAGACGAGTGCCCTGCGGAAGGAACTTCGCTTTGGCAGTCCGCTGCAACGCCTGCTCCTGCGCTACACACAGGTCTTGCTGGCTATCATCAGTCAATCGGTCGCTTGCAGCCAGCACCACACGGTGGGGCAGCGTCTCGCCCGTTGGCTGCTCACGATGCATGACCATGCTGAGTCGAACGAGTTTGAAATGTCCCACAAATCCATTGCGGCGATGCTGGGGGCCCGCCGAGAAGGTGTTACCGAGGAAGCCGTGAAGCTCCAAGCGGCAGGATTAATTGCCTACCGTCGCGCTCGCATACAGATACTCGATGAGGCGGGATTGAAGAAGAAGTCCTGCGAATGTTATCGGTTCATACGACGGCAGTTCGACGGCCTGCTCAAAGAGGTGCCGGCCTTCTTGTCGCGCAAACCTTGAATTTCACGCTACAGGGCTCGATAGCGGGCAGGTCAGTCGCTCTTGCGGAAAAGCCTCACCGGCACGGGACGCCCAATGGATCCGCCCGCACAGCCGCGATGTCGTTCGCGTCGTTGCCGGCATCATCGTCCGGGCCGGTGCCTCACACCCTGCGCACAAAGTAGACAATGAGAGCAATGATCAGAATAGTTCCAAGAATGCCGCCGATGTACATGTGACTCTTCCGTTGATTTGTCAGGCTGTATTGAACACGGGATCGACGGGCGACGTCGGGGCGCTGCCGCACATACCCTGAGCGGATTGACGTACGTACGCCTTAGGAAGAGTTCGAGCGTCACGGTGAGTTGTTGCACATCCTGCTGCACTACACGCAGACGACCGCGGCGTGCAACCGTCATCACTCGCTGGACCAGCAGTTGTGCATTACGGTGCCGGAGCGACTACGGCTAGAACACCCTTCCTGAGAGTCCTACGATGTCATGAAGAGAGAAGCGGACGGCCTGCTGCCGCTGCACCCGCTGCAATTACGCGGTGAATGATCCCTCCAGCGCCGGTACGTGCTCGATGCTTTATTCGCTGATCCTATTGGCTATCCCCATTGTGCTCGGTTTCAGCGAGCGGGTATCGACAACTCTTGACGATAGACTGCTGGGTAAATCAAAGAGTGAGACAGAATAACCGGTGTTTGATCGGCCTAGGAACCTCTGGCTGGACCCGGCGTGAACTTGTACGACGCTCGATCCGCACGGGAAGGCCGGCCGTGAGTTCGGCGATCTTCAGTGCAGGGACATTGTCACGCCCTGTTTCGCCATCCGACGCGCCTTCTCAGGGGGGCTAACGAGCATCTTACCGCGGGCCTTTCCAACCCCATTGGCTGGGACATAGACATTCTGCGTGTCGTTGTCGAGCTCGAATTCGCTCTTGTCGTAGATGGTGAACACCACCTTCACGCGATAGGGTTCCGCACAAGAGTTGACAACGTCGGCCTTCCAGGCGAGCTCGGTGAAAACATCGTTGCTGCTCAAGACACTGGAGTCGAGCCCCTCGAATTTGAGGCAGTCTTTCGGATTGTCGGCTGGCTCCGAAGCAGTCGGGGCCGACGGTGCGTTGGCGGCGGCCACGGTCCCCGCTTTCTCTTGCACCGGTGCTGAACCTGTCGCCGTAGGCATCGCCAGCCCAAATTTCGCGACCGCGTATTGTTGCTCCAGCAGGGACTCAAGAAACGCTTCCGCACCAATGGTGCGTTCGAGTGGCACATCGACAAACGCATCAAAGGATTCGGACGCCTTTGCGAGAGCACTGGAACGAGCGATGAAGAGGAAGCCGCAAGGTATCTAGCGCGGCGAATCGAGGAGATTCGACAGGCCGCGATCTACGGAACACGGCCACGCCGAAAATTCCGGGAAGCTGCGACGAGATACCTGACCGAGTTTGCTTGGAAGAGAAGCATCGAACGCGATGCACGAGCGCTGAAGGACCTGAATCCGTTTGTTTGGGATATATGGCTCGACTGTGTTCACAACGACAGCTTCAAAGCGTACATCGACACGCGTCGAAATCATCCTCCAAAGGGATGCAAGCCGCTGGCTGCGGGGACTATCAACTGCAATCTGGCGGTGGCGCGGAGGATGTTGAATCTCGCCGCGCGTCTGTGGCGCGACAAGGGGTCTACGCTGACGTGGTTGGCGCAACCTCCGCTCATTCAGTTGCTGGAGAACAAGGGAGCACGCAAGCCATACCCAATCGACTGGTCCGAGCAGGAGTTGCTATTCAGGGAGCTCACCCCGCACTTGCAGCGGGCCGCCTTGTTCAAAGTCAACACCGGAATGAGACAGAAGGAGGTTTGCCAGCTCCGGTGGGAATGGGAACAGCGTGTGCCGGAACTGGACACGCCCGAGATCAAACGGACCGTGTTCGTGTTGCCGGAGTGGGTGACCAAGAACAAGGAAGCACGTGTCGTTGTGTTGAACGACGTTGCACAACGGATCATCGACGAGCTTCGAGGCCAGCATCCGACCTATGTGTTTACCTGGGAGAACCGGAAGGGCCGAAAGCGTCGGTTCTGTCGTCTGAACAACTCAGGCTGGAAGGCAGCCCGGCGGCGTGCCGCAGCCCGCTACCAGAAGGAGCTGGGTCGGCCTGCGCCGGACGGCTTCAGGAGAGTGAGGGTGCACGACCTCAAGCGCACGTGCGGACGTCGATTGCGGGCAGCGGGGGTGAGCCTGGAGGACCGTCAGGACATCCTGGCCCACAAGACCGGCCGCATCACGACCCACTACAGTGCCCCGGAAATAGGAAACCTGGTCGCGGCAGTGAACCGGATAGCAAACTCACGCGGAATTCACGCGAGAACCGTTCTACGGTTGGTCGCGTGACGTGTAAGTCCTTGAAAATATTTGGTGGAAAGGGAGGGACTCGAACCCTCGACCCCGGCATTATGAGGAAAGAGACCGCCGAAAAGGGGACTTGAAATCAACACTTATAACTTCGCATCTTACCAATCTGTCCGTTTCGAGCCGTTTGAGATCAGATACTTACCGAATGCGCCCGCAGACTTTCCGTCATACCATTCCTGCTGTCTGTCCCAAACCGAGTTCTGCGCGAGGCGTCCGCGTTTCGCCCAGGCGGAACTCGACCGCCGCGGGAAGTGATGTTGGCGCTCATCGAAGCCCATCGAGATCACACGGGATCGAGTCGATCAGCAAGCTCTTGCCGATCGCCCCGTCGACATAACCACGTATTCGCCTGCGTTCGTTAGAATGACTTCGCAGTTGCGCATTTCGCAGGGGATCCGGATATCGTGACGAGCGGTGAGCAAATCAGAACTGGCGAGTCCGTGGAGTCGGGAGAAGAGGTACAGATCGCCCACCAGGTCGGCATCAAAATTGTTTCCCGTCGGGTGACCGAGAATACGGATGGCCCTGGGCCCTTTCTCCTTTGTGTACTTGAGGAGTTCGGAGTCCCATCGACCGATACCCGTTTGGTAGTCAGGATACCGATGAAGAAGTAGCTGCAGGCTGCAGCCCCTCGCACTTGGGGCTCGCGTCACATCAATAGGCTCAAACACCAGCGGAAGTGGGAGGTCAGTTCTACTGATGTACGCCGAAACGACCAGACTGGTTGCACTTTTTCCAGATAGCGTGAAGCGTAATGGTTGCCGATGTATCGGGATCGGCTCGAAATACACCGTCGACCACGTATCCAAGTAGATACCTGCCTCGAGCAGACATCTCTGCGAGTGCTTGGTCCTCAGTAAGTCCGGCTGCCCTGCGCCGCTGCAAGTCCCGTGCAATGTCCACAATCGAGTTGCAGTCTTCCTGGGTCGCGCCAAGCTGCGGTGCCGGCTCGGCTTGCGGATCTGCCCTCGTCGCAAGGGGGTGCGGCTTCGAAATGTAGAGACCGGACAAGACCAATACAATTGCCATAGTCAACGCAATGAGCACAATCCGCCGATATTTCATGTACGACTCCGGAACCCGCTGCGCGTATTTATGTGTTTGCATTCTGGCGGACGGATGCCACACTCACCGCCACCCGCTCTCGAGTGATGCCACGCGCCAACCGTTCGACAGATGTTGAAGGATCATTAAACCCAGCGCACTGGAACGCGGGACAATCGCTCTTGCCCTCAAGACACTGAAAATCTGTCGAAATCCATCGTTGTCAACAACACTGATTCCGGCTCTTCAACAGGCCAGGAGAGGTATTTGGTGCTCACCATCCGCTCGATCTTAGAGCGATTGCTATGAAAGACGGCGAGCCGCCCCGCCTTGTCACGTCCGTCCGCCCCGTAGTGATCCTCTAAGGCCTCCCGACTTACAGCACACCTCACCGCATGACCCAATGCCTCGCCGACGAAAATAACAGCTTCGCGATCCGAATCGTAGCGTGCTCGGGAATCCGGAAAGGCCAGCTCCATGCCCGGCAAGATTTCGCGGGGCCGCCCTAGCGTTCTTAGCAACAAGTCGCGAGCTTCTGGAGACAACTGCTTCATGCCACCCAGCAACATCTTGCGCCACTGCGGTCCGCGCTCGTATGCCTCCTCCCACGCCAACCGCAGCTCCTCCGATCGCTTTTCGAGCAACACCAGAATCAAAGCCTGCGCCTGCGTAACATCCTTCTCTCGCTTCGCAATGCCGGGTGGACGCTCTAGCGCGAGAATCAGCTTGTGAACCGCAAACCGCTCTGGAGCCGGTACCAGAACCAGAATCCCTGATCCGTGCAGCATTACCGCTTTGAGCGGTTCGTGAATCAGGAAACCCAGATACCGCAACGGCTGCGCATCGGTTCCGAGCGCGGGAAGGTTCTGCGGCCGGTCGGTATCCGGCCCCTCGTTCGGCGTCACGAAGTCCACGCGCAGACCACCCTTGCCGACATAACTGGTTGTATGTCGATGCCCCGCCGTATGTGGCACCTCGCGAAATGTTTTGTCCACCCCACGCAAGATCTGCAGCATCGGTGGTGTCTGGTCGCCCATGGCGACCGAGATACTGGTGAACTGTGCGATATCTACATCACTGGTCTGAAGCAGCGCGTTCGATAGCTTTACACCGAGAATGGCCGGATAGCTCTGGTAGGCAACAGTCCCTACGAGAACGCTGCGCAGGCGGAAGACTCCCGCGCGAGCTAGCGCAGCCACGACTTCACCTATCGGCGCAATCGGGGCGGGAAGACCGAACGAACGAGTGAGAGCCGAAACCAACGCGCGACGCTCCCTTTCATCATCGCGCAGTTGGCGGTGATGACTAATGCGCTCGAGAAGATCGGGAGTCTCTGGGCCAACATATCGTTGGACTCGACCTTGAGCCGTCGAAGTCTGGAAGTACCAATAACGGCGGTCCTTGATTGTTTTCGAGCTGAACGTGCCGCCTTCCGAGAAGGCCAGACTGAAGGAGCTTGCCTCGCAGCGCTCCAGAAGTTCGGCATAGGTGGTTTGAGCTACCAAAGGAACGGACATGGGGGTTCGCTGAGGTTATACGCAATTTTGGAATTGAGTATAGCTAAGTTATACGCAATTCGCGAGTCGAGTATAAGAACCCCGATATCGCCGATGATGCGCTTGCTCGATCCCCGCGAATGCCATGCTCGAAGAAGCACCAATAGGACTAAGGCACTGATTTTAATTGCGAAAGTTGAGCGACTCGAACCCAGCGTTACCGCGCGACGGGCGGAAAATCCGTCAGACTGGAAGATGACGAGTTGAAAGGGGACGGCCAAGCCTTTGAAATTAATGGAAAGGGAGGGACTCGAACCCTCGACCCCGGCATTATGAGTGCAGCGCACAAGCGGAAAGCGGCCTGATATCAATAGCTTACACCGCTCAAATTTCGCTGCAAGGCCGTTTTCGGCCGTCTAAAGCCGCGTAAATCCGGATGGAACTGTCACACAAACTGTCGCGCCGCTTATCACCCGGGCTGCGGCGTTCAGTACTCGACCTGGCGGCGAGCCCTAGCGGGCGATGGCTCATTACCTACTGTAAAAGGTCAGGGGACTGCGCGCTCGCTGTAAGAATTTCTGTAAACTTTTCGGCTATGCTGCGGTCTACGGGGTTATGGGGACACAGGAGAGCGGGGTGGCCAAGTTCAGCGGGCGGTTGCGCAGACCCCCCATCATTTATGCCCTATGCCAGGTGAAGTTCCCGACCATCGGGCCCATTGACGAGGCACGCGCAGAAGCGATGCACGCCGCTGTGCGGTCTGATTACCCCTACCGCGTCCCGCAGGACACGACTGAGTTTTCAGTCGCAATGGGGGCTGGCTTACCGAGCCCTGCGATTCGACGGAGCTGGGTTTTGCTCGATCGCCGCAAGGCGAGCGGTTTTATTTTGGATTCGACTTCGCTCGTCTATCGAACGACCGCTTACGCAGATTTTGCGCATTTCGTCGGGGAGACGATGCGCGGGGTCAGGGGTATGCTGGAGTCCCTCGAGCCCGCCGTCATCGAGCGAATCGGCCTTCGCTTTGTCGATCTGATTGAAGGACAGGACGCGGAGGATTTGCCCAAGTTCATCGAGCCGCCCCTTTACGGGTTTACACCGCAAGTTGAAGGATTCGTGCCGCAGGCGACTCAGCAGTTCGTTCGTGGCCAAACTCCGGAGGGGGTTTTGCTACTCCGTTATTCTCGTGCGAAACACGGCGCTGCGTTGCCGCCCGATTTGTTCGATGCCTCGTTGGCAGGGATGCGCACACCCAACAGCGACCGAGAATCAGTAATCATCGATATTGATCATTTTCGCGATAATGCCGACCTCGATCCTGATCCAAGCCAGGTTCAGCAACTGATTGAAAGGCTGCAGGGACCGATGAGTGCGCTCTTTAAGAGCGCGGTCACACCTTTTGCGATTGAGCAATGGAATACGCCGTAGATTTAATGTTGCATTCCGAACGACCCTTCTACGAGGCGTCGGTGGGCTCACGGCCCCCGACACCCTATGGTGCTTTTGTGGCGTTGACAGACGCCTATGGTCGGAAGCAACTGGTATGGTCGCCTGCTAGCCTTGGTTTCATCGAGCAGTCGGGCGCTACCGGGGGGCGCGTTGTCATACGAGACAACGAACAGCTCGCTCCTTCGAACCGGTTTCGTTTTCACGAAGATCAGTTTCCACAGGTCATTGCTGACTCGCCCGCGAGCATCTCCCCTTGGGCCGCACAGATTCAGTCGCTGCGTGAAAACCTCGGCCTGCCAATTACTGCATTGGTCGAAGCGCTGTGCGTAACTCGACCTGCACTGTATTCTTGGCTTCGCGGCGAGCAACCGAATCGGTCCAACCAGCAACGCATTCGGGTTTTGGCTGAAGTTGCCCAAGCGTGGCGAATGTTGAATCTGGGACCGATGAGCCGGCATTGGAATGTGCCAGCCCGCTTGGGGGGCGCCGACTTGCGGTCGACGCTGACACATCCGGACCTATCGCCTGAGACGTTTCACGCAGTCCTCAAGACACTCGGTATCGGACAACGACTGCTTCCGGCACGCGCCTCCACACCGGTTCTGCTCGATCGGTCAGCCAAAGCCGGGCGGCCCTACGCGCGTCATAAGGCGTGGGGCACCACCGGAAGCGACGCTGAGTAAAGCGACGCCCTATGCCGATGGATGTTCCGTCAATCGTCGGACACGGCTGGCGACAGGGTTCGCTCTTCACCCTGGAAGCGTCGCAGGCATTGCTGGGCGAGAAGCGAACCCACGCTAACTCGCGGTTAATCCTCGCAAGTCAGGACTGCGACATTGTCCATCGCGGAAATGGCGAACCCTTTGTCGACACCTTCGAAGCGAAGCCTATTCCGGTGCTGGTGCCAACGGAATCCCGAGCGCGCAACGCGCGCCATCTTCATCTACCACTCAGCGTGAACGGCGTCGCACAACCTCATCAGATCAAATTCTGGT
>Ga0163163_10004644_pt1 | contig 11738 bp, 6 predicted proteins | sample S65metaG_FD_119766 | JGI IMG/M metagenome (GOLD analysis project Ga0163163, IMG submission 119766) | Switchgrass rhizosphere microbial communities from Kellogg Biological Station, Michigan, USA - S6-5 metaG | ecosystem: Host-associated > Plants > Roots > Rhizosphere > Soil | place: USA: Michigan... | reverse complement strand
GGTCATGAAATGTCGGTGAAGCGGATACTGGAATCGCCGCGGGTAACGAAGCCTTATAGTGACAATCAGTGGAACGAGATCGTCGCGCTTGGCAACAAGGTGGATGCCGATCTGAACGCGAGCGATGTCCGTCTCACGATGGGCGGTGAACCGACTTTCATTTCTCTGGATGATGCCAACGCGCCGGAATGGACCACGATCGCTTCCGGACCACAAAAACGCAAGTTATCGGTGGAACTCTTCCTTCGCCTGCGCGATCGTTTCGCGCCGGGAGCGCTGCTTCTTTTCGGGCAGGGCAAGTGGTATCCCAGCGAACCGCTCCCGCGGTGGGCGCTGAGTTGCTACTGGCGCAAGGACGGCGTTCCGCTTTGGGAAGATCAGTCGCTGTTTGCCGGCGAGTCTGCCGAAGGCAAGTACAAGGCGAACGATGCGCAACGCTTCATGGAGGCCCTGACCCGCCGTCTCGAGGTGGATCCGGCGTTCATTATGTCGGCCTATGAGGACACCTTTTATTACCTTTGGCGGGAGCGCAGGCTGCCGGTGAACGTGGATGCCCTCGACTCAAAAATCAAAGATCCGATTGAACGCAATCGCCTGGCCCGAATCTTCGAACAGGGTCTGGGCAACGTCATAGGATACGTTGTCCCCCTGCGCCGCATACCCACTAAAGCAGGCGTGCCGCGTTGGACCAGCCAGCCATGGTTTACAGCATCGAAACAACTTTTCCTGGTGCCGGGCGATTCGCCTTTGGGTTACCGCCTGCCGCTTGAATCGCTCCCCTGGACCAAGCCCGAGGACGTCGAGTACGCCTACGATCCGGACCCGTTCAAGACGCGCGACCGACTTCCTGAAAGGCCGGAACGCAAACCTCAGCTGTTCACTCAGGCCCCTGAATTTGCTACACCGGTTCATCAGGCAGCCGGGAAGGCTGAAGTTCCGAAAAAGGGCGAATCCGCCACGTGGGTGTCACGCCCGGCTTTGTGCGTCCAGATACGCGAAGGGAAGCTCTATGTCTTCATGCCGCCGCTCGGATTCCTGGCTGATTATCTCGACCTGGTTTCCGCCGTCGAAGACACCGCCACCCACCTCGGGATGGCGATCACGATGGAGGGTTACCCTCCGCCGTTCGATCCACGTATCTCGACTCTGAAGGTGACGCCCGACCCAGGCGTGATCGAAGTCAACATACAGCCCGCCGAATCATGGCAAGAACTGGTGGAGAATACCACTGAACTCTACCATCTGGCCCGGCAGACGCGTCTCGGAACCGAGAAATTTCTGCTCGATGGGCGTCCTTCCGGTACGGGTGGCGGCAATCACGTCGTCATCGGCGGAGCTACTCCGGACGACAGCGCATTTTTGCGGCGGCCCGATCTGCTCCGCAGCCTTGTCGCCTTCTGGCAGAATCACCCGTCGCTCTCCTACCTCTTCTCCGGACTCTTCATCGGGCCCACCAGCCAACATCCGCGCGTGGATGAAGCCCGCACGGACTCTCTCTACGAGCTGCAAATCGCCTTCGATCAGGTACCGGATGCGGGCTCCGGTGAGTACATAACTCCCTGGCTGGTCGATCGCATTTTCCGCAACTTACTAGTCGATCTAACCGGGAACACTCACCGCACCGAAATCTGCATCGATAAACTCTATCCGGCCGACGCGGCTTCTTCGCGGCTGGGGCTGGTCGAGCTGCGGGCCTTTGAAATGCCGCCGCACGCGCGTATGAGCCTCGCGCAACAACTGCTGGTGCGGACACTGATCAGCAGATTCTGGAATGAACCTTACAAACACAAACTAATACCGTGGGGCACCGCGCTGCACGATCGTTTCATGCTCCCGCATTTCGTAGAACTCGACTGGCTGGACGTTCTGCAGGAACTGCGCAACTCGGGTTATGCATTCAAGCCCGAGTGGTTTGCACCCCACTTTGAATTTCGCTTTCCCTTGATCGGTGCCGTCACCGCGGCCGGCATCACCGTCGAACTGCGCCACGCCCTTGAGCCCTGGAACGTCCTGGGTGAAGAAGCCTCCGGCGGAGGCACGGCACGCAACGTCGATTCTTCGGTGGAACGCGTCCAGGTCAAGATCTCGGGAATTCCAGGGGACCGTTTCGTCGTGCTCTGCAACGGCCGCCGGGTGCCCCAACCCGTGGGCGCGGTCCGATACCGCGCGTGGCAGCCGCCTTCGTGCCTGCATCCCAACATCCCCGTGCATTCGCCGCTGGTCTTTGACATCGTGGACACCTGGTCGTCCCGCTCCATCGGCGGCTGCACCTACCACGTGTCACATCCCGGCGGACGCGCGAACGAGGAGTTCCCGGTGAATGCCTATGAGGCGGAGAGCCGGCGCCTGGCCCGGTTTAGTATCCTGGGTCACACTCCGGGACCGATAGACCTTCCGCCCGAAGACCCCAATGGAGACTTCCCTTTCACGCTCGACCTTCGCCGTACTGTTCGCAGTTAAGCCAGTGTCACATTCCGCACTCACGGTCACGGGGTGTACGGTGTTTGGCCCGCGATGTGCACTTATGATTTGCACTTATGCGCATCCGTCTGGGTTACCGTATCGAACTTGATATATCCAAGCCGATGGCCGTTGTTGCGACACTAAATGTACATCCTTCGCGCGTGCCAGACTTACTCGAGCCGGATAAAGTGCAGATTCTGCCCGAAGTTCAAGTCGAAGGTTTTACCGATCTCTTTGGCAATCGATGCATTCGATTCCTGGCGCCGCAAGGTACTATACGGCTGTCGAACTCGACGCTGATCGAAGACTCCGGCGATCCAGACCCGATTCCCGTAGACGCGCGGCAGATTCCGATCGAAAGGTTGCCGGCGGACGTAGTGCAATTTTTGCTCGCTAGCCGCTATTGTGAAGTCGATCAGCTATCGGGACTCGCCTGGCAGCTTTTTGGAAACACGCCGGAGGGATGGCCGCGCGTGCAGGCGATCCTCGATTGGGTGCATTCGCAAGTGACTTTCGGGTATAACTTTGCGCGTTCCACGAAAACTGCGCTAGATGTCTCGGTGGAGAAACAGGGCGTGTGCCGCGACTTTCAGCACCTGGCGATCACACTATGCCGCGCCATGCACGTCCCCGCGCGCTATGCCACGGGCTACCTGGGGGACATTCGGATTCCACCAGTTCCCTGCCCGATGGATTTCAGTGCATGGTTTGAGGTGTATCTGGGCGGCCGGTGGTGGACTTGCGATGCGCGCCATAACACACCGCGCATTGGCAGGGTTCTGATGGCAACGGGCCGCGATGCGGCGGACGTCGCAATCACAACGACCTTTGGTCTTTCCTGGCTCAAAAGCTTCGAGGTGGTCAGCTATGAGCTCGAAGATGAGGACGGTAACGCCGAAGTGTCAAGCGGCTTTCATGCGGATGCCAATCTTGTCACGGTCTGATGCGCCAGTTATCCTGCCACCTCGGAAACTGTGACTGTAACATCCATGCCCTGGAAGGCCTCCGGCGGTCCAATGTAAGTACCAGATAGAGGAAGAACCTCGGCCGGCGACCAGGCGACTCCTACACGAATGAGATTTCGGTTACCGACGATGCTGTTGGTCGGGTCGAAATCGATCCAGCCGGCGCCTGGAAGGTAAGCTTGTATCCAGGCGTGAGTAGCACCCCCTCCGTTTCCATTGGAGGCATCCGGTACAAAGATATATCCGCTGACAAACCGGGTTGCGATGCCCAACGACCGCGCCCCTTCCATCATGAGCACAGCGAAATCACGGCAACTGCCGCCGCGATTCTTCAGCGTCTCCTCGGGCGTTTGCACACCCTTTTCAATGCGCCGGCTGTACGTGAACTGGTCGCGAATGCCGTGGGTCATGGCTCGCAAAATCTTCATTGTGCCGGTGCTGGTGGACGGATCCAAAAACTGGAGCGCCCAGATACCGGTCTCCGCACTCGGGAAATGATTCGTGAGCCCACGGCGCAGATTGAAGAGATCCGCGTCGGCATACCGAAACGGATAAGTCTGGGCGTAGTCCTCGAGGGGATATTCCGGCACCGTACTTTCGAAATGTTCAAGGGTCACGACGCTTTCGAAGCGGAGTTCGGAGGTGGCGCCCTCAAAGGTGGCGACCGCAACCGAGTTATCGAACGGGTCATGCAGCCAGCGAAGTCGAACCGGCGAAGGGCTAATGGAAAGTCCGGTTTGGATAAGCCGGAGATCGTGGCTGGCACGGGGGCGGAACATCATGCGATGCTCACCCAAACCTACGGCCTCGGAGTAACGGTAGACGGTGACGTGGCGTACAGTGAGCACCGACATCAGGTCGTGGGCTCCGGCACTTCATCCGTCCAGACCTTGAAACCTTCGAGCGTATTCGGGCCGAACGTGGTTGCGATGGCGACATCGGAAGCATCGCGGCCTCGTGCCATTAATACGCGGCCAATCCGCGGGACGTTATTTCGCGCGTCGAACATATGCCACCGCCCGCCGAGGTAGACCTCAAACCACGCGGCGAAATCCCCTATGCCCCAAGGTGGAGGAGTACCAACGTCGCTCAAGTAGCCGGTGCAATACCGCGCTGGAATATTCATGCAGCGGCAGAATGTGATGGCGAGGTGCGCATAATCCCGGCAGACTCCGGTGCGCTCTTCATAGGCCTGCGCCGCGGTACGCGTGGAGCGGGCGTTCTGATAGTCAAAGGCAATTCTCTCGTGGACGTAGTCGCAGATTGCCTGAACACGCGGCCACCCGGGAGGCGTCGATTGGAATAACTGCCATGCGGTTTCAGAAAGGAGGTCGGTGTCGCAGTATCGGCTGCCGAGGAGGAATACCAGGGTTTCCTCGGGAAGCTCCTCGACCGAGTGCTGCGCCGCACCGGGCATGGCCTGCTCGAACTGGCCGGTGTCTCTCACCACGCCGTTGGCCTTGAGGCGCAGTTTTCCCGGCGGAGCGATCAGGCGGCTACACCAGTTGCCGAAGGCATCGCGGTACGCCGTGACCGGAATCACGGGGTCGGTAGTCAGGCGGTCAGCGACGACAATGTCAGCGGCGCGTGAAAAGTGCATATTCACGAGGAGAATCATCGGCACCGGCTGCGGGCAGTCGTAGCGGAGTTCGAAACCAACTTGTAAATGGATGGCCCTCAGCACGTAAAAACACCTCGATGCGCCAAATCAGCATCTACGCAAGAATCGATAAACAGGCGAGGAAGCAGGACAACCGAGGCATACTTCGGCCGGTGTTACTTGATCTTACCATGGCCTCGAGGGCCGGCAAGGTTGGCTGAGGGGAAACTACGTTTACTGTTTGCGCAGGTCCATCAACACATCGCTGGTGAAAGGATTACTACCGTCATTGAGCGCCGTTATCCATCCGCGTCGTTGTTTCTTGATGTGTTCGGTACTCTCCGACGAGCCATCGCCGTCCCATTTAGCAAGAAATTCCTGAAAATCCTTGACGGCTCCCTTGCGATCCCCGGCAAGCGCCCTGGCGACGCCCCGGGAATCAAGATTCCCGAATTCCTCGGGACCTAGTGCCACGGCAAATTCACAGGCCTTCATAACCTGGGTAGCCTGACCATTCAAAGCACCGAGCCAGCACAGATTGTTCCACTTAAACGATTCTATTGCCGACGCGGGCCTGAATTTCAGCACGCTCATGAAGGATGCCATGGCCTCCGTGACCTTCCCGCTCTGTAACAGGTTTTCTCCGACGAAGACTGCCGCCTTCAATCGGGCTTCGATCGTGGCCACGGCGACCGACTCGGGCGAGTTCGGACACACCGCACTGTATGGCGTCTTCTTGCCAAACTGGTGGTCCCATTCCTCGCGACTAAAGTTACGATTAGAAAGGGCGCAAGCTCGCGCCTTCAACGAACTGACGTTGAGGTCCCATAGAGTGAAGGCCCGAGATTGGCCAAGTGAGGATGCCAGCAGCGTGTTTCCATCCGGGCTGAAACGCAACGACTTCACGTTTCCGGCGGGAAGCCAGCCGAGGAGTTCGCCGGTCCCGATATCCCACAACGCAATCCCTTTTTTCCCTTTGTCTTCAGTCTCTCTAGCCAGGACGTCTTTCGGTTTATTTTGAATCGCCGCCAATGTGAGGCTATCCGGACTAAAGGCCAGATATGTAGCTTGCCCCTCTATTGGGGCGCCAATCTCCCGACACGTTGCAACATCCCAAAGGCTGGTGCCCTCAGGGGCGGCTGCGGCAAACAATCTTGCGTTCGGGCTGAAACTCATCACATCTGAGAATCTGTAGTCGCGAAGAACGCCAGGTGCATGGTGGCCGTCCGTGTCCCAAAGCAGGATATTAGCCGGCTTGCCCGAGAGCCAAGAAACCGACTTAAGTTCTGAAGTGAATTCAGCACGCGATGCCAGAATTTTGGCGTCCGGGCTGAAAACTAAGTCATTGAAGAGTAAATTATCTTTCTTCAGCTCTTTGTGCTGGCCAACTCCGGCGTTTGACGCGATTGTACGCATAACGATTTTCTGCCGTTGCGGCGCGCTGTCACGGGGGGGCTCGTTCTCCACGAAAGCAACACGTCCGCCGTCTGGAGCGAATACCGGCGCCTGGTCTGTCGGAACGGCAACGGCGTCGCGCCGCCGCCGTGAAGACACATCCCAGTAGAGAACCGTGTAGTGCGATTGATTATCCGCATTCTGGCTGGAGGAGACCAGGCTTCTGCCATCCCGGCTGAAGCCAACATAGGATACGGGACCGCCGTGTCCCTGGAGTTGGTCGATACGCTCACGGCTCCCGACGTTCAGCAAAACGACTGTCTGGTCCTCGCTGCCCGACGCGAGTATCGTACCGTCCGGGCTGAAGGCCAGGCTAGTCACCTTCTTGGAGTGGTAGGCAATGGTCTCGCCAACGAGCCTGGCTGTCGAGACATTCCAAAAGCTCACGGTTCCATCTGCGTTCCCCGAGGCCAGGAGTTTGCCATCCGGACTGAAGGAGACTATGGAATTCTCGCCAGCCTTCACGCCAGTGAGCGTCCGGCTAATCCTGGACACAGCGTTTGGATCCCAAAGGATCACGTCACCCTCGCGGCTTCCGGAAGCCAGTTCTGCGCCCGCAGGGCTGAAAGCCACGCTCTCGACAGGACCGCGATGTCCCGTAAGTTTCTTCGGCTCCGTGATCCGGTTGTTCCCCGCGTTATAGACGGCCACGGCATTATCGGAAAATCCGGCCGCGACCGATCCGCCGTCAGGGCTGAACGCAATACTCAGCACCTTGCCCGGCGCCGCCGGCAATGTCTTGAACGACTTTCGCGACCCAATGTCAAATAGAATGATAGTGTCGTCACTCGAAAGTGCGATCGTTCTGCTGTCCGGGCTAAACGCGAACCGTGTGGAGGAGTTTGGGAAGGCCTCGGTAAGCGGCCGCGGAGGCGCTGCGCGCATATCCCAGATCACCGTTCTCCCGAAACCTGCCAGCGCCAACATTCTGCTGTCAGGGCTGAAACCGAGACCTTGGATTTTGTCGATGCCCCCGGGCAAAGGCAAACCGATTTGTTTGTGTGCCGCAGCGTCCCACAAAATTACCGTGCCATCGGTACTGCTTGATGCCAGCGTCTTACCATCCGCAGAAAATGACACGCTGGTTACATCACCAAGGTGGCCTGTAAGGCGTCCGATTTGCTGGTGTGACGTGACGTTCCACAAGATCACCGTCCGGTCGGTACTCCCCGAGGCCAGCTTTGTGCCATCTGAGGAAAATGAGACGCTGGTCACTTTACCGAGATGGCCGGTGAGGCGTCCGATCTGTTTGTGTGACGAGACTTCCCACAAAATGATCGCACCATCATCGCTCCCCGACGCCAAAACTTTGCCGTCACGTGTGTAAGTCACCGAGTTTACTTGCGCGGTATGTCCATGTAAGTAAGCGGTAAGTTGCGGGTGCGATTCCAGGTTTTCCAGCAGAGCCGCTCTCGCTTCTTGTATGGTGTGACTCTTAACGAAAGAGCCTGCGTCAATGTCGTCCTTTAGTCCCGAAGACAAGTTACTCTTGACCAACTTCGAACCGATTAGATCAAGAGCTTTTACGCTCAACAGCAATGCCATGTCAAACTGATCATCGCGCCTATCCAAGCTCTGCCCGGCCGACTCGCGCGCTAACGCGATTTCACGCTCCGATCGTGCCTCTTGCGCCGATTTCTGGGCGTTGTTCTTCTCCTTCACTGCAGCAGATTGTGCTACGCCGGCTTCGCCGCCTGCCTTCCAAGCTTTGAATTCTGCCTCGTCGGCAATAGTTCGTGCTTTTTCAGCGTCGGCCTGCTGTTTTTTCGCTTCCGCTTTCTGCTTCAAGGCAAAGAAAAGACCCCCGGTCATAAACACACACGCCAACAAGAGGATCGCCGCAACCCCCCGGGCGCGCTTCAGATCCCGCCTGCGCCGCTCTTCGGCGGCGCGTACGGCAACATCGCGCAATTCGCGACTCTTCTCCAGGAAGGCGTCGGCACCGGCAAAACCGGGATAATAACGATCGGCCCATGCCGCGTTCGGCCGCCACTTCTTGCGCCAGTCGAGGGTGATGGAGAGCTCCGGGTCGGTCATCGGCCCCGCCTCACCCTTGGCCGCCAGCGCAGCGCTCTGCGCGAGCCGGCGGTATTGAGCGGCTGACTCTGCCTCCTCCTCTACCCAATTCTTGAGGCGCGTCCAAACGCGCATCAGGCTCTCGTGCGATATATCAATGGCGGAATGCGCTGAGAGGGACACATCCGCCGGGGGCATCAGGAAGCTGCGGCCGGGCCGCCGGAATACATCGATTATCGCGGTAACCTCCTCCGCGCCGGCGTTCACCACCGCGCAGAGTTCGTCCAGCCGGGTGGGCCGGCGGATCTCGCGGTGGTCCTCGCTCTTCTCGCTCAGCCGCTGAAAGAGCATGCGCGCGATCTCACGCCTTCTCTCATCTCCCAGCTCCCGATAAGCCTCGTCCGCATGTTGGGACAGAGCGGAGGCCATGCCGCCGGTGGCCTCATAGTCCGCGAGATCGAGAGGGCCCTTGCGGCCACCCGCCTCCCAGATATCCCAAGTGCGCATTAAGGCGTGCTGGAGAATAGGCAGTTGGTCGGGATCGTCCCCCACCTCTCCCAGGAGCCGCTGTACCAGCCGGGGAGCGACCTCCGCTCCACCCACCGACGCCGGCCCCACGATCGCCTGGCGTAACTGGTCGCGGGTAAGGCGAGGAACCAGGTACTGCCCATCATTGATTGTTTCCGGAAGGCCGCGGAAGCGGGCGCAGTCGCCCAGAAAATCCGATCGCATGGTGAGGATGACATAGATCGGGATCTCATGCTGCCGCGCCGCCTCCAGCAGCAACTTGACGAAGCCCGCCGAGTCATCCTTGTGTTCGCCGCCACTTGCCCGCGCGAAGCGAAAGATCTCCTCGAACTGGTCTACCAGAATCAACAGGTTTTCGTCCGGCGCCAGACGTCCATAATGTGTCACCTCCACCAGACCCAAAGGACCGCGGCGTAGAGTGGTCTCTGCAAAAAGACTGGCGGTGGAGGCATTCCCCGCGTACGCATCGTTGCCAAAAACCTCCGGGGTATATAGGGCGGCCGCGAGGTTTCCAATGGGATCCGCCCCGGGCCGCATCGTCGCGATCCGCCAAACCGAGCCAGCCTTGGCCATGAAGCCGCCATACAGACTGGGCAGCAGGCCGGCCCGCACGAGGGACGACTTGCCGCTGCCCGAGGTGCCTACCACCGCCAGGAAGCGGTTCAGGCGCAACCGGCGAAGCAGTTCATCACTCTGCTCGTCGCGGCCAAAAAAGAGATGGTTCTCGTGCGCCTCGTAGGCCCGCAGCCCGGGGTAGGGATCGAAACCAGGTGCATCCGGAGTCATCGTTTCTGCTCCAGGCCGAGTTGCACGAGAAAGGGGGCAAGGGCGTCGAGAGAGGGGCTGCCGAAGTTCTGGATTACCAGCGCCTCGCGGGTGCGGAAGCGCTCTTTGGCAGGGCTCGCCGGAGGGGCCAACCAGATCGCCTTGGCAGTCAGGGGCCGTTCGCGGCCATAGCCCGGCGCCTTGTGCAGATCGAGCAGTTTGGTACGCAGCCAGGGCTCCGTCGCCTCGCCAAAGAAGATCAACACGCCGTCGCACACTACCAGGTTTTCTTTATGGAATTCGCGAAGGTCGGTTTCATCGCCTTCGAACAAGGGAAGCGTCACTTCGAGCCGCGAATCCTGCTCATAAAGGAAGTCGCGCAGCGCCTCGGCTCCCTGTTGATCGCGCCGGTCGCAGAGCAGGTAGACGTACCTGAGTTGGTCATCACCCTGTTTAGGCTGCGGCATCGCGACCACTTCTTTCTTGGGCCTCAGCTTGTCGTCAATGACCGTTTCGAGGTCTTCGAGAGTGGTGGGCAGAATTTCGGCGCCGCGTTGAGCGTCCGAGTCGTTACGCAGCCGGTCTAGAAAGGCCCGCTGACGATCGTCCGCGGCTTCAAGGCCGGACGCCATCCAGATCAGGCGGCAAAAAGAGGAATCGGCGCACCGCTCGGCCGCCAGTTTGTTCTGGATTGCTACGATGGACTCGGTCTCATCTTCCGGAATGGCGCCGTAGCGTGCTCCTACCAGGTGAATCGAAAGCTTCGAGCGCCGGAGCAAGTCCCGGATCAGTTCCCGGACTCGCGGACCGCTGTTCAACGGGAGTGGCTGATCGGGCAGCACGACACAACCGCGCTGCCGCAGCGTACGAAGCACCCGGTCCCGTTCGGCTGCAAGATCGGAAGTGCTCTCCGCCAGGTAGACGACCGGGCCGTTTGACACCTCAAGCGCTTTGCGATCCTGCACAAGTTTCGCCAGGAAGAGGCGGATATCCTCGGCCAGGTCATCGATCTTCTGCAGGTAGTCAGGATCGATTCTGGAAGGGTCCTGCCGTAGCTCCCGCAGGCGCCCGGTAGCGGGATCCTTGCGGAAGAACTCGTATCCCAGCAGATCCTGGAGCGCAGGGGGCAGCTCTTCGAGCGGAATTGGGGTTTTCACCACTTTGAATATGCGGCTCGCGTTGCCCATTCGGACGCCGCCCGCGTTTTCGGCTGCGGCAACGAAGGCCTGTAACTCCTTCTGACACCAGTCGGAGTTCCTGTAACTTGGGGAAATGATCGGAATGAGGATGGTGGAGCGGCCAAGGCCTTCATCGATTACACCGGCAAAGACCTCGTTGCCGTGCAGGGTGGCGTGGTCCCACCACATCTTCGGTTCTTCGCCAAGGAGCTGTTCGAGGCGAATCTTCAAGACGCGCTGGAAATCTTCGATCCAGCCCCTTTGTCCGTCGAGCAGTGGCTGATTGTCGCGATGGGCGTAGCTGAGAAAGAGTTGCTTCTCGATCCTGCCGGGAGCTGCCATGCGCTGCCTCCTCTCGTCTGCTTGCGCGCTGAACTGCAAAACCTGCTGATTTAATTCTTGATTGAACGGCAGGATGTCCTGATCTATACGCTCTCGAACCAGTCCACCCTACTTCGCGTGAAACTCACCGGTCGCCTCTATCTCCACCGGATAACCGTCCACCTCAGCAGGGATTCGCTGCCGCAGCGCCGGCGAGATCCGTTCCACGAACACTTTGATAGCAAGTCCGGGCGCCCGTGAACGCTCGCCGATCGCGACGCCCGTCACACCTGGTATCGTCATCCAATCCATCTCGTGCTTCTCTTTTACCTGGTAGATGGTTGGTCCCGGCGAGGCTTTCTTCTCCGGCATAAATCGCTTTCCCTCATCGTGCCCGCTCTCACGGCAACCGCATAAGAAAACGAGAGCGGCACAGGCGCAGACTGC
>Ga0163163_10004640_pt1 | contig 11742 bp, 10 predicted proteins | sample S65metaG_FD_119766 | JGI IMG/M metagenome (GOLD analysis project Ga0163163, IMG submission 119766) | Switchgrass rhizosphere microbial communities from Kellogg Biological Station, Michigan, USA - S6-5 metaG | ecosystem: Host-associated > Plants > Roots > Rhizosphere > Soil | place: USA... | reverse complement strand
CGATACGCCGAACGAAGGCGAGTACTGGCTGAACGGCCTCCTCGTCTCGCAGATGAGCGACGACGCGCTGGCCCGCGTTCGGAATAAGGAGATCGGCTTCGTCTTTCAGACGTTCAACCTGCTCCCGCGTGCTACGGCGTTGCATAACGTGGAGCTGCCGCTGGTCTATGCCGGCGTCTCGGCCGATGAGCGCAAGCGCCGGGCGAAGGAAGCGCTCGATCGCGTGCAGCTCTCCGACCGCATGGATCACCGGCCTAACGAGCTCTCCGGCGGTCAGCGCCAGCGCGTCGCCATCGCCCGGGCGCTCGTGAACAACCCGTCGATCCTGCTCGCGGACGAGCCGACGGGTAACCTCGACTCGCAGACGTCCGAGGAGATCATGAAGGTGTTCGAGGGGCTCGCGTCCCAGGGCCAGACGGTGATCATGGTGACGCACGAGCCGGACATTGCGGCGCACGCGCGTCGCGTCGTCGTGTTGCGCGACGGCGTCATCGCCAGCGATGACCGCCGCGCCGCGTTCGCGGCGCGCATGGGGATCTGAGTGCATTTTTTCGAAGCCATTCGCCTCGCGCTGTCCCAGATCAGGGTGCAGAAGCTGAAAAGCTTCTTCACCCTGCTTGGCGTCGTGATCGGGGTCATGTTCCTGATCGCGGTCGTGTCGATCGTGGAAGGCATGAGCCGCTACGTCGAGGAGGACTTCGCCGCGAAGATCATCGGCAAGAACACGTTCTCGTTTCGTCGTCGGCCTGACATCAACGTGGGCAACGTGAGCGACGAGACCTGGCGCGAATATTCGCGCCGGCCGCGGATCTACGAAGCGGATGTTGCCGTCGCACGCGGTGCTCTGCCTCCGGGAACCGTCTCGGCGGTCGAGAACATGACGTTCGCCTACGCGAACTCGCAGTACGGCCGGCCGCGTCAGGTGCAGGTCATCGCGACGGAGCCGGATTACTTCCGGATCAAGTCGTACAACCTCACCAACGGTCGTCTCTTTTCCCCGCAGGAAGCTCAGCTCGGGACGCCGGTGGTCGTCATCGGGACCGAAGTGGCGAGCCATTTCTTCCGTGGATTGGACCCGATCGGCCGGGAGCTTCGCATCGGAGGCAATACGTTTACAGTCATCGGTCTGCTCGAGAAGCAGGGCAACGTATTCGGCTTCTCGCTCGACCGCATGGTGATCGGCCCGTACAAGTCCACGCTGTCGCGTGTCACCAACCCACGCGGCGACATCGACGCGCTCGTGGTGCAGGCGCCGACCCGCGAGATGATCGGCGACGCCATGGAAAGCGTGCGCGAGGTCATGCGAGGGTTCCGCCGACTTCCGCCGGCGCGCCCCGACAACTTCGCGCTCGAGACGTCCGACGCGGCGCTGTCGTTCTTCGATGAGCTCAAGGGCAAGCTGATTCTGTTCGGCACCGCTCTGCCCGCCATCGGGCTGGTGGTCGGCGCGATGGTGATCATGAACATCATGCTCGTCGCGGTCGCCGAGCGCACGCGCGAGATCGGGATCCGAAAGGCGTTAGGCGCGAAGCGGCGCGACATCCTGTCGCAGTTCCTCGTCGAGTCGGCCACGCTCAGCGTGTGCGGGGCCGCGATCGGTATCGGCCTCGGGATCGCGCTCGCCAAGGTCGTCGCGGCCGTGTCACCGCTCCCGGCGAGCGTCGCACCGTGGTCGATCGCGCTTGCCCTGCTGGTCGGGGCGGGCGTGGGGATTGTCGCGGGGATGTACCCGGCGAGTCGGGCCGCGAGGCTCGACCCGATCACCGCCCTTCGTCAGGAGTAGCGCGATGCGGCTGCTCGATCGACTGACGATCATCAAGGAAGGAGTCGGGATCGCACTGGACGCCATCCGCTCCAACAAGGTCCGGGCGAGCCTAACGATCATGGGCGTGGCCGTCGGCGTCTTCGTGGTGACCGCCATGGCGGCGGCCGTGCACGGCATTCGCGCCAGCTTCCAGAGCGACGTCGACGCGTTCGGCGCGACGTCGTTTCAGGTGCGCCGGCGCGGGATCGAGCTCGGTGGCTGCGATGGGACGGACGAAAATTGCCCCGAGCGCCGGAACCCGGCCCTGACCCTCGGCGAGGCTGCGGCCATTCGGCGACTGCCGGACGTCCAGGCCGTCACGGTGATCTGGGGCGACTCGAAGCCGTTCCGCTACCACGACCGGTATTTGCGGGACGTTGGGTACGATGCGCTGAGCTCCGAGTGGCTCGAGACGGATGCCGGCGACATCTCGCCAGGGCGCAACTTCTCCGCGCTCGAGGAGCAGGCCGCCGCTCGCGTCGTGATCATCAACGACTCCCTGCAGTCGCAGCTCTTCGCGGACGGCGACCCGATCGGCAAGGAGATCCAGATCTCCTCCGAGCCGTTCACCGTCATTGGTGTGTATCACGCCACGGCGGGGTTCCTCAAAACCATGGACGGCAGAGGGCCTGACAAGCCTCGGGCGATCATCCCGTTCATGACGGCGCGGCGCCACCTCGGTCTGTGGGAGCGCGGCGTGGTGATGATGGTGAAGCCGAGGGCCGAAGCATCGCAGTCTCAAGTCATGGATGACGTGACGGCAACCTTGCGCGGAATGCGCGGGCTACGGCCAGGTCAGCCTAACAACTTCGCGCTCGTGACGTCCGAGCGGATGATGGAAACGTTCGACAAGATCTTCGGCGCGATCTTCATGGTCGGCCTTGCACTGTCGGCCGTCGGTCTGCTCGTGGGTGGCGTCGGTGTGGTCGCCATCATGATGATCTCCGTGACGGAACGCACGCGCGAGATCGGCGTGCGCAAGGCCCTGGGCGCCACGAAGGGAACCATCCTGTGGCAGTTCCTCGTCGAGGCGGCAACGCTGACGTCGATCGGCGCGGTGATCGGCCTCGTTGGTGGTGCGGGCGTCGCGGCACTCATGAAGCAATTTTCGCCGATCCCGGCCGCCGTGCCCACACCTGCCATTCTTGCCGCGCTCGGCGGCAGTGCCGTGACCGGAATTCTGTTCGGCATGATGCCCGCCGCGCGCGCGGCGCGGCTCGACCCCGTGGAAGCACTGCGCTACGAGTAACGGGTCGAGAAACAACGTCAGAGCAGCGACGTAGGGTCCGGATCGACGGCGACCAGCGCGCCGTCCTCACCAACATGAGAGATCCGGACCCATGCCGTTCTTCGAGGCGATTCGCCTCGCGCTGACTCAGATTCGCGCGCAGAAACTCAAGAGCTTTTTCACGCTCCTCGGCGTCACCATCGGCGTGATGTTCCTCATCGCCGTCGTCTCCATTGTGGAAGGCATGAGCCGCTACATGGAGAACGATTTCGTCGGCCGACTGATGGGCATCAACACGTTCGAGCTGCGACGGCTTCCTAACATCAACATCGGCAACGTCACGGACGACGAATGGCGTGCGTGGCAGCGCCGGCCACGGATCAAAGTCTCCGACGTCGAACCGATCACGTCGGTCCTGCCGGTGGGCACGCGATGGGCAACGGAAAGCAGCGACAACGTTCAGGCCGAGTCGCCTTTCGCCCGGCCTCGCAAGGTCGTCGCACAGACAGTCGGCGGCGACTACTTCGACATCAAGAAAATGCGGCCCTCCCTCGGCAGGCTGTTCTCGGCTCACGAGACCACTGCCGGCTCGCCCGTGATCGTCATCGGCGACGAGGTCGCGAAATACTTCTTCCCTAACGTGAGCCCCGTTGGACATTCGCTCAAGGTGGGCGGCATCCCGTACGAGGTGGTCGGCGTGGCGGAGCGGCAGGGATCCATCTTCGGTATCTCGCTCGACAAGTTCGTGATTGCCCCGCAGGGCTCCGCCCTGCAGCGGCTCGTGAACCCGCACGGCGTCATCGACGGCCTGACAGTGCAGTCGCCGAACGCCGAAGCGCTTCTGTCCACCATGGAGCAGGTGCGTCAGGTGATGCGCGGCCTTCATCGGCTGCGACCCGCGCAGCCCGACAACTTCGACCTCTCGACCTCGCAGTCGGTGCTCAAGTTCTGGGAGGGCATCAAGTCGAAGATGGTCGTGGCGGGCGTGGCCCTGCCCGCCTTCGGGCTCGTCGTCGGCGCGATCGTGATCATGAACATCATGCTCGTGGCTGTCGCCGAACGGACGCGTGAAATCGGCATCCGGAAGTCACTCGGCGCACGGCGGCGTGATATCCTCGCACAGTTCCTCGTGGAGTCCGCCACGCTGAGTACCGTCGGCGCGCTGACGGGTATCGCGTTAGGTATCGGGGCCGCACAGGCCGTCGCGGCACTCTCGCCGCTGCCGGCGACGGTCGCGCCGTGGTCGCTCGTGGCCGGCACGCTCGTCGGCGCCGGCGTCGGCATCCTCGCGGGCGTGTACCCGGCAAGTCGCGCCGCCCGGCTCGACCCGATCGTCGCGCTGCGACAGGAGTGAGGTCCCGGACCTCGCGCCGCATTTTCGACTGATCACTCACGACTGACCGCTTTGATATGCCCCGCTTCCAAGGGATCGCGTCCGTATTCGAGGGCGTCGGCATCGCGTTCGATGCCATCCGCTCCAACAAGGTTCGTGCAGGCCTAACGATTCTTGGCGTCGCCGTCGGTGTGTTCGTGGTCGTCGCCATGTCTGCGGCAGTCCACGGCATCAACGCGAGCGTCGCGCGCGACCTGGAATCCGCCGGGCCAACGAGCTTCTACGTCTATCGCGTCCCGATCTCCCTGGGTGAAGCGTGCGACGGTACCGACGACACCTGTCCGTGGCGTCGCAATCCGGCGCTCACCATCGATGAAGCGACCGCGATCGGCCGCCTGGAATCCGTCGAGGCGGTGACCGCACACGTCGGTACGAACGCGTCGTTCAAGTACCACGATCGACTGCTCCGCAGCACGGGCCTCGATGCGTACACGCCCAATTGGACCGACGTCGACGGCGGTGACATCTATCCGGGTCGCAGCTTCACGTACGCCGAGCACCAGACCGCGGCGCACGTCGTGATCGTGAACGAGAAGATGGCGACGCAGCTGTTCAACGACTCCGACCCGCTGGACAAGACGATCGACGTCAACGGCGTGCCCTTCACCGTGATCGGCGTCTATCACTACACGGCAAGTTTCCTCGGGAAACCCGGATCGTCCACGAGCGGTGATGCACCAATGGCCATCGTGCCGCTCGAGACGGCTCGGCGTGACCTCAGCGCGAGCCTGCACTGGCTCGACCTGACGGTGAAGCCGAGGTCCACCGCGTCCCAGGCCGAAGCGATCGATGACGTCACCGCGCTCCTTCGCGCGCGACGCGGCATCCGCCCGGCCACGGCCAACACGTTCGCGGTCGTCACGTCCGACCGGCTGCTCGAGGTCTACAACGGCTTCTTCGGAGTGTTCTTCCTCGTCATGGTGGCGCTGTCGGGCGTTGGGCTCATGGTGGGCGGTGTTGGGGTGGTCGCCATCATGATGATCAGCGTCACCGAGCGCACGCGTGAGATCGGCGTGCGAAAAGCGTTAGGCGCCACGCGCCGCATCATCCTTTGGCAGTTCCTTGTCGAAGCCGCGACGCTGACGTCGATCGGCGCGGTTGCAGGGTTGGTGGCCGGCGGCATCCTCGCCGCGCTGATCGACCACTTCACGCCCATCCCCGCGTCAATTCCGGCAGGAGCCGTCGTCGCGGCTCTGGCGGCGAGTGCCGTAACCGGCATCCTGTTCGGCATGATGCCAGCGGCTCGCGCCGCGCGCCTCGATCCGGTCGAAGCGCTCCGGTACGAGTAAGTCCGGGAGAACCTGCGCGCAGCGACTCGATAGTGAACGAAGACCGGGACTGCGCCGCGACCTTGATTTAGGATTACCTAACTATATTTTTCCCGTCGGCTCACAATCTTCCTCCTTCAGACCGCGTATCTTTCTTGTGAACGGATTCACAAGAACGATTCAGGCGGCGCGCTCCAGCCTTCAGCTTCGACGTCCGCTGACCCATGCGATTCACCGACGTTCTCGCGATTGCGCTGGGACAGATCCGAGCGAACAAGCTTCGCTCGTTCTTCACACTGCTTGGCATCATCGTGTCCGTGGCGTTCCTCGTGGCCGTCGTCGCCATCATTCAGGGAATGAATGCGTACGTCCGCGAGAACATCGCGGGAGCGGTGGTGGGCGCCAACTCGTTCCAGGTGCGCCGCACTCCGCTCCAGCTCGCGCCCGTGAGTGACAACGAGATGGACCGCATTCGCCGGCGACCCAGGATCAGCCTGCGAGACGCCGAAGCGGTCACAGCCGCGCTGCCAGAGGCAAAGGCCATCAGCATCCAGTCGGGCTGGCCAACCCCGCAGGCAGACGTCGTGTGGCGCGACAAGACGCTTGGCGACGTACCGATCTTCGGTGTGACGCCGTCGTACCAGGACGTACAGGACTATCGGCTTGCCGCCGGCCGGCCGCTGACTGACATGGACATCGCGCAGCGGCAGCCGGTGATCGTCGTGGGCGCCGATATCGCGACCAAGCTGTTCGAGAACGTGGAAGCCGTGGGCCGCGACGTCCGAATCCTGGGCGAGCGACTCACCATCGTCGGCGTGATTCAGCCGAAGGGACGCGTGCTCGGCCAGTCGTTCGACGCCTTCGTGCTGATGCCCCTTCCTCGATTCGAGATGCTCTACGGTCGGCGCAGCACGACGACGATCTCGGTCAAGATGAACGAAGCCGCCGACGTGGCCCCCGCGATGGCGCGCGCCGAGGAGGCCATGCGGATCGCCCATGGCCTGCGGCCGGGCGAGGACAACGATTTCTCGGTCGAAACCGCGGACGCGCTCGTCAATTTCTGGAAGACGCTGACCCGTGTGCTCTTCAGTGTGATCCCGGCCGTCGTCGCCATCGGCATCGTGGTCGGCGGCATCGTCATCATGAACATCATGCTCATGGCGGTAACCGAGCGGACGCGGGAGATCGGGATCCGGAAAGCCGTGGGCGCGACGCGGGCGGACATCAGCCGGCAGTTCTTCGTCGAGACGATCACCCTCTCGAGCCTCGGTGGGGCGTTAGGCGTTCTCGGTGGATGGGCGTTCGCGGCCCTCATCGCATTCGCCTCTCCGCTGCCGGCACGCGTGAGCTCCTGGTCCGTGCTGGCCGCTCTGGCGTTAGGCGGCACGGTCGGAATCGTGTTCGGGGTGTATCCCGCGCGACGAGCCGCCCGGCTCGACCCGATTACCGCCCTGCGCGCCGAGTAGCCTCACGCCTCGCGGACTGCGATGAAACTTCACGATCAACTGCGCGAGAACGTCGGCATCGCCTTCGATGCCCTGCGCTCGAGCAAGCTGCGCTCCGCATTGACGATCCTCGGCGTCGTCATCGGCGTGTCGACGGTCATGTCGATGGCGGCCATCGTGCGCGGGATCCAGCGGCAGATCGTGAAGACAATCGAGATCGCGGGGCCGACGACCTTCTACGTCATGAAGGTCTACTCGCAAACGCCGCTCAATCCCGACGCGCTGCCGAAATGGGTGCGCGTCCGCCCGGACCTCACGAAGCGGGAAGCCGAGCGGGTCGCTCAGCTTCCGGAGATCGGTTACGCCGCAATCTGGGCGCAGATCATCGGTCGGCTGGAATACCAGGGCCAGCGCACCCAGCCGGCACAACTCATCGGAGCGGATGACCGGTTCACCGAGATCCAGGGCGGGGATCTCGCCGCGGGACGCTGGTTCACTCGTGCGGAGCTCTCTTCCGGATCGCCCGTGGCTGTCATCAACGAGAACTCGGCGCGCAGGCTGTTCGGGCGCGAGTATCCCATCGGGAAAACCATCCGGTTAGGCGGACGGCCGGTGGAGGTCATTGGCCTTTACGTGCCGCCGGAGAACATCTTCGCTCCACCGGGAACCCAGACCAGCGCGATCGTTCCGTACCTGCTGGTCGAGCATCAATTCACGATGGACAAGACCAACGGTCTCTACATCGCCGTGAAGCCCCGTCCAGGCATCCCCGTCGAGCAGGCACAGGAAGCGGTGACAGTGCTCCTCCGCGAGCTTCGCCATCTCCGACCGTCCGAGAAAAACTCGTTCGACCTCATCACGCAGGACCAGATTCTCGACATCTTCGACAAGCTCACCGGTGCGTTCTTCCTCGTAATGATCGTGCTGTCGTCCGTCGGGCTCATGGTCGGTGGTATCGGCGTGATGGCCATCATGATGGTTTCGGTGACTGATCGGACGCGCGAGATCGGCGTACGAAAGGCGCTCGGCGCCACGCGGAGCGACATCATGCTCCAGTTTCTCATCGAGGCCGCGACACTCACGGGAATTGGTGGCGCGATCGGAATCGTGATCGGCCTCGGCACGGGCGGTGTGGTCACGAAAATCATGAACGTCGATGCCGCCCCTCCCGCAACGCTGACGGCCATCGCCGTCACCGTATCGATCGGGATTGGCGTCGTGTTCGGGCTCCTCCCGGCACGTCGCGCAGCACGCCTCGACCCGGTCGAGGCGCTGCGCTACGAGTAGCTCCTGTTAGCTTCTTCGCATGGCCGATCTGAATGTTCTCGCGATCTTCGCGCACCGGGATGACGCCGAGCTCACGTGCGGCGGTACGCTGATCAAGCTTGCCTCCCAGGGTCATCGGACTGGAGTACTCGATCTCACCGAAGGTGAGATGGGCACGCGAGGCTCTGCCGAGCTCCGGGCGCAGGAGGCTGAACGCGCCGCGGCGGTCCTCGGACTCGCGGTTCGGGACAACCTGAAGCTCCCCGACGCCGGGATCGTCAACACGCCGGAAACGCGTCGTCTCGTCGCGCGCGTCATTCGCCGCCATCGGCCGGCGATCGTGATCGCGCCAGCGCCACAAGGACGTCATCCCGATCACCGGGTTGCAGCGGAGCTCGTGCGCGATGCGTGCTTCATTTCAGGGCTCGCCAAGGTGGAGCCCGATCTCGCGACGCATCGCCCGCGGAAGGTCATCCACTGCGTCACGTACCGAGAGGACAGCGTACGGCCGACGTTCGTGGTGGACATCTCCGATCAGTTCGAGCGCAAGCTCGAGGCGATTCGCTGCTACGGCTCACAGTTCGATGCCGTCACCCAGGCCGGTGAGGTGTACCCGAACGGTGACCCGCTGTACGAGATCGTTCGTCATCAGGCGGCACACTACGGCTCGTTGATCCGCACCCGATACGGCGAGCCATTCTTCACGACGGAAACCGTGCGCGTCGACGACATCACCACACTCCAGGTAGCGACGTTTTGAGCATGACTACTGGCTCCGCTGGATCGAGCACCGACTCAGTGTCCTACGGGTCTTATCTGGCACTCGACGAGCTGCTTTCGCTGCAGCGTCCTCGGTTGCCCGACCATCCCGACGAGCTTCTCTTCATCGTGGTGCACCAGGCCAGCGAGCTGTGGTTCAAGTGCATCCTGCACGAGATGGATCACCTGACCCACGCGATGGAACGTGGAGAGGTGATGTACGCCGTGCTGACGGTTCAACGGATGAATGCGTTGGTGCAGATCGTGGCCGCGCAGCTGTCGGCACTCGAAACGATGCCCCCGCAGCATTTCGCTCAGTTTCGTGGCTACCTCGGAAGCTCCAGCGGATCGCAGAGCGTGCAGTTCCGCGCGCTCGAAGCCGCGTCAGGCGCGCGTGACCCCCACTTCCTGCAGGTCATTCAGGAGCACGGCCCGGTGCCGGAGCTCGTACAGCGCGCGCTGGAGCGGCCGACGCTCGAGGAACTGTTCGAGCGCCTCGTTGCGCGCGAGGGCGTGACGGTGCAATCGCTGTATACGGGCCCTGCGCCGACACCGCTCTTTCTCCTCGCCGAGGGTCTGCTGGCATACGACTCGGGGTTCGCGAGGTGGCGGTTCCTGCACGTCCAGCTCGTGGAGCGGATCATCGGCCCCATGACGGCCGGCAGCGGCGGCACGTTAGGCGCGCGGTATCTCCAGCGAACGGTGTCTCAGCGCTTCCTGCCGCGTCTGTGGGCGGTGCGCGCCGAGTTCTTCAACCCGTCGCGGGCTGCGGCGGCCGGCGATGCCCCCGCGTCGAACGGCGAAGGGGCGCGGTGATTCGCGACATCAGCATCGCGCTGCGGGAAGGCACGCCTGAGTGGCCGGGAGATACGCCCTATGCGTGCCGCTGGGCGTCACTGATCGCGAAGGGTGAAAGCGTGAACGTGTCCGCGGTGCTCGCGAGCCCGCACGTTGGGACGCACGCCGACGCACCGTTGCACGTGAAGGATGGATGGCCGGGGTCCCACGAGCTTCCGCTCGACGCGTTTGTTGGGCCCGCGACCGTCGTCGACGTCAGTGCGGCTTCCGGTCTGATCGAAGCCGACGCGCTGTCGTACGACCCGGACGTGCACGGCGAGCGGTTGCTGCTCCGCACCGGTCGCACGATCGCGGGAGGCCAGTTTCCTGACGAATGGCCGTGCTTGAGCGAACGGTGCGCGCGTACGCTCGTCGGCCGTGGGCTCAGGCTCCTTGGCGTCGATGCGCCGTCGGTCGACCCGCGCACGAGCAAAACCCTGGCCGTACACCACATGCTCTTCTCGTCGAATGCCTACATCCTCGAGAACCTCGATCTCCGACGAGTGGCACCGGGGCAATACGAGCTGATTGCCTTACCGCTCAAGTACATGGCGTTGGACGCGGCGCCGGTGCGAGCCGTCCTGCGAGACACCCAGGGCTGACGGCGTCGGTGCCTAACGGTCATGAGCTCGCGATTCGCGCCGAGTACGTCACGCGGGATTTCGGACCGGTGCGCGCGCTCGATGCTCTCTCGCTCGAGATCCCGAAGGGCATCGTGTTCGGGTTTCTCGGACCGAACGGAGCCGGCAAGACCACCGCGATTCGCGTGCTGCTCGGGCTCATCGATCCCAGCGCGGGGCACGCCGAGGTGCTGGGCCTCGACACGAGGCGCGACGGCTCCGCCATTCGCACGCGGTGCGGGGCGCTGCTCGAGCATCCCGGGCTCTACGAGCGCCTCTCGGCCTACGACAACCTCGATTTCTACGGGCGTGCGTGGCGGATACCACGTGGCGCCCGACAGGAGCGCATTCGCGAGCTACTCACGCGCTTCGGCCTCTGGGACCGTCGAGACGACCCGGTCGGGCGGTGGAGCCGAGGGATGAAGCAAAAACTTGCTGTCGCCCGTGCGGTCCTTCACCGGCCGGCGCTGGTGTTTCTCGACGAGCCCACGTCAGGACTCGATCCGGTGGCGACCGCCGGGCTGCGCGAGGATCTGGCCGCGCTGGCCGCGCAGGAGGGAGTGACAGTCTTTCTCACCACGCACAACCTCAACGAGGCAGAGCGCCTCTGCGCACGGGTTGGCGTGATTCGGGGCGGCAAGCTGCTCGCGGTCGGGAGTCCGGAGCAATTGCGCGCGCGGGGCGATTCCGGGCGCGTGGACATTCTCACAACCGGCATTACGGAGGAACTCGTTAGGCATCTGGCCAGCCTCCCTGACGTTCGAACGGCCTCGGCCAGCGGCGATCACCTCGCGGTCTCCCTGTCCAACGGCGCGAGCGTGGCGCCCGTCGTCGCGTGGCTCGTGCAGCACGAGGTCGGCATCGAAGAGGTGCGAAAGGTCCGCGCCACGCTCGAAGACGCGTTCCTCGACCTCATGGGCGCGGAAACCAGGAACGGCGAGGCCGCCGGAGGTGCGACGTGATCCACGACATCTGGACAGTTGTATGGAAAGAGTGGCAGGAGTTCCGCGATCAGCTGCTCTCGCTGAGGCGCGGCGGCCTTTCAGCGTTGATTCTCGCGCTGATCCTCGGAGTCGTGGCGCCCGTGCAGCTTGGCGCCGAATGGGTCGAGTCGCGCCTGAT
>Ga0163163_10004638_pt1 | contig 11744 bp, 9 predicted proteins | sample S65metaG_FD_119766 | JGI IMG/M metagenome (GOLD analysis project Ga0163163, IMG submission 119766) | Switchgrass rhizosphere microbial communities from Kellogg Biological Station, Michigan, USA - S6-5 metaG | ecosystem: Host-associated > Plants > Roots > Rhizosphere > Soil | place: USA: Michigan... | reverse complement strand
GCCCGCTCGCCGATGAACTTCGCCTCGATGGTCCGCTTCTGCTTGCGCGGGCCGTCCACCGGTCGGTCGCCGGAGCCGACGACGAACGTGACCACCGCCCGCGGGGTCAGCCGCCAGCCGGGCGGGCGGGGCCCGGTGTCGGCCGCGGCCAGGAACTCGAGCTCCTCGGCGTAGCGGAACTCGGCCGGATCGATCTGCCGTACGGTCTGGGTCATCGGGTCTCCGACAGGGACTGGTAGCGCGGGGCGTCGCCGGAGGTGACCCGCTCCCACGCCGCCCGGAACAGGTCTGCGACGGTGGTGGTGACGAGCACCCGGCCTGCCGGCAGGTTACCGTTCACGCCGATGTGAAGGCCGGACTTCCACGCCTCAGCCGGCAGGTTGGGGGCCGACAGCGGCAGCCAGCCACCCGGCAGGAAGACGCTGCGCCCGGCCCGTTCCCGCTTCGCCTCCACCACCAGATCCTGCGTCAGCAGCGCGGCCCGGGCCGCCTTGAGCCGCGCCGGGGTCCAGCCGTTCCATGCGGTGACCCGTTTGTCGGCCGGGTCCGGCAGGGCCAGCAGCTGCAGGTAGTACGCGGCCGCGTCGGGGTCCAGCCCGTGCGACCCCGCGACCGCTTCGACCAGGTCCGGCACGCTGACCGTCGGGTCGTGCGGGAACCGCCCGTCCGGCGTACCGTCCGGCGCCAGCGCCGTCGGGAGCCGGGAGTAGAGCAGGACCCACAGCCCGGCCACGGTGTCACTGTCTATAAAGGACAGTGCCGGATCGTCGGGTCCGCTGAGTTTCTCCGGCCGGACGTGGTAGGTCGCGTGGTCGCCGTACGTGTCACCCCTGGCGAGCGGCGCCATGCCGTCGGGCACCCGGGCCGTGGCGTGGTACCCGTACCCGACCCGCAGGTTCGGGTTGCGCAGCCGTTCCCGTACCAGCTCGAGGGCGGCCGGCAGCGCGGCCCGGACCGGGTCGCCCGCGGGCAGGCGGTAGGCGAGCCACGGCAACGCGACCGCGAGCGACGCGACGTGGTTCGATTCGAACGGCTCCCCGTCGGGTCGCCCGTCCGTCGTGCCGTCCGTGTGCAGCCAGTCGCCCGCCCGCGGCTGGGCCAGCGTCCGGACGACGTCGGCCGCATTGCGCAGCGGGATCATCCGGCCCGCCTCGGTCAGCAGCTCGGGGGAGATCGTCACCGACCGTCCGAACAGGTCGGTCCAGACCCGGGCGATGGCCTCGACATCCGGCCCGGTCTCCCACAGAAGTGCGGGGTCGGCGGGCACCGCCGCGTCCAGCAGGGCCAGCCGGTGGGCGCGTTCGAGCGCGCGCAGGCTGTCCCGAGCCGCCTTCGCCTCGGTCGCCTTGAGGCCCAGCACCTCACGCTGAAACGGATCGAGGAAGTTGGCGTGCCAGGTGTTCAGGTTGGGCAGGCCGGCCAGCAGCAGCGTGGCCTCGGCCCGCGAGACACCGGTCAGCTCGGCCAGCCGGTCCGCCGCTTCCGGCCGCCACGGCGCCGCGCCCCGCTCGGCCAGGAGGGCGACGGCGGCGCGGAGTCGCTCCGCGTCGGCCCACCCGGCGATCGGTGTTGCGGCATTGAGCGTCCACTTCGGCGGTACGGCGAAGGTGCCGACCTCGAGGCCGGTGTGGGTATGACGCATCATCGTGCCGTAGATCTGCAGCTCCTCGCCGGCGATCACGATAGTGGATCCGTCAGTGTGGAACACCCCGCCGCCGGTGCTGCTCAGCCGGACCTCGGGAATGTTCAGGGTCACCAACCGGGACGGCCGGTCGAAGAGGTCCAGCTCGCCGATCGCGGCCAGCATCGCGCGCAGGGCGGCCGTCTCCGCGTCGGGCGTGACCGGCGACGCCGCCCGCAGCACCACGGCGCCGAGTCCGGGAAGGAGCCGGAGCCAGGACGAGTCGCCGGCCGGGATCCCCACCGTCGCTGTTCCCGCCAGCGCCGCCGCGACGGCACGGATCTGGGGCAGCACCGTCGTGCGCGCCCGTGCGAAGGCGACCTGGTAGCCCCGGTCGGGGGCGAGGTCGGCGAGCGCTTGGGCCAACCGCTGGTCGGACACGTCCGCTGCGGCGTGGGCGGTCGGTTGCGCCGGCGCGCCCGCGAGCAGCTCGCGCAGCTGCCCCTGCAGCCTTCGTACCAGGTCGGCCGCGGTCACCACCTCCGCGACCGCGTCGACCAGCGTGCCGTCCACGCCGGGCATCGCCGCCGCGACAGCGGAACGGGCCGCCGGAAGCGCGTCGGGAGGCATGGCCGCGGCGCACGCGTCCAGCAGCCGCTCGGCGAGCGCGGGGTCCGCGGCGCGCAGCACCGCCGACCCGTCCGGGTCGCGCGGCCGCATGGCGTGCCAGAAGCGGTGCGGTGGCAGGTCGGGTCCGACGGTCCAGCGGGCGACCGGGTGTTCGCCCCCCGCGTCCCAGAGCGTGACCAGGGCACCGCGCCGTTGCCGGCCTCCGCCAAAGGTGACCGGTCGCGGCCGCTCATCCCCGGGCAACCGGACCGCGGCGAACGGGACACCGGCGTCCTCGCCGGGCTGTACGTGGACCGTCCGGCCGTCGATGCCCGTACCGGTCCAGGAGCCGTCGCGGTGCCGGACCACGCGCCAACCGACCAGCCCGTCGCGGTATCCCATCGGCGAGCTGGACCAGGCGGCCGGGGCGGGTAGCAGCGTCAGGTTGCGCTGGACGACCAGGTCACCGTCGAGCAGCGTCGTGTCGAAGAAGGCCGGCTGGCCGACCCGCCCAGCCCCGCCGGTCGCCGGGTCGTACTCCCGCCAACGGTCGGATGGCCGGCCGTCCGGCGCGACGAAATGCTCCTCCCGCCAGTACGACGGCCCGTCGCTGGCGATGTGGCTGCGCTCGGGGCTCTCCGTGTCGCCGACCCGCCAGGGCCGATGGCCGGTCGTGCGGCCGCCGCCGGGAATCTCGAGGCTGGGCCAGTATCCCTGGTGGTACCAGTCGCGAACCTCGTGCACCTCGGCCGGTCGACCGGACCAGTATCCGTGGCACTGCCAGGTGACCCACAACTGATCGTCCACATAGGACGCGTTGACCCAGCCGGCGCGGTGCGCGGCCGGGATGCGGTACACGTGCTCCAGTGCGACCCCGTCCGGGCCCAGCACGATCGCCTGGTGGAGGGTACCGAGCACCAGGTACGGCCAGGCCTCTGTCGCGCGGGGTTCGCCCAGCTCGGCATAGGCCGACTCGTACTCGGGCCACACCAGTTCGACCGGCAACCCGGCCCGCAGCGAGGTGGCCAGCGCCTTCGCCGGGTCGGCCGCGGCCAGCAGTTCGAACGCCCGCGGGTGCAGGGCGACCCCGTTCGAGTTCCACAGTGGAGCGACGGCGTCGAGCGCGTCGGCCAGGGTCAGCACGGTCGGGTCGCCCGCGGCGTGCTCCGCCAGCTCGCCCAGCCACGCGCGGGCGGCGACCCGGAGTCCCTCCGGTTCCAGCGGTACGTCGGATCGTGCGGCGTACTGCCGGCGTTCGGCGCTGCGCTCGTCCTGGCTCAGGCCGAGCTGGCCGCGCAGGCCGCGGATCAGGGGCGGCAGGTAGCGGTCGTCAGCCGCGATGGCGGCGAGGTCGCGTCGACCCTCGTCGGGCGCGGCCATCCAGTGGCCGACGTTGAGCGTGGGACTGTTGTCCTGGAACGACTTCACCGGTATCCCGGTCGCGAGGCACAGGTCGAGCACGTCGAGGTCGGCCTTGCCGTGGTACGCCGCGATCACCAACTCGCCGCCGGCCCCGACCAGCTCCGTACTCAGCCGATCGGCCAGCTCGGTGAGCAGGGCCAGCCACCGCGGGGACCGCTCCTTCATCCGGTAGCTGCGTCCCCGGTAGTCGAGGAACCGCTGCACCCAGCCGGAGACTTCCGCACCGCTGCGCAGGTCGCCCAGCGCCCCGGCGGACTCGAGCAGGTCGAGCCAGTCCTCGGTCATGTCGACGTTCCAGCCCGGCGGGTCGGGCAGGATCCGCAACAGCTGCTCCCGGACTGCTTCCGGCGACGCCTGCGGAGTGGAATCAGGTAGCACAGCGTCGCGTGTGGACAGTCGCACCAGGGCCGGCCGGTACGCCTTCCACACGCCCTGGTGCGCCTTCATCATCGCCGGGTAGGTCAGCAGCTCGCCCAGCAGCGACTCCGCCTCGGCGTCCGGTTGGCGACCGGCCGCCTTGGCCAGCCGCTTCAGGTCGTCGGCCATCCCCACGTACGGCGGCAGTCCACCGGCGACGCGGCGCACCGAGATCGCGCGCACCAGGTCGAACGCCTCGGCCGGGCTGCGCCGGGCGCTCACCTGCCGCGCGTACTCGGACAGGGCCTTGGCCGGCAGCGCACCGGCGAAGGCGAACTCCAGATGGACGTCGGCGACCCGGTCCTCGTCGATGGGCAGCCCGTGCACCTGCTCGGCCTGCCGCGCCGCCCCGAAGCAGGTGCCGGCCATCTTGCCGTTCTCGGCGGCGAGGAAGGCGCGCCCGGCCTGCTCCCAAAACGTCGGCAGGAAGTGCGGCGCCGCCGACCCGAGCCGTCCGGCGAGCGCGTCGTACCCCTCCTTGGCGTTGCCGGGCTTCACTTTCGCCACCCGGGCCAGCCGCTCCATCTCCTTGACCAGCGCCAGCGCGTGCCGACCGTTGGCTGGATCGTTGACCAGGGCCCAGGCCGGGAAGCCGAGGGCCTGCCGCCGGGCGTGCCCGACCGGCACCGGCCCGGCCGCGGGCGCGAAGCCGAGGAACTCCATGCTGAGGTCCTCCGCCTCGCCCAGCGCGGCCGGGACGAGGCGGACCACGGTGCGACCGTCCAGGGCCGGGTGCGCGTACCCGCGGGCGGTCACCGCGTCGACCGTGCGGTCCCCCTTCGGGGCCGTGACAAGGATCGCGCCCGCCTCGATCTCGGCGGTGGTCACGCCCCGTCCTCCGTCCTCACGACCCGCCCGGCGTACAGCGCGGCGGCCATCCGCATGCCCTCCGACCACGTGATCGGGCCGACCGCAGCGGCGTCGACCGCCTGCCCTTGCGCGTCGGCGAACGCGAGCTCGCCCGTCTCGGCCTCGACGGACGGGTCATCGCTGCCGACCCACACCGTCGCGTTCACCGAGGCGCCGTCCTCCCAGATCCGGCAGGTCGCATAGCCGCCGCGAACCTGGTAGCCCAACGAGGTGGCGCGGCCGGTGAGGTGCCGCAGCTGGGCGAAGTGTCCACCCGCGCAACGGTTCCGCTCGGCCGTCAGCTGTTCGGGATCGGCCGGCTTGTGCCACACCTCCCGGAACAGCTGCAGGGTGCCCTGCCGGATCCCCAGCTCGGCCGCGAACTCGCGCAGGTCATCCAGGTCGCCCAGGCGGACCGGGTGGGGGATGGCCACCCGGTCGGCGGTGACCCGGACCGAGTCGCCGTCGAGGTTGACCACGCCGAGGCCCGTCGCCGACGCCTCGCGCAGGAACCCGGGCTCGTCCAGGCGTGGCCCGTCCTTGTCGACCGGCACCACGACCAGGTCCGTCAGCGCGGCCCGCCACGCGTCGTCGGCCCACACCTGGCTCAACACCTTCACCGGCACGGGCAGCGACCGGATCATCCACCGGTCGACCTCGGCCCGGCAGGACGCCTCGTGCCGGTCGAGCCACTCGACCAGCTGCTTCAGCCCGGCCACGACCTCGTCCTCGGCCAGGGCCTTGGGTAGGCTCCTGAGGGCCTTGCCCTGGTTTGTACGGGCGACGACCTTGCCGTTGCTCAGCGTGACCTCGTGCCCCGAGGCCGTCGTCAACCAGCCCATCCGGCGCCCCTCCCGTACGACAGTCCGAAAGCCAGATTCTGCCACCTACTGCGCGTGCTTCCGCCTGTTGACGTCTTGATCGTTGGTATGGGCGTGAAGACAGTAGCCATGGCTATAGTAGCCATGTACAGTAAATGCGTGAGCGAAGGTCCAACCACGGGGTTTCTGGTCTGGCGGCTGTCGATGAAGTGGCGCGTCGCCGTCGATCGCGCGGTGGCCCCGCTCGGCCTGACCCACGCGCAGTACTCATTGCTCGCGTCGCTGTTCGGGATGCAGCGCGAGGGCCACCGGCCGAGCCAGCGCCAGCTGTCCGACCGGACCGGGCTCGAACCGCTCTACGTCTCGAAGTTGGCCCGCGGGCTGGAGACCGCCGGCCTCATCGAACGGGCCGGCGACCCACGGGACACGCGCGCCGTCCGACTCGCCCTGACCGCGACGGGGGAGGACGTCGTCGGACGGGCCGTCGTCATCGTGCACGACCTGCAGAAGCGGCTGATGGAGCCGCTCGGCGGGCTGGACAGCCGGCGGGCACGGACCTTCGTCCGCGAGCTGGCCACCCTGCTCGCGACGCCACTGGACACCACCGAGGAGGAGACATGACCGCACCGACACTCAACGGCGCCGTTCTCGCCGGGGCCGAGCGGGCCACAAGGGCCGTGCTCGACCGCCTGCTGGCCCGTACCGGCACGCCGTTCCACCACTACCTCGCGCTGAACCTGACCGCGGCCCAGGGCGGCACGGTCCAGCGGGACCAGCTCGTGGACCGCCTGGTCGGCGGCCTCAAGCTGGAACCGGCCACCATCAGGGCCGACCTCGACGCGGCCGAGCGCGCCGGCCTGCTGAGCACCGAGGCCGGCCTCACCAGCCTCACCGAGGCCGGTCGCGACCGGTTCGCGCAGATCACCGCCGCGACGAACGAGGTCACCGCCCGCATCTACGCGGACCTGCCGGCCGAGGACCTCGCGGTCGCCGGCCGGATGCTGACCATCGTGACCGAGCGCGCCAACGCGGAGCTGGCGAGCTGACTACAGGGTCCGCTCGAGCCGGTCGGCGAGGAGCCGGGCGAACCGCGCCGGGTCGCCCAGCTCCCCGCCCTCGGCCAGCACCGCCGTGCCGTACAACAGCTCCACGGTCTCGCCGAGCCGCTCGTCGTCGGGCCGGTCGGCGTGCGCCTGGCGCAGCCCGGTCACCAGCGCATGGGTCGCGTTCAGCTCCAGGATCCGCTTGCTGGGCGGCAGTTCCTGGCCCATCGCCTTGTACATCCGGGCGAGTGCGGGGGTCACGTCGTCCACGTCGGCCACGATGCATGCGGGCGACGTGGTCAGCCGGGACGACAGCCGCACCTCCTTGACGTCGCGCTCCAGTGTCGTGCCCATCCAGGCCAGCAACGGGCCGAAGTCCTTGCGCTGCTGCTCGCGCAGGACCTCGGTCGCCTTGCGGTCCTCCTCCGTGTCGAGGTCGACCTGGCCCTTGGCGATCGACTGCAGGTGCTTCCCGTCGAACTCGTGCACGGCGTCCACCCACACCTCGTCGACCGGATCGGTCAACAGCAGCACCTCGTACCCCTTGGCCTTGAACGCCTCGAGATGGGGTGAGTTCTCGATGGTGGCCCGGGAGTCGCCGGTCATGAAGTAGATGTGCTCCTGGCCCTCGGGCATGCGCTCGATGTACTGTCGCAGGCTGGTCAGGTCCACAGTGGATCCAGTGGAGGCGAACGAGGCGACCTCCAGAATGGACTCGCGGTTGTCCGGGTCGGAGAGCAGTCCCTCCTTAACCGTCCGGCCGAACTGCTCCCAGAACGTCCGGTACTTCTCGGGCCGGTCGGCCATCATCTCCTTCACCGTGGAGAGCACCTTGCGGACCAGGCGGCGGCGGATGATCTGGATCTGGCGGTCCTGTTGCAGGATCTCCCGGGAGACGTTGAGCGACAGGTCGTGCGCGTCCACCACGCCCTTGACGAAGCGCAGGTACTGCGGGGTCAGCGCCTCGCAGTCGTCCATGATGAACACCCGCTTGACGTAGAGCTGCACGCCGCGCCGGCCGTCGAGCTGCCACAGGTCGAACGGAGCGCGCGACGGCAGGAACAACAGCGCCTCGTACTCGAACGTGCCCTCGGCCTTCATGCTGATGGTCTCGAGCGGGTCGGTCCAGTCGTGGCTCACGTGCCGGTAGAACTCGTGGTACTCCTCGTCGGTCACCTCGTCCTTTGGCCGGGCCCACAGCGCCTTCATCGAGTTCAGCGTCTCGACGTTGGTCGTGGTCTCGTCGTCGACCGTGCGGTCGATCTCCATGGTGATGCGCCACGGGATGAAGTCGGAGTACCGCTTGACCAGCTCGCGGATCTTGTACTCGGCGGTGTAGTCGAACAGCCGGTCCTCGTCGTCGGTCGCCTTGAGGTGCAGGCTGACCGACGTACCGACCGGTGCGTCGGCGACCGTCTCGATCGTGTAGTTGCTCTGGCCGTCGGACTCCCACCGGGTGCCCTCGGCGGCGCCGGCCCGGCGGGTCACCAGCGTCACCTTGTCGGCCACCATGAAGCTCGAGTAGAAGCCGACGCCGAACTGCCCGATCAGGTCCCGGGAGGCGGCGGCGTCGTTGGCCTCCTTCATCTTCGCCAACAGCTCGGCCGTGCCGGACCGGGCGATCGTGCCGATCAGGTCGACCACCTCGTGGCGGGACATGCCGATCCCGTTGTCCCGCACCGTGAGGATCCGCTGGTCGGAGTCCACCGCGATCTCGATGTGCAGGTCGGAGACGTCGGCCGTCAGCTCCTTGTCCAGGAACGTCGCCATGCGCAGCTTGTCCAGCGCGTCCGAGGCGTTCGAGATCAGCTCCCGTAGGAAGATGTCCTTGTTGGAGTAGATCGAATGGATCACCAGCTGCAGCAGTTGGCGGGCCTCGGCCTGGAACTCAAGCGTCTCGATCTCCTCGGACATGGTGCGGCGCATCCCTTCTGACGACGATGTGGGCATCAGTCTAGCTATGACCGGCGAGGACCCCAGCTCGGTCCCTTCACTTATGCGCCGACGTCCTCGCCGAGGCGTCGCTTGATTGCGGCATACTCATGGGGCGCACGCACCTTGGAGTGTCCACTGAGGACATCGACGGCCGCCTCAGCCTGGTCCAGGCCGACCACCCCTGCCTCCCCGATCCTGGGTACGCCGTACGATCATGGTGTGTCCGTCCGTGAGCTGGTCGTGCTCGGCACCGCGAGCCAGGCGCCGACGCGGACCCGCAACCACAACGGCTACCTGCTGCGCTGGGACGGCGAGGGCATCCTGTTCGACCCCGGCGAGGGCACCCAGCGGCAGATGATCCAGGCCGGGGTGGCCGCCTCCGACATCAACCGGATCTGCCTGACCCACTTCCACGGCGACCACTGCCTGGGCGTGGCCGGCATCGTGCAGCGGCTGTCGTTGGACCGGGTCGCGCACCCGGTGCCGGCCCATTACCCGGCCAGCGGCGCCGCGTACTTCGACCGGCTGCGGCACGCGACCGTCTTCCACGAGACGGCCGACCTGCGGGAGGAACCCGTCGCGGCCGACGGCGTGGTCGCCACCGGTCCGTTCGGCACCCTGCAGGCGATGCGGCTGGACCATCCGGTGGACACCTTCGGCTACCGCCTGGTCGAGCCGGACGGCCGGCGCATGCTGCCCGAGGCGTTGGCGGCGCTCGGCGTCCACGGCCCGACCGTGGGCCGGCTCCAGCGCGAAGGATGGGTTTCCGTCAACGGTCGTACCGTCGCCGTGGAGGACGTGAGCGAGGTACGGGTGGGGCAGCGGTTCGCGTTCGTCATGGACACCCGGCTGTGCGAGGCCGTGTTCGCCCTCGCCGACGGGGTCGACCTGCTGGTGATCGAGTCCACGTACCTGGACATCGACGCCGCCCTGGCCGCCGCCAACGCGCACCTCACCGCCGCCCAGGCGGCCAAGGTCGCGGCCGAGTGCGGCGTACGGCGGCTGGTGTTGACCCACTTCTCGCAGCGGTACGAGGACCTGACCCCGTTCGGTGAGGAGGCGGCGAAGCACTTCGACGGCGACGTGGTCGTTGCGCGCGACCTCACCAGGGTCGACGTGCCCCGCCGTGGTTCCTAGAGTGAGTGCGCTACTGCGTGCTTCGGCTGGTACAGACCCAGCCGGGCCCCGCTCGGCAGGGTGAGGAAGACCAGCCGCCCGAAGCCCAGCTCTCGTGCGTCAGAGATCTCGACCCCCTTGGCGGACAGCTCGGCCACGGTCGCGTCCAGGTCGTCACACATCAGGTACGGCTCGGTCACCGGCTCGCCGTCGGTCGGGTGGACACCCACCTCGGTGGGTGGCGCCTTGAAGATGAGCCAGTCGGTGCCGGGCTCGTCCTCGATGTGTGGCCAGCCCAGCATGTCGCGGAGGAAGGCCCGGTCGGCCCCCGCGTCCCGGCTGTACATCAGCACGTGGAACCCATTGATCATGCGTACAGCCTAGCCCTTGCCCCTCGGCGGGCGTGGCACGATGGCGGCATGACCACAGTGGACGAAGTGCGCTATGAACGGGTCGGCGCCGCGGCCGTACTCACCATCGACCGGCCGGCCCGGCGCAACGCCGTCGACGGCCCGACCGCACGGCGCCTAGCGGCCGGGCTCAAGTCCTTTGAGGACGATCCCGACGCCCGGGTGCTCGTCCTCACCGGCGCCGGCGGGCACGCGTTCTGCGCCGGGGCCGACCTGACCGCGCTGGAGTCGTTCAACGGGCGGGAGTACCTGCCCGACGGCCCGATGGGGTTCACCCGGCGGACGGCCAGCAAGCCGACGATCGCGGCCATCGACGGATGGTGCGTCGCCGGCGGTCTCGAGCTGGCGCTCTGGTGCGACCTGCGGATCTGCACCCCTGGGTCCCGGTTCGGCTGCCTGGAGCGGCGGTGGGGCGTTCCGCTGATCGACGGTGGCACCCAGCGACTGCCGCGGATCATCGGCCTCGGCCGGGCGCTGGACCTGGTCCTGACCGGGCGGGTGGTCGAGGCCGACGAGGCGGAGCGGATCGGGCTGGTCACCTCGATCGTCGAGCCGGGCGAGCACCTCACCCGCGCCCTCGCCGTGGCGGAGACTCTGGCGGCGTTCCCGCAGCCGGCCCTGCTGGCTGACCGGCGCAGCACGCTCGACGGGATCGGTCACCCGTTCGACGAGGGCATGTGGTTGGAGGCCAGGGGTGGTGTGCCGACGGTAGAGTCCAGCCGATCCGGGGCGGCCGCCTTCGAGGCCGGTGCCGGGCGGTCCGGCCAGGCATCGTCCTAGGCGGCGCTTCGTCCTCTGGCTGCCTGGCCGGACCGGATGCAACCCGCCGAGTGGCTGGAACCGTACATACGGCAGTGCCGAGAGGAGTTGCTGTTGGACCCGACCGCCGAGCGGGCCTTCGGCGACTTCGTGGTCGCCCGCTCCCAGGCGCTGTGCCGGTTCGCGTTCCTGCTCTGCGGCGACTGGCACCGCGCCGAGGATGCCGTGCAGACCGCGTTCACCAAGCTCTACCTGCGGTGGGACCGGCTCGACGCGGCCGGCAGCATGGACGCGTACGTGCGGCGGGTCGTGCTGACCACGGTGGTCGACGAGCGCCGGCGCGGCTGGTCCCGCCGGGAGGCTCCCTCGGCCGGGGTGCCTGACCAGGGCAGCGTCGCCGACCCGGCCGGCGCGTCGACCGAGCGGCTGGCGATCCTGGCCGCGCTGGCCCAGCTCGCGCCGCGGCAGCGGGCGGTGCTGGTGCTGCGGTTCTGGGAGGACCTGGCGGTGGAGCAGGTCGCGGCCGTACTCGGCTGCTCGGAGGGAACCGTCAAGAGCCAGACCGCCCGCGGGCTGGAGCGGCTGCGGCTCCTGCTCGGCGGCCCGATGACGACCCACTCGGAGGAGGCGGTATGAACGGGTCAGAGGTGCGCGACCTGTTCGACCGGGCGCTGCCCGAGCAGCCGGTCGCCGGCCGGATCACCCGCGAGTCGGCCGTGCTCGCCGGCCGGACGGCCCGGCG
>Ga0163163_10004637_pt1 | contig 11744 bp, 10 predicted proteins | sample S65metaG_FD_119766 | JGI IMG/M metagenome (GOLD analysis project Ga0163163, IMG submission 119766) | Switchgrass rhizosphere microbial communities from Kellogg Biological Station, Michigan, USA - S6-5 metaG | ecosystem: Host-associated > Plants > Roots > Rhizosphere > Soil | place: USA... | reverse complement strand
GCGGTCTGGGCGCACGTTGGAGGGTTCACGGCGGGCGCCCTGTTGATCCGGCTGTTTGCCAACCCGGCTCTGGTGCGCGAGCGCCGCTCGCGCCGCGTCGAGCGCCGCAGCCGTCCGCTGTGGCGCTCTCGCTGACGCTGAATTGTTCTGCGTGGCACCCCCGCATCCCGAGGCGGCAAAAACCGCACGCCCGCCGTCTGTTCAGAACGCTGACGCCACGCCTCGGAGGCTGGGCGCCTCGGGTGGGCAGAAGTGAGAGGTGTAGTCTTCCGTCCCTTTCAAGGCAGCAGCGCTCGGGGCCATTCTCTGCACCATGCCAGCGCTATGCGCGCCCGAACGCTTCGTCCAGACTTTCAACCGCCGGCGCGACGGCTTGCGCTGTGACCGCTGCCGCACGGTGTTGCATCGCCAGCATCGTCACGTGATCGATCTCGCCGCTCACCAGCTGTTGTGCTCGTGCAAGGCCTGTGCTTCGGAGGTCGAGCGCAGCGTGCTCGGGTCATACCGGCTGATCCCGGAGGCGGTGCGCAGTGAACACGAATGGGCTCCGAGCTGGGAGCGCTGGGACAGCTTCGGTATGCCGCTGCGGCTCGGATTCTTTCTCTGGCTCTCGCGCCTCGCGCGCTGGGTCGCGGTAGCCCCGAGCCCGGCCGGCGCCGTGAACGTGGACGTGCCCAGCAGCGCCTGGTCGGCGTATCTGAGCGAGAGCGGCATCGCGCGTCAGGTCCGACCCGACGTCGAGGCGCTGCTGGTGCGCGGCGCAGGCGGAGGTCCGCTGGAGGCCTACGTCGTGCCGCTCGATCTCTGCTACGAGCTGGTAGCGCTGGTGCGTCAGACGTGGCACGGCATCGATGGCGGGGACGCGGCGCGCTCCGAGCTCGATCGCTACTTCGAGCGGCTGCGCCGGCGCGCCGCGACGGCGCCGCTGGCGCGTGTCGCTGGCCAGATTTGAGCGCTGCCCGCGCTGTTGCCGCGCTGGAACAGACCGTCGCCATTTGCGACAGTTACGCAGAAAGGTCTGTTCTTCGGCCGACAGGGGCTGCCGCCCGCGTGCCAGCTCGGGCGACCTTCGTCATTTAAACAATAGCCGCTCCATGAAGGTCGACGACCCCGTACGCAGCAGCCGCCCCGCGACGCAGCCCCATCACGAGCAGGACCCCCTGCCGGAGAGCGAGCGACGCGGGCTGGCCGAACGCTCCGCTCTCCGGACGGCGGAGCGGGAGCGCGACGTGGCCCGGCTGAAGGGCGAGATCAGCTTCGCGCTGGGAGACATTACCGACACCGAAGGGCAGGTCCTGGCGCTGCAACAGGTCGCCGACCTGATCGCGAAGGGCTTTGGCGATTGGTGCGTGATCCACGTCGCCGAGCCCGGCGAAGCGCGGCGGATCGCCTCCCACGCCGACGCCTTGAAACCAACCTGGACGCAGGCCTTCTCCACGCGCTGGCGCCCGCGGCCCGACTCGCCGCGCGGCCACTTCGCGGTGCTGCGCAGCGGCCAGCCTCAGTGGTTCCCCAGCGTCAGCGACCAGATGCTGGTGGAGACGGCGGTGGATCCGGAGCACCTCGAGGCGCTCCGGGCCATGCACATCTCCTCGTACCTGTGTGTACCGATGCATGCTCGCCGGCGCATCGTCGGCACCTTGGCGTGTGTGCGGACCGCCACGAGTCCGGCCTACGACGAGAGAGAGGTCGCCTTCGCGCAGCAGATCGCCGATCGCGTGGGCCTCGCGATCGACAACTCGCGCCTGTACCGCGAGGCGCAGGAGGCTCGCGAGACGGCCGAGCGACTCTACGTGGCGGAACAACGCGCCCGCGCCGAAGCCGAGGCGCTCGCGCGCGTGGCCCAGGCGCTCTCCGAGGCGGGCCTCGACCTGGACGCCGTGGTGCAACGCGTGACAGATGAAGCCACGGCGCTGGTCGGCGCGCAGTTTGGGGCGTTCTTCTACAATGCGGTCGGCGAAAAAGGGGAAGAGTACATGCTCTACACCCTGTCGGGCGCGCCCCGCGCGGCCTTCGAGAAGCTCGGGCTACCGCGCAACACCCCGATCTTTGCGCCGACCTTTGCTGGCGTCGGCACGGTGCGACTGGACGACGTGAAGAAGGACCCGCGCTACGGCACCATGTCGCCGCATCACGGCATGCCGAAGGGCCACCTGCCGGTCACGAGCTACCTGGCGGTGCCGGTGGTGTCCCGCACCGGGGCGGTGACCGGCGGCTTGTTTTTCGGTCATTCGGCGCCCGGCCGCTTCACCGAGCAACACGAACGGATCGCCAGGGTGCTCGCCGCGCATGCTTCGCTCGCGATCGACAACGCTCGCGTGTTCCAGGCCTCGAGGGAAGGGGAGGAGCGCCAGGCGCGCCTGGTCGGTGAGCTGGAACACGCCGTGCGTTTCAGCGAGATGTTCGTGGGCATTTTGGGACATGACTTGCGCAACCCGCTGTCCGCGATCACCACGGCCGCCAGCGTGGTGTTGAGCCGAGCCGACTCGGAGCGCGTCGCCAAGCCGGTCAGTCGCATCCTGGGCAGTGCCGATCGGATGAGCCGAATGATCGACCAGATCCTCGACTTCACGCGCGTGAGGCTCGGCGGAGGCATCCCGCTGAGCCGCAAGCGGTTCGAGCTGGCCGACATCTGCCGCCTGGTCCTGGATGAGCTGCGCGGCGAAGGCGACGACGAGCCGCAGGCGCAGCTCGAACTGCGCGGGCCAACCAGCGGGGAATGGGACGAAGATCGGCTGGCTCAGCTGGTCTCGAACCTGGCCGGCAATGCTCTCCAGCATCGCTCGCCCGGCACACCGGTCCTGGTCAGCATCGATGGCTCGATGCCCGACAAGGTCACGCTGAGCGTCCAGAACCGCGGCAGTGTGCCCCCCGATCTGCTGCCGGTGATCTTCGAGCCGCTGCGCGGCCGCGACGGGCGCAAGCGCCAGGGATCGAGCGGGCTCGGGCTGGGCTTGTACATTTCGCAACAGATCGCCCTGGCGCACGGTGGCTCGATCCGAGTGGACTCTGAGCCAGGAGCAGACCATACACGCTTTGACGTGGACCTCCCGAGGTCCCCGCCGGTTCCGCAGCAGACCCAGCAGGAGAATGTAAAGTGAGCCATGGAACGGTCCTGGTCGTGGATGACGATGAAGACATCCGCGAATCGCTGCGCGACGCCTTCGAGGACGCCGGCTATCAGGTGCGCTGCGCCGCCAATGGCCGCGAAGGGCTGGACGCCCTGAAGAAGTACGACCGCCCCTGTGTGGTAGTGCTCGATCTGATCATGCCGATCATGACCGGCGGCGAGATGTACGACGCCATGCAAGCTGATCCCACGCTCGCCGAGGTGCCGGTGATCATGTCCACCTCGGACGCCTCCCGGGCCCCGAGTGGCGTCTTGCTGCTCAAAAAGCCCGTGAACCTCCAGCGCATGCTGGCGACCATCGGTCGCTTCTGCTGATCACCGCCGTTGCCGGCGGCCGGTGCTGATCACCGCCGTTGCCGGCGGCCGGTGCTGACTAGCGGCTGGAGCTCGCGAAGTCCATGATCGCGCGGTACTTGGGGTGCCGGCGATCCAGGGGTGAATCAGCGTTGGCCCACATGTCGTCCGGGCCCACCCAGCCCCAGACGTTCATGATCTCGCCGCCCGCGCTTTTGAACCCATCGAAGTTCTTCATGTACAGATCGTACATGCGGTCGTCGCGCGTCATCTCCACCAGCAAGTCGTGCACCTTGCTGTTGCCGCCTTCATAGTTGAAGTGCGTGCCGCTCTCGTAGACTTGGAGCCCGAGGCCGCGCGCCTGGGCCAGCTTGGCAAAGTAGCCGTACCCGTCGATCGTGTAGTCGAGGTTGTCCTCGTCGTCGCCCCTGCAGCTGTCGATCAGCCCACCGTGCTCGAGTTGCTGGAAGGCGCGGTCGAGCGCCTTGCTCTGGCCATCCTGCAGCCAGTCGCTGAGCACGTCTTCATTGCTGGGCAAGCAGCCCGCGAAGTACCCGGTGATGTTCACCGCATCGACGGCCTCGTAGCAGGGCCCATCGCTCGGATGATCCGCGGCCCAATCCGGGCAATCGAGCACCTTCGTCGCCAGCTCACGCCAGCCCGTCTGCGGCGAGAGCAGACAGCGCACGCGATCGGAGTCGCCGCCGAACACCTGCTTGATGATGCGGCACGCGCTCGCTGTGCGCCCTGCCGCGTACTGCACCCAGGCCGAGCCCTCATCGGGCCACAGCTTCTGGCCCTTCTGGTTGGCGTACTCCGCCTGCGGAAAGCCCCAGTTCCAGACCTCGTTGCCGTATTCGACGCTCGCCACCAGGCGCGGATCGAGATTCTTCTTCAGGGTTTCGGCGAACTTCTTCACGTACTCGTCGTCGGCATCGACGGGCAGATTGAAATGCGGATCCGCGGGCACGCGGTTGGCCAGCGCGACCAGCGTCTCCAGCGGGTAGCCGCCCACCCTGGTACCCAGCTCCGGTCGCTTCAGATCCAGGTACTGCCCGGACGACAGCCGGCTGGGCACGCTCTCGTCGGGGCGCTCGTTCCAGTGGCCCGGCATGACGCAGCGCCCGCCGCCACAGTCATCGTCCGTCACGGCATAGCAGTCATCGCCCGCATGCTGGCCACCGCTGCACACGCCGTACTCGTTGGACGCCATCCAGTCCATGAAGCGCAGGCTGTGGAACGGCGCCAGGAAGTCGAGCATCTCCGGGTTGAAGACCTCGCCCTGCTCCAGCAGCTGCTCCTGATCCGCGCGGAACACGCGGATGTTGCGCAGGTAGTCGCCGCGCCGGTCGGGATCGATCTCCGTCAGGCGCAGATAGGTCGCGTCCGGTTGCAGCGTGAAACTGATGCGCTTCGCGCCCTGCACGGAGCGCACCTCTTGGCCGTTGTCGACCTCCAGCTTGCCGCTGCCCTCCCAGGTCACGATGAAGCGCTGGCCAAAGTCGGAACGATGGCTGCCCGAGCTGATCACGATGCCGATGCTCGCGTAGGACTGCGACGAGTCATCGCGATAGCGCAGACTGCGCGGCCACCCGTCGGGTGCCAGATCGAGGTGCGAGCGACCGCTGCACTCGGGATCGTCCTCTGAGCACTTGCCCTCGGGGACACGGCTGTTCTGCATCAGGTCGATGAACGGAGGCATGTCCGTCCAGTCGCCGGGGAAGTCGAGGTTGTAGCCCAGCAGCGAGGTCTGATTCGGAGACTCGCGACGGGGCGTGCGAGCCGGCGAAGGACTCAGCGCATCCCCATCGAAGCTCCCGCAGCCTGCTGCAACGAACGCCGCAACAAGGCCCCGACTCCAGCGCGTCATGTCTTACTTTATCGCACTTTTGTGGCGCGAGATCGGATCAATGCCGCAGAGGTCTACGCGCTCAACCCACACGGATTCAGCTGGCGTTCAGATTGCGTCCCGAACCGGGAGCGCTCCGGTGGTCTACTGGCCCGCGTCCGGAGCCCCGGCATCGGGCGATTCGCCGATGCAGCTCGCGATCGGCTGCGCCAGATTGCACTGTCCGCCTCCGACGCAGTCCGCGTCCGCGCCGCAGTGCGGGGTGCACAGCCCGCGATCGGCGGGCGCGCTGCTGGGAGCGGTCAGCGACAAGGCGGCGTAGGTGCTGCATGCGAGCTCGCTGCGCCCCTGGCAGCCCGCTGCCCCGGTGCTGCAGGTCGCAAAACACACCCCGAAGGTCGGGTCCGAAAAGTGGACGCAATCGCCGGCTTCCTGGAACAGCGAGCAATCCGCCGCCGTCTTGCATGCAGCGGTGCAGTAGCCCTTGGCGGGACCTCCGGTTGAACCGGTGGGGCCTGCTTCATTTTCCGCCCAGCAAATCAGGCTGCTACCGCAGTCCGCATTGATGCGGCACGCCGCCCCGAGCAGGTTGGGGCGCTGGGACGGCAGCATGGTCGGCGGCGCCGGGCACTCACAGCTGCCGAAGGTCGCGGAGTCGTTGCAGGTCGCTGTCCCCGCGCACTCGTTCGGGCCCACACAGGAACGGGTAGCGCCCTGCATGCAGGCTGCCGCGGTGCCCGAGGGGCGCTTGCTCGGCGATCCGGTGCCTTCGACCGGGCACTCGCACATCCCGAACACCAGACCGTTGGTATCGCAGATCTTTACACCCTCGCAGCCATCCGTGCCCTGGCACGCGACCGCCTCGCCAGGGACGCAGCGATCCGGCTTCTCTTCCTCACAGCCGGACCCCAGCAGCAGGCTCGCGCTCCACAGACAGACAACCCAACTTCTTCGCAGCATGCAGGGCGCCACTGTCTCAGCGTGGCGGGAAAATCGCCAGCTCGATCAGTCGCCCGGCGCGCGAACGCTGCGCGGCATGCACGAGCGTCTCTCCGATCTCGACCGGATCGATGAAACGTTCGAACCCCGGCATATCTTGGCGGTTTGCGGGCGTATCGACGGCGCCCATCGGATACAGCACCGCGACGCGGGCGTCGGTGCCCTTTAGCTCCCCATCCAGAGAGCGTAGCAGCGTGGCGACGGCCGCCTTGGCGGCCCCGTAGAGCGCCGAGCCCGGTGACGCGCCGCTCCAACCGGGCTCGGACGAGAAAGCGGCGAGGAAGCCGCGCTTGGTCTGCAAGAAGTGCGGCACGAGCGCTCGCGCGACGTGGAACAGCGAGCGCACGTTGAGATCGAACATGCGATCGTAGTCCGCGAGCGGCGCCTCGTGCAGCTTGCCGTGAGTAAAGCCGCCCACGGTGTGGATCAGCCCGTCGAGCCGCCCTTCGCGAGCGAGCACGTCGCGCACCAGGGTTTCGGCGCTGCCCGCGTCGAGCAGATCCACCTCGGGTCGGTCCGCCGCGACGACCTTGGCTCCGGCGGCGGCAAATGCCGCCACGACGGACCGCCCGATGGCCCCCTTGCCGCCCGTGACCACAAACACCTGCGCGTCCAGTTTTTCCATGGTCGCGCAGGGTACCCGGTCTGGGTACGTTGGCCAGGGGCGGCGTCAGCTTGCTTCAGTCGTCGTCGCCGTCGTCATCATCATCATCGTCGTCGCCACCGCCCCGCCCGCGGTCGTCGTCGTCATCATCGTCATCGTCATCGGCATTGTCATCGCCACCCGCCGGCGGGGGATTGGCGGCGGGCGGGTTGTTGCCGGCGGGAGGATTCGCGGCTGCGGGGGTGCACGCCAGGGCCGCATCCGCGGCCGTCTCCGGACAGCCACCGGCGACCCAGCTCGCCACAGTCGCCCGTTGCGCGGCGCTCAGCCCGCCGCCAGGAGGCATGCTGCCACTGGCCACCTCTCGACCAATCGTCGTGCAGAGCCGGTCCGCCTGCGCGTACGGCGAGAGCTGCGGCAAGCCGCTGTTGCCCGTGTGGCAACGCGAGCACACGGGCTGGAACAGCTGCGGGACGAAGTCCCCATCGTAGGAGGCGCACTGGTTGGCGGCTGCGACCGGTTGTGCTGGTTGTGCTGGTTGTGCTGGCTGCGCCGGGGTCTCCGTCGCTGTCGTGGGCGGCACATTGCCCTGCGGCGCGGGATTCAGTGTGGGATTTGTGGTGCCTTCACTGCTGGACGTGGCGGCCGTGCTCGGCGCGGCGCTGGAACTTCCGGCGCTGCTGCTCGCCGGCAGCGAGCCACTGCTGCTGCCCGGCGTCGAACTGCCGGAGCTGCTGCCTTGCGGGGCAGCCTGCGATGAAGAGTTGCCGAGCGACGTTCCCGATTTCTGAAAGGGCGCCGAGTCGGCAGGACCGCTGCAGGCTGCGAGCGCAGCGAGGGGGATCAGGACAGGCACGAACCACGATGAGCGATAGAGCATGGACTGATTGAGCCAGCGAACTCTTCGCCGACTGTGCTCGCTTCGTGCGCCAATGTTCGCGCGCTCGAAACGGCCGTCGCCGACACGGATCCGTCGCGCGTGCCCGGATTTTTCCGCATCCTGATGCTTGTTGGCTCGACTCTGCCCACGATGTGCGACCCCAGGAAGAGCCCGCTGCGCTCCTTGCTCGCGGGCTCCGCGCGCGCGGCGCTGCAGCGCGCGTAAAAATATGCCGTGAGGGAGTCGAGCTGCCCGCATGGATTTCGGCAGGCGAGGCCGCTAGGCTCGCGCTGCCGAGCTCCGTGCGAGCCGGCGCTGCTCCACATGAGACTTCGCACCATCATGCTGCTCACCGCGCTCACCTCGGCCGCTGCTGCGGCTCCGCCTGCTCCTGCGGGGACATCCCCGACCGCGGATCGCAAACCCGGCGACTACCCCCTGACGGCGGATTCGTTGCCCCAGCCCAACGTGCCCAAAGGCAAGCTGGAGGGGCAGTTCGAGTTTCGCAGCCACATCATCGCCAACACCGTGCGCCGTTACTGGATCTACGTCCCGGCGCAATACAAGCCTGAAAAGCCGGCGAGCCTGCTGGTCTTTCAGGACGGGCAGCGCGCGACCAATCCGGAGGGCTCGCTGCGCGTGCCGCAGGTGCTGGAGAACCTGATCGCCAAGGGCGCGATCCCGGTCACCATCGGCGTCTTCATCACCCCCGGCAACACCATCAAACCGGGGCCGGGCGGGGACAAGTATCCCGATGATCTGGGCATGAAGAACCCGGATCATCGCGCGCAAGAGTACGACGCGCTCGACGACACCTACGCGCGTTTCCTCACCGAAGAGATGCTGCCCGAGGTGGCCAAGCGCTACCGGCTCAGCGAAGACCCCGAGCAGCACGCGATCGGCGGCACCAGCAGCGGCGCCATCTGCGCCTTCACCGTGGCGTGGCAGCGCCCCAACGCCTTCCGCAAGGTGATCAGCATGATCGGCAGCTACACCTCGATCGGCTTCAAACCGGCGCAGAACGGCCAGCCCTTGGTGCCGGGCGGAGACCTCTACCCGGGCCTGATCCGCAAGAGCCCGCTCCGCCCGATGAAGATCTTCCTGCAGGACGGCTCCAACGACTTGAACAACGAGCACGGCAACTGGTTCCTGGCCAACCAGCAGATGCTCTCCGCGCTCGACTGGGCCAACGCCGAAGCCGACCGCAAGCAGACGCCGGGCCCCCGCTACCAGGTGAACCACGTCTGGGGCGACGGCGCGCACTCCGATCAGCACGGAGGCTCGCTCCTGCCCGAGATCTTGCGCTGGATGTGGCAGAAGTAGTCGGGCTGCCGAGGCCGGCGGCCTCGAGCTGTGCAGCTCAGAAGGCGAGCCCGACGCCGGCGGAGAGCGCTTGCTCTCCGAGCGGCACGCCCTCGACGAACACGTTGCCTCGCGCGCCGAGCCGCAGCGCGAGGCCGGCGCCGAGCTGATAGTGGTGTGTATCGGTGCCCGTCACATCCTCGCCCTGACGCCGCCAGAACACGGGGCCGCCGAAGACGCGCGCCAGAACATACGGCTGTAGCAGCCGCGCGAGCTCCACTCCGACTTGCCCACCGAGCCGCAGATCGAAGGCGGAATACGTCTCTGCCGGGCTGCCGGCGAGGTGCGTGCGCGCAAACGAAGCGGACAGCGAGGAGGTCAGCAGGGCAAACCAGGGCCCGCTCTGCCAGACGCGCCAGTCGAGCCCCAGCGAAGCGATCGGCCCCGGCGCGAAGTCATACTCGCCCTCCGGCAAACGCAGTGAGCCGTCGATGGCCACGCCCAGCCCCGCTTGCAATACCAGCGCTGGCGTGGGCAACCACGCGAACACGCCCAGCGCCGCCCAGCGTGTTTCATCGCCGTACAGATCGCCGCTGAAGCGCAAGCGTGTCGACGTGTACAAGCCGCTCGCGCCGAGCGCCCAGTGCGGGCGCGTCTGCTCCAGGTGTTCCGCCAGACTGCACGACGAGACCCCCGACGCGGACACTCCGCAGGCCCTGGCGGGGAACGCCAGCGAGCTCAGCGCCAGCGCCAGGACCCCAGCGAATACCGACGTCTTCATGCGCGTGACGATGTAAGGTCCGGCCGGGCCCGGGGCAAGCGCAGCGCTGCCGCCGCCAGCGGAACGAGCGCTGGAAATCCAGCGCGACTTAACGGCTTCGACGTCGCCCCCGAGCTGTACTATGCCGGGCGCCATGCGTGCGCCGCTCTGGATCACCGGGCTCCTGGCCCTGATGGCCAGCCGCGCGTCCGTGGCCGCTGAATCCACCGCGCCGGCTCCCGGCGAGTTCGCGGCGGCACTCGCTGCTGCCGATCAGCGCTTCGTCGCGGGTGACTTGCGGGGCGCGCTACAGCTCCTGGAGCCCGTCTGCTCCGGCGGCGACCGTCCCGAGTGCGCGTTTGCGCTCGGGGCCATCCACCACGGCCTCGGCGACTGCGAGGCCGCGCTCGGACACTACCGCCACTATCGTGAGCTGGCCCCGAGCGGCGAACACCGCGCCGAAGTCGACGCGGCGCTCGAAGAAGTCGAAGCCCAGTGCGGCACCCGCGCGAGCGCGCCGCCCGCGCCGATTCTGGCGTCCCCGCCCGCGCCGGAGCTGGCGCTGCCGCAGCCCTCGGCAGTCCCTGTGGCTCCGCCCGCCATCCCGGGCCCGATCGAGACCGGCATGACACCGGCGCCAGCGCGTGATCCACTCCAGCGAAGCCTCATGATCGGCTCCTTTGCGCTCTCCGGGGCTGCGGCGGCCAGCAGCGTCGTGTTCGGCGTACTGGCGGCGCACAGCGCGGACCGCTGCCGGCAGCACGGCGCCTACGATCAGAGCTACATCGACGAATGCGAGCACGCCGGCCCCAGCTACCAGGGCCTCTGGCAAGGCTTCGCGGTAGCTGCCGGCGCCTTCGCCGGGATCGGAGCCACGCTCTGGTGGTTCGACTCGAGCTCCAGCGCCGCCGTCGAAGTCGCCGGCACCGGCGTGCCCACGCTGCAGTACCGGCGCAGCTTCTGAAGCGCCCCGAGGTTTCGTCGGAACCGAGCAGCGGAGGCCCGGCCAAGCTCTGGGCGCTGCTCCAAACCACCGACGCCGCAGCCTCTCCGAAACCCCGCCTCGACGGAGCGCCGCGGGGACGCTTTCGCAAAACAAGTTTGAGGTTTCCATGGAAACCTCGATTCGCCCCGCGCGAGCCGCTCAGTTCCGATGGAAACCTCAGCTCCGCGCAGGGGAGGGGGGCAGTTCCGATGGAAACCTCAGCTCTGCGCAGGGGAGGGGGGCAGTTCCGATGGAAACCTCAGCTCCGCGCAGGGGAGGGGGCAGTTCCGAACCTGAGTTCGGCGCGCGAAGGGAGCGCGATAGAAGCGCGGCGCGGGCAGCGCCAGAGTTTCAGGGGCTGGGAGCGCTCAGGCGTTTGGGAACGTGCGCTGGTTTCCAGCCGGGCTCCGTGGGCACCGACGGAGCCGGCGCTGCGGACGGCGAGCGCTGCAATGTCTCCGCAGTGTCGGCCGGAGTGTCTGCCGTGTGAGCCGGGGAGTGCTTGGGCCTGCTGGACTGCGCCCGCGTGGGCTTGCTCGCGGCCACCGGAGCAGCGGAAGGTTCCGGGGCGGTAGCGTCGGCGGCCGCGGTAGGTGGCGGCGCTTCCTTCGCGGACGATGCTGGCGCGGTCGGCCGGGGTGGTTCGGGGGGGAGGGGAGCGGTGGGATGGGCCGGCGCGGGCTGCAGCGCGCCGATGGCAACGCTGGCTGGAGTGCGGTGGCTGCTGCGCTGGACGAGCAGCGTGAGCAGGCCGCCGAGGGCGATGGGGAGGGCGATTTTCCAGGCGCGCGCGAGGCCGTGGGGGCGGGACCAGGAGTCGATCGTCTCGAGCGCGATCAGGGCCTGGCTCGCGTCGGCGTAGCGCTGGAGCGGGTCACTGCTCAGGCACTTGAGCACGAAGCGGTCGAGCGCGGGGGCGAGGCCGGGGCGCGCGTGGCTCG
>Ga0163163_10004636_pt1 | contig 11746 bp, 11 predicted proteins | sample S65metaG_FD_119766 | JGI IMG/M metagenome (GOLD analysis project Ga0163163, IMG submission 119766) | Switchgrass rhizosphere microbial communities from Kellogg Biological Station, Michigan, USA - S6-5 metaG | ecosystem: Host-associated > Plants > Roots > Rhizosphere > Soil | place: USA... | reverse complement strand
GAGGTAGTTGGCACTGCCCAGGCTGCGCAGCTTGGACATGATGCTGGCCAGGGCGTCCTTCAGGTAGGCGGCGACCTTGGCGAACAGGGCCGGGTTGCGCTGCGCCATGCGGTCAAGGAACTCCGGATCGCTCAGCGCGTCGCCGGTCAGGTCTGCCACCAGCTCCTCGTTAGCGGCGTCTTCCTTCAGGTAATCCGGGCGGCCCTTGTTCACCGCGCGCTGGTGGCCGAGCGTGTCGGCGTTGTTGCGCACGTAGTCGGCCAGCTCGTGGTACAGGCTCGGATCGGACTTGCGCATCTGGTGGAGCATCTCGTGGCCAGCCACCGTGGTAATGGGCGCGTCGCTGGACTCGTTCACGAATCGCTCGTTGCCACGCGTCGTTACTCCCTGGAAGTCGATGACGCCCGGGGTTTCGTTGCGCACGACAACGGTTCGTCCGCCGAAGGCTTTGTCGAACTCGGCAAGGGCGCGAGCGATGGCGTCAGGCACCGTATCCGCTGGGGTAATGCGGACCTCGCCACCGGCAAAGTCGGTGAGCCGGTCGGAGAGATCTTGCGTGGCTTTTTCATCGGCGCTGCGGTTCTCCAGTGAGGCACGGCGGTCTGCCGTGTCCGGGTTGAAGCGGACGGTCTGCTTGCTGCGCGGCACGTCCTCGGTCTCGGTGGGCGGCTGTGCACGGCGCTCCTCGGCGCTCAGGTTCAGCCGGCGCTGGGTGTTGCGCGCCTCCACCTCGCCGGCAAGGGCCTTGTAGGACTGGCCAGCCTTGGACTGGATGGCCTCGGGCTTGAGCAGACCTTCCTGCGTGAGCCTGGTGTCCACGTCCTTCAGCTGCGCATCAAGCTGGCGCACGCGCACCTTGTCGCCGCCAGCCTCGGCCTGCGCGCGCATGTCCTGGATCACCTTCCGCCGGTTGAGCAGCGTGTTCCGGCGATCCTTCATCTCCTGCGTGAACTCAGCCGAGCTGCCACCGCGGGCGAATCCCTCGTGCGTCTGGATGGCGTGCTGAAGCTCGTGCAGGATGATCGACTTGGTGGACGCGTCGCCGGTGGCCGGTGCGCGGCTGGGGCTATCGCGCAGCGTGATGGTGTTGTCGACTGGGTTGTATGCGCCCAGGGAGGACATGGCCGGGTTGAGCTTGACCTTGGTTTCGGCCAGCTGCGGGTAGGCCTTCATCAGCGCCGGATGGTCCAGCACCTGGTCGAGCGGCACGCTACCACCCAGGGCCGCCGCCTTGTTCGACCATTCGGCAGCGGGCCTGATCTGCGCCTGGCTGTCGTCGATCTCGAACCGCCACTTGCCATCCGGCCCCTTGTGCCAGCCGGTGGCCTCGTGCGTGTCCTCAGGGCCACCGAAGCGCGTCCCGTCCGGGCGCTCCACCATGTCCCGGCCCATGGCCTCCATGTCCTGCGCACGGCCAAGGGCGCCGCGGTCAGCGGTCTGTGCACGCTCGCCAGCGAAGGAGAAAGCCGGATCAGTACGGCGCGCCCATTTCCCTGCGTCTGACTCAGGGTCGTTCAGCTCAGCCAGATGCTGCCCGGCGGGTACTGCCTCGTACTTGGCCTTGTTCACGGAATCGGCCGCTTTCTTGTCGAAGGTCTCCATCACTGGCTCACCGGTCGCCTTGTCGCGAATGATCCAGCTTGACGTTGTTCCGGATACGTCCTTGCTTTCAGGAGCTCCACTAAGTTCCGTTGGAGCATTGGCCGCCACCGGATCGTTCTGGCCGAACCGCATCGCCTGCGCGCGCTCAACGTCTGGCGTCATGCCGAGGTTGCGGCGCTCCTGCACGGCGTCCAGCACCGCCTGGCGCTCGGCTACCGCGGCGCGCGCGGCGGCGTCCTGCTGGTCCGTGGTCATCGCCTCGCCCGCCGGCGATACGGCAATGGCCGGTGCAGGAAGGGCAGGCGTCTCCGGCTGCTGGATGATCTCAGGCAGCGGCGGCGCGGCGGCGGGTGCCGGTGCAGGCTGGCCCGAGCGCGGGTCGGTGGAGATCATCTGCGCCAGCTGTGGCGACATGCCCAGGTTCTGAAGCTCGGTAATGCGTGCCTCGCGTGAAGCGGCATCCGCACCGGCCTGTTGGATCGACTGGTTTTGCTGGTCGGTGGTCGCGGCGTTTCCGGCGGTATCGACGGCCACTGATGGGCCTGGAAGCTCGCCAGGACGCACAGGGAACGCAGGCAGGCTCAGGGCTGTCAATGGTGGCGCCGAAAGTGCGGCGGCCTGCTCAGGAGCAGTGGTGACGTCTGGCCGCGGCGCCTCTGGCCGCGGGCGATTGAGGTTATCGATGATGTCCTGATAGGCCGTCTGGTCGCGCGCGCTGCGCTGGCCCGGATGCGCCCCACCCAACACGGCGCCGATGATGCCCTGCGCAATGTCTTCCTGCGTGGTGGGCTTCTGGCCGTTGATGGCGCTGGCAATCTCGTTCTGGCCCACGCCGATGGCGCCACCGGTAAGTGCACGGTCAACCACGTTGGTGCCCACAGCGCCGGGGAGGCCGGCCATGGCCAGATTCAGGCCAAAGGACTTGGCCACGTCGCCTGGCGTCATGTCCTGGTTTGAAGCCTGGACGCCGGTCATGGTCGCCGCCGGCACAGCACCACCAGCCAAGCCCGTGGCCACGCGGCCCACCACTGGAATGGACGTCACCACCGCTGGCAACTCGGCTGCGCCACCGCCGCCTGTGGCAATCGCTGCGGCCAAGCTGGGAACGATCCGACCTACCGTGGAGCCCACACCGCCGAGGCCCGGGGACGCCAGCGCTTCATTCGGGGCCAGATCGCCAAACTCGTGGGCCGCGCGCGCCGCAGCTCCCGCCGGGTTGATCTGGTCGGCAATGCCTTGGCGCACTGCGGCGGGCAGGTTGGCTTGGTCCAGGGCCTGCGTTGCCGCCGACTCGTTCAGGCGCTGGCCCGGGTTGAGCGCGCCGACAAGGCTGTGCACGGCATTCAGGACATCACCACCGCCAGCCACGAACTGTCGACCGATCGCCGCTGGCGTGCCCACGAACTGCTGGGGCTGGTTAGAGTTCGGATTGATGGCCGGGAGTTCGTTGCCGGTGATCGAGTCCACCATGCTGCGGATGGACGACAGGATCGGGTGTTCGGCGCGGTCCTGGTCGCCAGCGATTCCCGCAGCCACTACGTCCGGCGCGATATCGGCGGTCCGGTCTTTCGCTCCCCACGAAACGGAAGAAGCGCCCGGTGTGGGCGCTGGCTTCACTACGGCGTCGTTGTCACCCCAGCTCATGGTCAGCCGCCCTTTACCTTGATCGTGCCGTCAGGATGCATGTACGTCGTCCCCGGCGGCAACGCGTTGTACTCGGCCTCCGACTTCGGCTGGGCTACGGCGCCAGACAATGGCGGCGCGGGTGCCGCGGCTCCGCCCTCCAAGATGTTCAGGACTGGGTTGCCTGCCGGTGGGCGAACGAGGGACGACGGATCGCCGTCCCCACCCTGCTTGGCGGGACTGGACCCATTGGCGCCGAGGGCATTGGCGTGGAGCGCACCCACCGAGTTGTCCGGCGGGGGCGCCTTGTTACCCACCACCGTGGCCACGAGCGCTGGCAGGGCATTGCCCTCCAGGTCCAATGCCCCCGGTGCCGACACGTTGCCGATGCCGAGATGGTTGGCGCCCTTTGCATCTGGCGTGGCAATCGCCATACGCGAACCCACCGGCGCCTCGGTCTGGTAGCGCTGCATGGCGAAGGCTGCATTGAGGTAGCGCGGATCGGTCTGCGCCTTCTGCGCCTGCCAAGCCGAGAACTGGCCGTAGGCCTCGGGATCGGGCGTGGCGTTGCCCATGGCATCGGTCACCTTGCCCAGCACGGCGTCCGCCACATGCTCGGGGAGCAGTGTGGCGCCGTTCTTCTCGGCCTTCCGGAGCGGCTGGTTGTCGGACCCAAGGATCGCCTGCACGGCGTTCGTGAGCTTGTTGTGGCTCATGAGGCCTTCGGGCGTGTCGATCGTCTCGTAGTTGCCGGCCTTGTCCGCAGCGATGCCTGCCTTCTGGCGGTCTGCCGATGCATAGGAAGCGGCTGCGCGTGCATTATCCGCGCCGATCATCGCCTGACCGATGGCCGTGGGCGTGAAGTCGTTCTGGTCCGGAGTAGCCAGAGGATTGAGAGTTACCCCGCCTTCGACCGCCGACAGCTTCTGCGGGCCATTGGCGACGCCGAACAGGTTGGCGTTGGCCTCGTTGAGGTTACCGCCGAGGGCTGCGTTCCTGGCCGCCCGCTGTGCGCTGACCATCTGCGCCGTGCGCAGCGCCTGCGCCATCTCCGAGACGTTGCCCAGGCCCGCATTGCCCACGGTCGCCAGGTTTCCGCCCTGCTCGGTCGGCACGCCCAAGGCGCCAGCGATGGCCGGACCAAGAACCGCCGGGTCCAGGTTGCTCAACTTGTTCTGACGAAGCGCCGTCTCGGCCCGGGTGTTGTCCACCTGTGAGCCCGTCAGCGCCTCTCTGAGCGCGTCCTGCCTGCCCTGCGCGGCTGCCCTGGCTCGAATGCCTGTGCCACCCAGGATGGACCGCACGAACCGATCTACGCCTGCCGTACCTGCTCCAGTTGCCATGATCGATTCCTCAAACGTTGCCGTAGAGACGGCGGATGTTCGACATGTAGTCCGTGGACACCGACTGTGGGCCGGTGTAGTTCGCCGCCGTACCACCCAACACCGAGCCGTCCTGATAGCCAAGGGTCGAAGTGCTGGTTGGCGTTGCCGTTCCAGTGCCTGCGGCAATCTTTCCGCCGTATGCCTGGCCTGCCGCTCCGAGTGCCGAGGCGGCCAGCGACACGTATGGATTAGGTGCCACCCCACGCGCTCGCAGCTCGGCCAGCGACGTCTGGTCGTTGGCTTGGCTGTTCAGCCCATTCAGGCTGGTAGACAGCCCGTTGATCGTCTTCTGCTCGTTCTGGCGCTGGAGGCCGATGGCATCCTGCAACCCGAACAGGCCAGCGTTGGTGGTGGCATCCGAGGCGTTCTTGGCGTTGGCCGCGCCGGCAGCCTGCTGGTAGGCCGTGGACAGCACGCCCGTGCTGGGCGCCACCTGGCCCACCGTCGCTAGCGGCTTGCCGCTCTGGAGGTCGGATAGGTACTGCGTGGTGGCCTTGGCTGCCGAGGGCGCTGCGTTGCTGTCCTGGAGCTGGCGTGCCGCCGCTTGGATACGATCGGACTCCGCCGCCTGCATCTTCTGGCGGTTGATGATGCCGTTCGTGATGATTTGGTCCTGCTTTCGCGCGGCGTTCTTCTGGTTCTGCTGCTGGACACCGGCAGCCACCACCGTGGCAATCGCAGCAATGGTGTAGGCGTAGCTCATGGATTGTCCCCCTCGATCGCCGGTACTTCGGGATAGATGACGTCGGCCTCCATGTCCTCGGCGGTCTTGGCGTCGGTGGCGTGGAACGTAGCCCAAATACAGTCGGTGATGGTCTCGGCCATCCGCTTTTCCATGGCTGGCGAGACCACCATCAGTGGCGCTTCGACTTCCTGCCAGGTCTCGTCGCTGGCTGACCACAGGCGCATGCGGCCCTTGACCAGCATGTTCATGTGGCTGCGCTTGTGCATCTTGCCCACGATCAGGCTGCCGGCGGGAATGGCCAATACCGCCGATCCGAGCCCATCGGCGAAGAACGTGCGGCGCGCGCACTCCACCTGTGGCATCTGGAGCATCCGTTCCTGGAGGTCCTGGACGTCACGAAGCGTCGGCGCCTCTTCCAGGGTCTTCAGGTAGGACAGGGCTGGATCACCCGTGACCAGCTTGCCGAGGGTTTCGAGGTCCATGGTCATGCGCTCCGGTAGGCCGCGGCATTGCCGTACAGCGCGCCCGTCTGCTTGTTGGCGTCGTTGTAGGCCTTCGTCGCTGTGCTGTTGGCGTAGAAGTCACCCAGGCCTGAGAAGACGTTGCCGATGGCAGTCGGGTCGATATCGGCAGCCCCGGCGGCGATGTTCGACTTCATGCCCGACAGCGCCTGTGTGGCTGCACTGTTGGAGTCCAGACCGGTTTGCACCAGCGAGGTAAGGGACTGGCGCGTCTGCTCGTCCGCGGCCCGTACGCGCTGTCCTGCGGCGGATGCGGCTTGGGTCACTTTCATCAGGCCGTCGTTGTAGTCGCTGGCCAGTTTGGCGTTCTGGTCCACGTCCACGGAGCCACCGAACTGGCCGTTGCGCGCCAGGGCGAACTTGGTGTTGCGCTGTGCGTCCACCTGCTGCTTGTTCAGCGCGTTCGTCAGGAGCTTCTTGGTCGCCCCTTGGAACGAGTTGATATCGGCCTCGCGCTGCGGGCTGCCGAAAGCCTGGTCGATGGCTGCCTGCCCGGCGGCGATCTGTGCCTGCTTCTGGTTGTCCGAGGCTTCCTGAGCCTTGGCTGCCTTGCTTCCGGCGTTGCTGGATCCACACATATCAGGTCACTCCCCTGCGCTCGTACAGCGCCAGTGTTTCGCCGTTGGTGCCTTCCCCAGGAAGGTCGCATACCTTGGACATCCCCAGCGCCTTGTAGAACCGCGCCGTCTTCTCGTGTTCAAGCGTGGTGGCCTGGAACGTGTGCACGTCGGCCAGCTTCGCCATGTTGCGCATCAGCCGGCGGACGGCCAGCACGATGTACGGATGGTATTGCAGGGCTTCCTCCGTGTGGATCAGCCACGTGCCGGCGACATGCCGTCCTTCCAGCCACATGCCACCCACGCAGTACGGGACCGATTCACGGTACAGGGCGTGGGTAATGGCGGACATCCGCACCATCCGTTGGGCGTACTCGGACATGGATTCCTGAGGACGACGCATGGCAGCCAGCTCCGCGTGCTGCCCAGACCAAGCGTTGTTCAGGACGAACATCACGTCCGCATCGGTGGGGCGCTCAATCAACATTGCCCGGCGTCCCTCCTGTCGGCTGGAAGAACAGAGTCAATGTGGTGAAGCTCGTCATCTGGTCGCTGCGGAACGTCAGGCGAGGTGCGACCGCAGGCGACACGAGACTGAAGGTCAGGAAAGCATTGCCGCCATCCTGGAGAACCTTCTTCTCCACCGTGCGCACGCTCGGCTGCTGGAGCTTGTAGGCCATCGAGATTGAGCCCGAGGCATCGGATTCCATGGCAACACCCGACCAGGCCTTGACCGCATTTGGCGTGCCGAAGTCCAGGTACTGCCATTCGATGATTACTTCCCACGTGCCGCTGTAGTCGGCATTGGCGCTCGGGTCCAGCCAATAGATGGCCGTCTCATCACGCACGTAAACGTCGCCATCCAGAGTCGCCACAGCGGTCACCGTGATGGGAAGTTGGTACAGGCTCCAGCTCGTCAGCTTGTTGATCGGGCTGCTGGTGAGGACCAAGCACTGGTTGCCCAGGAAGAACAGTGATTGACCGAGGTTCGGGAAGAAAGCCGCCAGCGGCGTGACATCAGGCCCGAGGATCTCGGTCACGATGGGGTCGACCGGGTTGCCGATATCGCCGGCACCCATCGCCTGCTGGGCTGCGGAGACACTGATCGATCGCACGCCTTGGCTGGTGAGGAAGTAGACGTCCTGAGCCACAGGGATGGCTCCACGCTCGTAGTTCGTGCCCACGCTCTCCACCTGATCCAGGATCACGATGGCCGCCGGATCAGGGTCGGTCTTCCAGAGCTGGAGAGACGAGGCGGTGAAGATGGCGAGGTTGCCTCGGTAGATCGAAAGGCAGGTGCAATCGACCTCCTGCACCGACTGGATGCCGTGGGGGATGAACCCGGCGTCGTTGGCCAGCGTCCAGTCCAAAGGGTTGTAGGTGGCGCTGTAGCGGGTGATGTCCTCGTCCCCGGCAAAGACCTTGCCTTGGGCGATGGCCACCTGTTTGGAGTGCGGGCAGCGTGTGTCGGGCACCATCGGCGTGGTGGTGGTCCAGTTCGCCGTCCCATCCAGCGTCACACTGCCGACGTTCTGTGGCCAGCCGGGCTCACTGTCACCGGACTTGGAGATCGGGACGGCCTTCCAGACAAGCTGGGTGGCCACCACAGCTTCCCAGGTGACCTCGTTGTCCACGACGGTCACGCCAAGGATGGGCGGCCAGGACGGCTCGGTGCTGGCGCTCTTGCCAGGGTTGGCCTGCACGGCCTTGTAGACCAGTCCTTGCGGTGGCCCTGTGTAGGCGTAGTCCCACGAGAAGTCGGAAACCGTGACGGGATGACCCTGCTCGTTGAAGCCGGCGAACTCCTCGGCCACGAACACCGCGCCCTGTGGGCACACACCACTGACGCTGGACTGGCGCCACCCACCGGTCGAGCTACTGATCACGTTGCCAACGATCTGGCCGCCCACGCGGGCCATGCCGGAATCGTAGAAGCCAAGGGCCACCGCTGCACCACCGTGCCCGCTGTCGTCGTCGCCCTGAAGGACCATGCAGTGGGCCGTGACCGTCGTACCCGGCGCGATGGGCTTGAAATCGTTGTTGATCAGCTTCCGGCCAATGCCCACTGAATCAACGATGGTGAGCTGCGCCATACCCTGTCCGGTGTAGCCACCGGTGTTGCTGATCGACCAGCCAGTTTCTTTGGTGTATCCGGTATCGCCGTCGTGGAAGTTGTAGTTGTCCGGTGTGCTGGCGACCGGCGCAATGGCGCCCGTGGGCCGAACGATCGCCCCTGGAACGTAGGTGGTGCCTGGCTGCCAAGGGTTGGTCATGTGCCGTCGTCCAGGCCATAGCGATCGATGATGTCGGTACTGATCAAGTTCGTGGTGCTTACCGTGGACGGCGTGGAGACGCTCGGCACATCGGTGCTGTCCTCGCCCTCGAAGACCTCGGCACCTTCCTGAACGGGCCACACAGGCTCTGTGGCGCCGCTGGTGGCGCCATCGCCCGTCACATCCACCAGCTCGTAGTAATAGCCGTTGGCTACAGTGGGCTGTACCTTGGCACCGGCGGCGTAGACCTTGTTTGGCTGCCATGCCGGAATCGGTGAGCTCGTCGGTGCCTGGTAGTAATAGCCGGTGGGTGTGGTCGGCTGGATCAAGGCGCCCAACGGATAGACCGTATTCGGCTTCCAGGATGGCGGGTCCTGAAGCCAGAAGTGCCGGCGCAGGCCGTCGCTGAACTCCGCAGCCACGTACAGGTGGCCAAGGATCGTCCCGGAGAAGTAGACCGTGCTGACCCCGATCATGCGAAGCCACCCATCTGCGCCATTTGCAGGATCTGATCTTCGCCCAAGGCTCCATCGAACAGCATCGCGTCCGACAGATACCCTTCGAACTGGTAGGAGGTATCGAGCGTTCCATGGCCGGCACCAATCGTCAGCTCAGTGTTGATGTTCTGGCCGGGATTGGTCGAAGGTGTCGTGTCTACCAGCGTTCCGTTCTTGTAGAGCCGGACGTTGGCACCGTCGTAGGTCGTGACGTAAATGAACGACGTGTCGTTCACGATGGGCGTCGGGTCAGCCGCGGCGTTCACCGAGCCCGACAGGTCGTTGTAATACCCCGTCACGAAGGAATGGCCCCCACCATCGACAGGAGAAATCTCGATGGCGAACGTGGAGTTGCCAGTCACAGGATTGACGAACTTGCCGAAAAGACGTTCGGTGCTGGCGCTGATCAAACCCGTACGGCGCATGCAGATAGCCGACGACCACGGGTGACTATCTTCGAAGATTGTGTCCAGCTCAGCGAAGTTGGGCACCGTCGCCACGTCGTGCAGGACCTGAAGGCGGATCGATCGGCCATCCGTGCGCAATGCCATCTGACCGATCTCGCCGGCCACCAGGGAGCCGTGGTGGTTATTTCCGCTGACGTCATAAAGCTTCGTGCCGGTGGTTTCGGTCATCGGCAGGTACAGGATCGGTGACAGCGACAGGATGAACAGACCAAACGGGTCGGTGACCGGCGGAGGGCCAAGATCGATATCGAGCGGATAGCGCAGGATGTTGCCGTTCACCAGCGGATTACCCGGGTCCACGAAGCCCTCGGCGCCCGAATGGAAGACATGCAGCACGCCGCCTTGGCCATACAGGCCGGCGCTGTTCGACACGTCGGCCACGTGCTGAAGGCCGGGACGGGGCACGATGTCCTTCTTGGCGTTGATGTAGCCATTGATCAGCGACCAGAGCTGCTGCGGACCGTTCTTGCCGCCACGTCGCGTACGCCGGTCCATGCCGGACGTGAACTGGCCCAGGATCTCGTCAGCCATCGGCTCGCTCCACGTCGACCTCGAACTGGATCGTTCGCTTCAGGCCGCTGGTGAAGGTCGCGGTCAGGTAGACTTGGTAGATGGCCTCTGCCGTACCGCCTGTGAGCTTGCAGGTGACGTCCGGGCCGTCGATGGTGGTGGATGCCACGGCCAAGGCAGAGTCGGCCTCTCCGTCCACGACATGGGCCACAGAGGCGATTGTGTCGCCCTCGGGAAGGTAGGACACGTAGCTGACTACCCATGGCGTGATATCCGCCGGGCGCTTGCGCGTGACGAGTCCGCCGGTCAGGTTAACCATTGTGTTCCCTCCGCGCCTTCAGCTCGCCCTCGATCATGGACAGTCGCTGGTTGTGCGTGTCCAGGCGCTCGAAGATGACCGCGTTGTCCCGCTGGTTGTCGGCGTTGTGGTTCGTCATGCTGCGCTCGATGCGGCCCATGGTCTCGCTCACCTTCTCATTCAGGGCGTCCACGCGCGCGCCAAGACGGCTGATGAATGACACCACCAGCACGACTTGGCCGAGAAGCGCGAGCGCCACGCCCATGATGGCTACGACCCACGGTTCCATTAGAAGCCGCTCCAGTCGGTGACACGCGGCTGGGGAACAGGCGGGATCTGGTCTGGCGACAGCACAGACGTGTCGGTCATCACCGCCGGCGATGGGATGTATCGCGTCAGGCCGTGTTTCTTGGCGTTCCGGCTACGCAGGATGCTGGATGCCATGGCCCCGAAGCCGGAGCTGTCCTGGAGCCCTACGTTGCCTTTCACGGCGCCGGCGGCCAGTAGGACCATCAGGTCTCCGTCCACTGTGCAGCGGTCGTCGTCGTCCTTCAGGCGGCGCAGGGCGGCCACAGCCTGGATCTGGATGGGGTAGGTCTGGTCGGGTACCGGCCACAGCTCAATCTGCCCGCGAAGCTCATAGCGCCATGGCTGGTTGTTGTTCTGCTGGTTGTAGAGCAGAGGGTCAATGCCCTCGGCCAGCGGCGTGTATTGGCTCGTGCCGCGGATCAGCGTCACGTTGATGAATTTGTCCGGGTTGGGCCGGTCGGTCACCATCTCGGTGCCATCGCCCTCAGGCACGGCGTGCGTCAGCGTCGGGTAGTCGTAGTACTGCTGGCCCACCACGCAATTCAGGGTCCAGGTGTACTGGAGGCGCTTGAGGTCCTCCTTCTCGTACAGGAACTTCTGCGCGTTGTTCAGGTGCGCGGACAGGATGCGCTTCGTCCCGTCGTCGTTCATCTGGTCGGACATCCCGCACAGCACGGCGGTTTCGTCCATCAATTCGATCAGCTTGCGGTCGCGCATCGTGGCCTCCTATGGAGAAAGGGCCGCGTAATGCGGCCCCTTCCCGTGTTGCTGTTGGATCGGATCAGCCCTGGTCGTCCTTGGGCGGATTGGCGTCCAGGAGTTCCTGGAGGTCGGCCTTGGTCGCACTGGCCGGATACTCCACGCCGCGCTTGTCGAGCTCGGCCTGCATGTCGGCCTTGGTCGAATTGTCGGCGCTGACGTCGTTGGCCTTCAGGACAGCCGCTTCATCGGCGATGTCCTTTCGGCGCTGGTCGGCAGCGGCTTGGGCTTCGGTCCGGCGGGCGTCTTCGGCCTGCTGG
>Ga0163163_10004635_pt1 | contig 11746 bp, 15 predicted proteins | sample S65metaG_FD_119766 | JGI IMG/M metagenome (GOLD analysis project Ga0163163, IMG submission 119766) | Switchgrass rhizosphere microbial communities from Kellogg Biological Station, Michigan, USA - S6-5 metaG | ecosystem: Host-associated > Plants > Roots > Rhizosphere > Soil | place: USA... | reverse complement strand
GCTACGGGGGTTGGTTGCGAACCTGGCAGGAACGATCGTGATTGCGGACGAAATAACAGGCGATGCCGGCAACACTTCGGCTGCGCGTGAACTGGGTCTCAAACTGGGGAAACAGCTGGTCGCGCGCGGTGCCGGTGCCATTCTCGCGGAGATCAGTCAAAGTGGCGCTGCGCGGTAGAACGATACTTACGACACGTGCCGCAGGATCCACCGGTGATCTGACCGAACGACTCACCGAACTTGGGGCCAGAGTCATCGAATGTCCTACCATCGAACTGGAGCCCATCGAAAATTGCACGGCTATTGATCAGGCTATCCGGCGCATGAATACCTACCAGTGGCTGATGTTCACCAGCGCAAACGCCGTGGACTATTTCATGAAGCGGATCGCCGTCGATCAGGAAGTCTGCCGGGTTCCGATCGCTGTTGTCGGCTCCACGACCGCGAAGAAACTCCACGACTGGAAACTGTCGCCTTCACTGATACCGGATCGATTTAATGCGGAAGGCCTGCTCGACGCATTCCCAGGCGATCTGCAGGGTGTACGAATCCTGTTTCCTCGAGCGGAATCGGCGAGAGAAATACTTCCCGAAGAGCTGCGCCGGCGAGGCGCCATCGTCGATGTGCTGCCGGTATATCGAACGAAGAAAGCCGTCGAGAGCATTCAGGACGTTCGACAAATTTTCAGGCGGGAGACTTTCGATTGCGTGGTCTTCACCAGCCCATCGGCGATTCGATACATGGCCGAAACTCTGGAGGATGATATGGGAACCGCCCTGAGCGCCATTCCGATTGCGGTGATCGGTCCGGTCACTGCCCGAGCCTGCGAGCCCTTTGGATTGCGCGCTTCCATCGAACCGAGAACCGCAACAATACCGGACCTGGTCGAAGCCATCCATAGACACTTCAGCTCGCGTTCCTGATCTGATATAAGGGTCCGCGAATACGGAGGATCCCGTGGAACCAATAAACGAACAAGTACGACAGCAGATTCTGGATGAGGACAATTTGCGTCTACTGCGCATCGGGTATTTCATATCCGCCGGACTGACTGCTTTTGCTTCCATTCTTGTTCTCGCCTACACCATGTTTCTGACACTGGTCTTTACGCAGATTGCAAAGAGTCCTGGTGATATCGGTTTCCCCCCATCGATGGGTCGACTGATGGCCGTGTTCGGAGTTCTTTTTGTCATTCTTGTGATTGGTTTTGCAGTGCTTCAGTTTCTTACAGGTCAGCGGCTGAAAGAACGACGATCGCGTACCTTCTGCCTTGTGATCGCAGCGATCACCTGCTTAAGCATTCCCTATGGAACCTTCCTGGGTGTGTGCACGTTCCTTGTCCTCCTGCGTCCCACGGTTCAGAGGTCTTTTGAGGAAATTCGGTCGTAGAGGAGCCGGCGTTCTACCAGGGCAGCGGGTACATCAGCCAGCCAACGACAATCGCAACACCAAGAAACGAACAGAAGACAAACACACCGTAACGAAACTGCTCTTTCGGAGTTGTTTTTGTCGTGAGACCGAAGACCGTGGAAACGAAGAAGGCAAAGACAAACAGCGCTTCGAAGTGCGACAGATTCACGGCTTGCGTCCCCTCGCAATATCGAAGGCGTCCATGATCGCCAGATAATTGAGAAGACCGCATACCCAGAGATAAGTCGTCCCGTAATCGTAGGTGCGTGCACTCATATTCCCGGAGCCGAGTTTGGCATGTTCCGCCAGCCAGTACAGCAGACCCACGCCAACGTCTGCAAAAAATCCAAACAATCGCAGCGGAGTCTGGCTGAGGTCGCTGACATAGAGTTCGCCCTGCATGCTGATTCCAATCAGGAACATCAGGCCGATCGCCAAAGCCAGTATGGCTCCTCGAACCCAGCGCCCCATCAGAATGTGACCCAGTCCCGGAAGAATGAATCCGCTGAAACTGATGGCCAGGGCGAGGCCCAGATTGAGGCTTCGGAGTTCAACGATTTTGGTTTCGGAGTCAAGTGCCGGATTGGGCGAGTTTTCGTGCGACATCACTAGGTTGGAAGCCTACAATCTCAAAAATCTTGTGTCTACCCTTTTCTCCCGATATCAGGGACACACCAGACCGCGGAATACCAAGCGATTTCGCGATAAATTCCACTGCGGCTTTATTGGCTTTTCCATCCACTGGAGGCGCATTCAGGCGCAAAACCCATTCGCCGTCACGGCATCCGGAAAATCCTGATTTTCTGGCGTTTGGTATCACGCGTACATTCAGTTTCACAGCCGCTTTCCGAACAAACCAGTGCCGATACGGACCATCGTGGCGCCTTCCTCGATCGCCACTTCAAAATCGTGAGTCATTCCCATCGAGAGTTCCGGAAGTTCATACTGCGTCGCAAGCTTTCGGAGCTGCCTGAAATATGGACGTACCTCTTCGGGATTTTCAAGAAATGGAGGAACGGCCATCAGCCCTCTCAGCTTCAGCTTATTGTGACGGCGGATGACGTCAATGAGGGCCGGAAGCTCGAGTGGCGCTGCGCCCGATTTGCCGGGCTCCTCCTGAAGCTTCACTTCAATCAAAATCGAAAGGGGCTTCACCGCTGCCAGACCGAGTTTATCGGCCACATCCGTGCGATCAACCGAATGAATCCATTCGAACTTCTCGGCCACTTTTTTTGCCTTGTTAGTCTGAATGTGTCCAATGAAATGCCACGTGAGGCCAAGATCAGGGAGTTCATCGATCTTGGAAATCGCCTCCTGCAGCCGGTTTTCCCCGACGTTCCGTACTCCGCAAGCTGCCGCCTCGCGAATGCGGTTGGCCGGAACTGTTTTGGTAACGGCGATCAGGGTGATGGATTGCGGATCTCTATTCGCGCGCGTTGCAGCGGCGTGGATACGTCTCTGAATGTTGTCGAGCGCTTCCATGTCTTCCTTCTCCCGAAGGGAGAGGGTGGCACGAAGTGCCGGGTGAGGGGTACCGCTAATTCGAATAGTCGATCATGATGACCGGCAACCGAGGATTTCCGAGTCTGCGCGTCACACCTCCTCACTCGGTGCCCATCAGCTTATACTACCCGTCATGGAACGTTTCATTGTCATTCACTACCACGAACTCGGCTTGAAGGGAGGAAATCGCGATTACTTCGAAAATCGTCTCTGCAAAAATATCCGCAGCATATTGGCGAACTGCGGTTGCGGCGATGTCCGTCGAATTTCCGGCCGCATCCTGCTCGAATTGAAGCCGGACTGCGACCTTGCCGAAATTCAGCGCCGATTGGGTAAAGTCAGCGGCATCGCCTACTTCGCGGAGGCATGGAAGGCCCCACTTTCGCTTGAAGGCCTGGAAGAAAAAGCCTGGGAGTTGATCGCGTCGAAATCCTTCGAATCCTTTCGGGTTTCCACACGGCGCGCGGACAAGAACTTTCCCTATACTTCGGTTGAAATCAATCATCGCGTGGGCGGAACGATCAAGCAACGGTCGGGGCGCCGTGTGGATCTTGAAAATGCCGAGCTGACCTGTTCCATTGAAGTCGTGGATAATCGCGCATTGATCTACGTTGATCGGCGGCCCGGCATTGGAGGGCTTCCCACGTCAACCAGCGGCAAGGTCGTTGTGCTTTTGTCCGGAGGACTCGACTCGCCGGTTGCGGCCTGGAAAGTCATCAAGCGGGGTTGCACCGCAGTCTTCGTCCACTTTCACAGTTTTCCTTACACAAACAAGGAGTCTCAGGAGAAAGCCAAACAGATTGCTTCGCTTCTTGCGGAGTCTCAATTACGTTCGAAGCTTTACCTGGTTCCATTTGCGGAGGTCCAGAGGCATATCATGGTGGAAACGCCCGCAGACACCCGTGTGCTTCTCTATCGTCGATATATGATGCGGCTGGCGGAACGCATTGCCCGGCACGAGCGTGCGCGCGTACTTGTAACAGGAGACAGCATCGGGCAGGTTGCATCACAGACAATCGAAAACATCGATGTTGTTTCACGTTCCGTGACGATGCCTATCCTGCGGCCGGTCATCGGGGACGACAAGGTCGAGATCATTGATATTGCCCGCCGCATCGGCACTTACGACATTTCAATCCAGCCCGATCAGGATTGCTGTTCGCTGTTCGTGCCCAGACATCCGGAGACCAAAGCGCATCTGGATCAGATTGAGTTTTCCGAATCGCGTCTTCAGATCGACGACGTGATGACCGAGGCCATGAGATCCGCAGAGGTTCTGCTACAATATCCTGCCTGGCATGACATTGAAGAGCGAAGCGAAGCACGGCCGGTTTCTCAGCTTTGAAGGCATCGAAGGCTGCGGCAAGACAACTCAGATCGCAATACTTTCCGAATACCTGGCGAAACGCTCGATCCCCTTCACCGTCACACGAGAGCCAGGCGGAACCGCCGTTGGCGAAGCAATCCGGAAGATTCTGCTGAATTCAGAAACGATCCACCTCACGGCAGCATCTGAACTGCTGCTGTTCTACGCATCGAGAAGCCAGAATATCGCGGAGAAAATTCTTCCATCATTAAATCGCGGCGAAGTCGTCATCTGCGATCGCTTCTATCACGCCTCCATGGCCTATCAGGGTTACGGCCGCGGTATTCCGATGGACTTCATTAGCAAGTTGACGGATCTTGTCTGCGGCGACCATCGGCCTGAAATAACGCTGCTGTTGGACATCGCGCCGGAAATCGGGCTGTCCCGGGCCCGAGCCCGAAATGTACAAAAGGCCAGCAACGAAGGCCGATTTGAAGAGGAGGATGTGGCTTTCTATACGAAGATCCGGCAGGGCTACCTCGAACTCGCAAAGCAGGATCCCAAGCACATGAAAGTGATTCCCGCAGACCGTAAAATCGAAGAAATTCACTGCGATGTGGTGAGGCTATTGGGGTTTGAAGATGGGCTTTGATTTCTTTATTGGAAACCGCAAGGGCATCGACCGCCTCCAGGTAAAACTTCGCCAGGACCGGTTTCCTCACGGGCTTCTGTTTTCCGGTCCTGACGGAATAGGAAAACGGACCTGCGCTCTGATGGTTGCGAAGGCCCTGAACTGCGCGAATGCGACAAAGGGTGAATTCTGTGATTCCTGTGGGCAATGCCACAAGATCGATGCTGGAACTCATCCTGACGTGACATTTATCGGGCTGGAAGACGAAGCATCCGAAATCAAGATCGCCCAGATTCGCGAAGCCATCCGAATGCTGGATTTCCGTCCGCTGGAAGGACGCAGTAAAGTTTTCATTATCGATCCGGCAAATCTGCTGAATGCGTCTTCGGCAAATGCGCTTCTGAAAGGACTCGAGGAGCCGCCGGACAATAGCTACTTCATTCTCATCACCAACAGTCTGCATGCACTGCTGCCGACCGTCCGATCAAGATGTCAGTCGTACGTGTTCACTCCTTTGTCGCTGGATGAACTGCGAAAGTTTGGGACTTTGCATGGACCACTCGATGAGCTGACGCTGCGATGGTCTCGAGGAAGCATCGGTACGTTTCAAACTCTGGATGCAGAGACGCTGAAAGTTCAACGCGAGGTGATTTTAAATTTCATCGAGACTGCGATTCTTTCAAGCCAGGAAGAATTCCGGGAACTGCTCTCGGTCGCGAAAGAAGTTGCAGGTACCAAACAGGATTTCGGCGCACATCTGGAAATGATTGGTGTCCTGCTCGCGGATCTGCTCTATCTGAAGCAGGGCCGATCGGATTACCTCATTAATTTTGACCTTCGGGCTCGACTGGAGAAACTCTCGGAACGTGTACCAACGGAAACCCTGATTCGCCTCTCCGAATTCCTCGGCCTCATGGAAAACAGTTTGAAGACGCACGTGAATCGCCCAATGTTGACAGAGGTTCTGGCGCTGTCGGGGAATGTGTCGCTGTCGAAAATACTCGATGACATCCCCATTCGAAGCCGCTAAACTCGTAAGGAAATGTCAAATCGCAAATTGATTCGCCCGAGCCTCGCAGAGCTCAAGGATCAGGTCGTCACAAGACCTCCCCGCAAGAAGCCAAGTCCTCACGGACAGACGAACGCCGAGAATTTCTACTACCTGAAACAGATCCAGAACGGTACGCCAATGGTAATGGTCCTTCAGGATGGAGAACAGATCCGGGGAACCATCGACTGGTACGATCGGAACTCCATTCGCGTCAAGCGACAGTCGGATCCTCATGTGATGGTGCTCAAGCATTTCATCAAGTACATGTACAAGGAAAACGAAGATAAGGAAAAAGAGAACGAAAACGAGTACGGTGTTTCCGTTTCCTGAAGCAAGAGGGTGCTCCATCAAGAGATGGGCCGCGGGTGATGGATACAAAGCGATTGAATGAAGTACTCCCCTATCATTGGCATCTCCGCTGGCGATCCCGCAGGCATCGGATTGGAAGTCACTTTGAAAGCCGTTCCCGAATTTCTCGGCTCGACTCGCCTCATTCTTTTCACAGATTCCCTCCATTTCAAGCGCAGCAACACGAACGACATTCCATCCCGTTGGATCACGACTGTCTCGGAGGTTGAAGACGAGCGGGTTCTTTTCCTGATGGATGTTCCAGGGGCAAGCGAATTGATTCCGTGGGGCCAAGCGAGCCTTCGTGCAGGCTCACGGGCGAGCGCCTATCTCCGCGCCGCCAGCGATGCCGCAATGCAGGGAGCTATACAGGCGATTGTCACGGCGCCGGTCAGCAAGGCTTCCATCGGACCGCAGTTCAAAGGTCAAACCGAATTTCTTTCAGAACGGGCAGGTGCTACTCCATTCGCCATGGCATTCTTTGCGCCGACGTTCAAAGTTGTTCTGGCAACCGTGCATCTGTCTCTTAAGGATGCATTGGCCTCGATAACGACGAAAAAGTACATGGACCTCATTACGTTCGTGAATAGTGAATTGCTACGTTTTGGGTATACGGATTTAAAGATCGCTGTGGCCGCAATCAATCCCCATGCCGGCGAAGGCGGCATGTTTGGACGCGAAGACATGGATGTGCTGGAACCCGCCGTTCGCGCCTGTGCGGCCATGGGCATTCGTGTTTCCGGACCACACTCGGCCGATAGTCTGTACTACCGCGCTCACACGGGCGAATTTGATGTCGTCATTGCGCCATACCACGACCAGGGACTTGTTCCCGTGAAGCTGATCGCACACGGTGATTCCACCAATGTCACGCTGGGTCTTCCCTACATTCGTACGTCTCCCGATCACGGTACCGCGTTTCAAATTGCAGGAAAGAGTCTCGCGGATCCAACGGGTATGACTTCTGCAATTCGCTGCGCAATTGATCTGCTTGCCCGCCAAATTTAGCGCGTGTTCATGCCTGCTGTAGGCGCGGTCCCATCTCGAGATGGGACGACCGCGCACAATCCTGCCGTCGGGCATAGTGTGGATGATAGAGCGTGCGCGGTCACAGACCGCGCCTACAGCCTGCATTTCCTGATTTCTTGTGCAAAGCCGGTGTTGGGCCCCTATTACCGGCAGTCGCGACAGACGCCGTAGATCTGAAGCTTGTGGTCCAGCACTTTAAAACCCAGTTGAGCGGAAGCGGCGTCCTGGAGCGATTCGATCTCCGGATTGTAGAACTCGATGGAATTGCCGCATTCCATGCAGATCAAATGATCGTGGTGTTCGTGATTGAATAGATGTTCGTAGCGAGTAATCCCATCTGCCAGTTCTATCTCCCGAGCGAGGCCGCAGCGGATCATGAGCTTCATCATGCGATATACGGTGGTGTAACCAATGCGCGGATCGATTGCCTTGACGGTGTGGTAAATGTCTTCGACGCTGCGATGACCTTCGTTTTCCAGGAAAGTCTCCAGGATGAGTTCCCGGTGGGGCGTCAGTTTTAGTTTGTTGGCCTGAAGGTAATCGATGAACACCTGCAGTTCCGGTTTGAGAACTTTCAAGGCGCCGCTGGATTCGACGGAATCATTTTGATGATGTCGTTGTACACAACCATTACCGTCAGCATCAGAAGTGCAATGACGCTCACGAAATTGATACGCTCCTTGAGGCGAAGGCTCATATCGCGTCCCATTAAGGACTCCACGATGAGCATAAGCATCACGCCTCCATCGAGAACGGGAATGGGCAGAATGTTGAGCAGTCCCAGATTGAGGCTGATCAGAGCCATGAGGCTGATGAGGGTCGTAAAACCTTCATTCAGCGCTTCACCCGAGGCCCGTACAATTCCAATCGGGCCATCCAGCTGTTTGAGCGACGCCTCACGCCTGAACAGCATGCCGATGACCTGGAAGATTGTCTTTCCATATTCGACATTGGTGCCGATGGATTTCGAAACAGCTTCGGAGAAGGGGAGCTTGATCTTGACCGTCGGCGGGGGGACCAGATCCATTCCGATGTACTTGAGACCGTTTCTCAGGACCGGCGTGATCTGAAATTTCAAGGTCTCGCCATGGCGATCCACGATGATCGGGAAATTGGGCTCCGGAATACCCTGAAGGATGGTTTGAATCGACTGTGCAGAAGACGTAAGATCGATTCCATTGACGACAGTCACCTCATCCCCTGGCTGCAGGCCGGCCAGTTTCGCGGGCTCGCCCCACACCGACTTCACGACGACGGGTACGTGTGGACCCATGCCGACGTAGCCGCGTTCGGACGGTTCTTTTTTAACCGGAGTCACTGTTGTGGAAATGGATTCGCCGTTTCGATCGAGAATGATCGACAGACTTCTTCCGGCATTCAAGGCAACCCGGCCTTCCACGTCCTGCCAGTTTGGGTTCTGCTTGCCGTCGAGTTCGGAAATACGATCCCCTTTTCGGATTCCGGCCTGATCCGCTGGCGATCCCGGCTCCACAACGCCGATGCTGGCCTGAGTTGTCAGGACTTCGGGAACCTCCCTGCCATACATGAACAACCCGGACAGCAGAACCACAGCAAGGATCATGTTCATGATCGGACCGGCGGAAGCGACAAGAAATCTCTGCCACTTGGGCTTGGAAAGGAATTCGTGGGGTTCTCCCGTCAACGTTTCCGACGGAGTGTCTCCGGCCATCTTGACATATCCACCCAGCGGGAAAGCGCTGATGCGGTAGTCGGTGTCTCCGCGCCGGAATCCGATCAACCGGGGTCCGAAACCGACGGAGAACGTTTCTATCCGTATCTTGAAATACCGGGCGACAAGGAAATGCCCCAGTTCATGCAGAATAATGACGACGCCCAGCACAAGGACCGCCGCAAATAATTCTCTAAGAATTCCCATAACGTAATTCTAACTGGAATGAAATACTTACCGGCATCGAAATATTCGGGCGGCTATCGCGAGGCGACCTTCACCCAGTCCCGAGCGAATGCGCGCGCCCAGGAATCTGCTTCAAAAATGGCATGGATGGAGTCCGCTGCGGAATGCGAATCCCTGGCGTCGAGTGCGGCTTCTATCAGGATGGGAATACCCGTAAAGGGAATCTGGCCGGCCAAAAACGCCGCCACCGCAATTTCATCTGCTGCATTGACAACGGCGGGAGCGGTTCCCCCAAGCTGTATCGCGCGATAGGCAAGGCCGATGCAGGGAAACTTTTCCGTATCTGGCGGCATGAAATCCAGGCGGCTGACGTCTTTCCAGTCCAGACGCGGAACACAGCTCTCCAGACGGTCCGGCCAGGTCAGCGCGTACTGAATCGGCTGACGCATATCCGCTGTCCCAAGCTGTGCGATGGTAGAACCATCGGTAAATTCCACCATGGAATGCACGATCGACTGGGGATGCACCATGATGTCGATTCGCTCCTGCGGGATATCGAAGAGCCAGCGAGCTTCAATCACTTCCAGCCCCTTGTTCATCAGCGTTGCAGAATCAATAGTGATGCGCTTCCCCATCTTCCACGTGGGATGATTCAATGCCTCTTCCGGGGTGACATGCTCGAGTCTGTGGGCTGGCGTTTCGCGAAACGGCCCGCCGGATGCGGTGAGAATCAATCTTTGAACTTCGCCGCGCTGGCCGGATCTCAGGCACTGGTCCAGCGCGCTGTGTTCGCTGTCGACCGGTATGATTCTGGCACCGGTACGCGATGCCTCGAGACTGAGCAGCTCCCCCGCCAGAACCATGGCTTCCTTGTTTGCCAATGCCACAGTTTTGCCAGCGGCCACCGCCGCATGTGTGGGAACAAGGCCCGCAGCCCCCACCGCCGCAGAGACAACGGTATCGACTTCCGGCGCGGACGCAATTGTCCGCAGTCCGTCTTCACCGATGACAATCTCCGGCAATCGAATTCCCAGACGTTTGCAGTGAAGCTGAAACTCATCTCGACGGGCAGCATCGGATAATGCAACGACTTTCGGATGAAACGCCGCCACCTGGTCGGCAAGCAGTTCCACGGAAGAGTACGCCGAAAGCGCAAACACTGAAAATCGATCCGCCAGGTGATCAATGACTTTGAGGGTGTTGCATCCAACCGATCCGGTGGAGCCGATAATGGTGAGTTGCGTCATGAATGAAAAAACCAGTAGAACACCGGAGCTGCAAAGATCAGGCTGTCCAGCCGATCCAGCATTCCTCCGTGCCCGGGCAGCAGAGTCGAGGAATCTTTAACACCGGAGCTGCGCTTGAATGCCGATTCCGCGAGATCACCTAGCTGCCCGGCAATTGCCGCCGCAAGCGAAGCAACAGCGAGAAAAGCAATCTGGCGCTGCAGAAGCCAGGATCCAAGGACGATCCCGGCCAGGACACTTCCAGCCAATCCGGCGATGGCCCCTTCGACCGTTTTATTCGGACTGATCGTTAGTGCAAGCTTGTGTCTCCCAAGCGCCCGTCCTGCGTAATATGCGGCCGCATCTCCTGCCCAGATGACTCCCATCAAGACCAGTACGGTATGGCTTGGCAACCATACGATGAAACCCAGAAGTACACAACAGTAGACCATGCCAATCGCAACCAGGCTGGCATTTGGCAGCATCGCGTCCAAAGAACCTTCAAACATCATTACTGCAATGCAGAAAACGAAAGACGCAGTCAGTATCGTCATCACCCAGACCGCGTCTCCTACAAACGAAGCAGTGACGGCGGCCCCTGCCACGGCCGTCCATGCACCTGGGCGTGATCCCATACGTGACGCTCCGAATGTCATCAGTTCGCTAAAGCATAGTCCGGCGGCCGATGCGACGATCAGCGCAAACAGCCAGTGGGGAGAATGGAGCGTCACCGCGATGACTAACGGGATGCCAATAACGGCAGTTAGAACTCTTTTCATTCGCTACTGACCGCGAACCAGCTGTGGCTCCAGTCCACCGTAGCGGCGCTCGCGCTTTTGAAATGCGATGATGGCTTCGTAGAGATCCTTCTTTCCGAAATCCGGCCAGAGTGCTTCGGTAACGTAAATCTCCGCGTATGCAATCTGCCAGAGCAGGAAATTGCTGATGCGCATTTCACCACTGGTGCGTATCAGCAGATCCGGATCGGGCAAACCCGCAGTGTAAAGGAATTTTGCGAAGTCCGCTTCCGTGACCGGTTCTTTGCCCCTGCCTGCGCTCTCCATAAGCCGGTTGACCGCATCGACGATCTCCGCGCGGCCTCCATAATTCAACGCGACATTGAACACCATGCCGGTATTCCCCGCAGTGCGCGCCCTGGCCTTTTCGAGCTCGCCCCGAACGGAATCATCCAATTCACCGGTTCGTCCGATGGTGCGAAACTGAATATTGTTGCGATGAATGTTTTCGATTTCCTTATTGACATATTCCTTGAGCAACGACATCAGTGTCGTCACTTCAGCCTGAGGCCGCTTCCAGTTCTCGACTGAAAATGCGTAGAGCGTCAAAACGGAAATGCCCAGCTCTG
>Ga0163163_10004634_pt1 | contig 11747 bp, 9 predicted proteins | sample S65metaG_FD_119766 | JGI IMG/M metagenome (GOLD analysis project Ga0163163, IMG submission 119766) | Switchgrass rhizosphere microbial communities from Kellogg Biological Station, Michigan, USA - S6-5 metaG | ecosystem: Host-associated > Plants > Roots > Rhizosphere > Soil | place: USA: Michigan... | reverse complement strand
TCGAGCGCGACGATGACGTCGGCGCGATCGAGCCGGTACAGCGGTTTCACGTCGTCGTCGAAAGCCAGCCGCGCTCCAGCGCGAGTGTTGGTGAGACCGGCTGGATCCCACTGGTGCCATTTCGCGGACGGGAACCGCGCCAGCAGCTCGCGAATCTGCGCCGCAAGCGTGGGCGAGCTGACGGTCTCGGTGAGAATCCGGATGCCGGAGCCCTGGAGCGGCTGCTGCGCAGCCACCGCGGCGCGAATCGCGCCGAGAAACGCGGACCACGGACGGATTTCGCCGAGCTGCGACAGCGTGCGGGCGCGGTCGGGATCGTAGAGTCCGAGAATGGCGGCCTGCGCGAACACGTCACAGGCACCGAGGCTTTCGGGATGAAGCGGATTGCCTTCGATCTTGGTCGGCCGGCCTTCGTGGCTCTCAACCAGCAGGCCCGTCACCATCCCGCCCACCGCCATCGTCGTCGCGTAGAACTGCGGTTTTCCTGGGATCAGCTCCTCGGGCTGGCGCACATACGGGACGATCACTTCATCGGGTTGACGCGTGCAGGCGGTGAGGCCGGCGAGCGCGATCGACGCGCCCATCAGCTTCATGAACGCGCGGCGCGAGGTCTCGTCGGTGATGGCTTCGACTTCGGACGGGAATTCGTTGTGGAGCCGTTCACGGAAGGCCGCATCGCCGGAGAGTTCGTCACGCGTGCGCCAGAAACGAATAGGTTCTGGGTTCTCGGTCCTGCGTTCTGGGTTCTGAGAACCTGAACCTGGAACCTTGAACGAAGAACCGGGAACCGTGTTGTTACTCATCGATGACAAGTCGAGCAACTCGTGAGTTTCTGAATGTCGTATTCCGCCACCAGGCGCGCGCCGAGCTCGCGCTGATTGGCCGGCGGCTGATAGTCGACGCGGAAGACAGCCTCGCGCGGGCGTACGTACCGTTCAGGGTTCCGATGACAATCCACGCACCATTCCATCTGGAGCGACTGTTCCTGCCACATCAACGGCATGCGGTCCACCTGACCATGACAGGTCGTGCAGCCGACACCCTTCCTGACGTGGATGCTGTGGTCGAAATAAACGAAGTCGGGCAAATCGTGCACACGGGTCCACTGCAGCGGTTTGCCGGTGGCGAAACTCGCGCGTACGGGTTCGAGAAATGGACTGTTGGAAAAAATCTCGGAATGGCAATTCATGCAGGTCTTGGTCGGCGGAATCCCTGCGAACCGCGATTCCTCAACCGACGTGTGGCAATAGCGGCAGTCGATGCCGTTGCCGGCGACGTGCCGTTCGTGACTGAACTGAATGGGCTGTTCGCGAGCGACGCGCGCCCCGGTAATCCAGGGCGAACGGTTCACCTGGGCGGTCAATCCCAGCAGGCCCGCCACCACGAAGACCGCGCCGAAGATGCTGAGGCGCGAAATCGTGTTGGCGCTGCGATGAAAAATCTGCGACATCAGTTTCTGGTCTGACCGTTACGCGACGTTCAAGGAACCCAGGCGGGTACTAACGGGCATGATGCCGTTCAGAAACCGCACGAGCCTACCGCAGGCAGCCATCGAAGCGCGAGATCTTATTTTGTGAAACTTTTCACGTAGCTGTCAACTTCTGGCCAGAAAAGCATAAAAATTGCCGAGATTCCGGCAAATTACGGGTGGTCGGCGGGCGGATGCTCCCACGTGTAGGGTCGCCCCAGCACGTAGCGGTCGAACCATTCGAGTTCGGCGTTGGCCTTGTAGATCTGGTGGCGGAGTTCGCGCCATTGGTGGTCTTCGCGCGGCGCGACGTAGAACCGGGTCGGCACGCCGTTGGCGGTCAATCCTCGATACATTTCCTGGACCTGCGCGACCGGCACGCGGCTGTCATTTTCGCCGGCGAAGAGCAGCGTCGGCGTACTCACTCGCGACACATCTTTCAGCGGCGAGCTGTTCCAGAACGCATCAATCGACGCATCTTTCCGCCACGGCAGGCCGCCAAACCATTCCGATCGTTTGGCGCGCGCTTCGCTCACCGCAAAAAACGAAATCCAGTTCGCGACGCCGGCTCCCGATGAGGCCGCCTTGAAGCGGTTGGTGAACGTGATCAGCTTGTTCACCAGGTGACCGCCGGCGCTCCAGCCCATGACCGCCAGGCGATCGCGATCGGCGACGCCGCTGCGAATGACGGCATCGACGCCGGCCATCACGTCCAGATGCATGTTGTTGAAATAGTTGTGGACGACGTCGCGCTTGAAGGCATTGCCGTAACCGGAGCTGCCGCGATAATTCGGCCGCAGCACCGCGTAGCCCTTTGCCGTCAACACCGGGACGTAATTGAAGACCACGCCAGGGCCCCAGCCGAATTTGTCGGATTCCTCCGGGCCGCCATGCAGCTGCACGACGAGTGGATAGCGTTTTCCCGGCTCGTAGGCGATGGGATAGAAGAGGATCCCTTCGATTGAGACGCCATCGGCGCCTTTCCACGTCAGCTTTTCCTGGCGCGGAAGGGCAAAATCGGTGGCCAGTGAATCGTACATGCCGGTGACGCGGGTGGGTGTTCCGCCTTCGAGCGGGAGCGTCCAGACGTCGCCGAGGCGCTCGGGCTCGTCGAGCTGAAAGACCATCCGGCCAGCTGCGCGAACGACGCTCCACGATGGAACGAAGTGACGGCCATCGGTCAGCGGCTTGGCCGTATGCGCAGCCACGTCGATCCGGAAGATTTCGGTGTGCGCGCCCATGTTGACAAGTCCAAAAATCGTCTTGCTGTCTGGCGCCCACGCGGCGTGTTCGATCGCGTAAGGCAAGTCGGGCACGGTCATCGTCGGGGTGCCGCCGGCGGCGGGAACGGTAAACAGGGTCCAGGCGTAATTCGGCTCGAGCCGTGTGCTGGCTTCCGCGGTAAACATTACTTGCGAGTTGTCGGGAGACAGCTCGCCGTCCACCTCCTCGATGGTGTTCCTGGTCACCTGGCGCGGGTTTTGTCCGGAGGCATCGGTGATCCACGCCTCGCCGCGGCCGAGGTCTTCGAAGAGCGGGGACGGCGCGCGCTGCTCGAGAATTCGCGAGCCATCGGCGGAGACGTGGAACCACAGGATCGAAAACGGACCAGTGGTCAGTTTTTCCTCGACGCCAGACTCGACCGCGATCTTCCAGAGATGATGCTGCCGGAAATCCTGCTCGAAGGCGTAGACGTCGTCGCGCAGTTGTTCACGTTGCCGTTCCGCTTCGGTCGGCGCGTCGTTGGCGAGGAAATAGATGGTGCGGCCGTCGGGCGCCCACTGCGGCGGCCAGGCGCCGTACACGCCAGTGGCATGGCGGGTGAGCTGTCGCGGTGCGCCGCCGTCCGCGGCGACCAGCCAGATTTGGCCGCGGGTCAGAAAGAACAGCGAGCGGCTGTCGGGCGACCAGCGCGCCAGCGCTTCGCTGGTTTCCCCCGACGTCAGCTGCGCCGGCGCGCCGCCGCCCGTCGATTGACGCCAGATGTGCGCGACGGGGACGCCGGCTTTCCAGTCGGCTCGCGCGACCATGTAGGAAACGAATCGTCCGTCCGGCGAGAGTTGAGCGTCCTGTAGGCGAGGGATTTCGGCGAGACTGATGAGCGTCAGCGGTCGCGGCCCCTGAGCGATCGGCCGCGTTCCAAACGTCAGCGTGGCAACCCCGAAGATGCCCATAATGATGCTGACGCGCCGTACTTTCATCGCGCGTCAGAATAGCATCTGAATGAAGAAATTGAGGACTTAAGGATTTGAGGAACTGAGGATTTAGAGGAACTGAGGATTTAGAGAAGGTGAGGATTTAGAGAAGGTGAGGATTTAGAGAAGGTGAGGATTTAGAGAAGGTGAGGATTTAACAATTTGAGGATTTGCTGGGCCGGATCACAATCGGCGGTCTTTCCAAATCCCCAGTCCTGGGAAATCTTCAATTCCTCTGAATCCCCATTCCGCTAATCCCCAATTCCTCTAAATCCCAATTCCTTCAAATCCCCAATTCCTTCAAATCCCCAATTCCCCTAAATCCCTAATTCCTCTAAATCCTCAGATCCTCAAATCCTTAAATCCTCAATTTCCGCCGTACAATTGAAGGGCATGAGCGACCGCAAATACCGCCAGCGCGGCTATCAGGACGATCCCCGCGACCGTGAACGGCAGGGGCCGAAAGGACCTAAGCCGGCGCCCGCGCCGCGGGCGCCCGGTCGTCAGCTGCAGGATGCCGCCGGCCCGAAGACGCCGAACCTGATGGCGTCGCATGAAGTATTCCGGTGCGCGCGCTGCGGCAACCGGTTGTCGGTGCCGGTCGACCTCGATGCGCGCTGCTCGCGCTGCGGCGTCGACATTCACAGCTGCATCAATTGCATGTCGTTCGATACCAGCGCGCGCTGGGAATGCACGCAGTCGCTGACGGCGCGGGTCGCGCCGAAAGATGAACGGAACGCCTGCACGTTGTTCGAACCACGCACCACGGTTGAGCGTCAGACCGGCACGCCGGCGGGACCGCCAAGCGCGCGGCAGGCGTTCGATGACCTCTTCAAGTAACCATGACACTCATTTCCCCTGGTGACCAGGAACGGCTCCGCGCCGACTTGTCGGCGATGACGCGTCCGGTCCGTCTGCTGTTCTTCACGCAAACGCTCGATTGCGAAACATGTCTGCAGACCCGGCAGATTCTCGACGAGCTGCCGCCGTTGTCAGACAAGATCACGATCGAAGAAGTGAATTTCGTCCTCGAACCTGACCAGGCCGCCCGTTACGGCATCGATCGCGTGCCGGCGATCGTGATCGTCAGCCAGGACGACGCCGGCGCCGAGCGCGACTCGAAGATGCGTTTTCTCGGCACGCCGGCCGGCTACGAGTTCATCTCGCTGATTCACGCCGTGCGACTGGCCGGCGGCGGATCGTCGCATCTCTCAGACGAGAGCCTGGCGATGGTCGCCACCGTTGACCGGCCGATGACGATGCATGTGTTTACGACGCCGACCTGCCCGCACTGTCCGCGCGCGGTCAACCTGGCGCACGAGATGGCGTGGGCGAACGCGAACATCACTGCCTATGCCGTCGAAGTGACCGAGTATCCCGATCTGGCCAGGCGCTATCACGTCACCGGCGTGCCGAAAACCGTCGTCGATGAGACGGTCGAAATTCTTGGCGCCATTCCCGAGGCCGACTTCATCAGTCAGTCGTTGACCGGCGTCACGACCGACCGCTCGTCGTCGGCGTCTGCAGGTCACGACGATCGCTCGCATTGACGGCGCGGCTGACCGCTATCGAGGGCGCCTTCGTGCCGGCGGCCTCGCACTGGTCCTGGCGGCAATCGCGTCGACGGCCCTGCGAAGCGCATCGCCGATCACGTACCGGCTGACATTTCCGGCGCCGGAGCATCATTGGATGCAGGTCGAAGCGGCGTTCACGGATCTCGGCGGGGGCCCGCTCGAATTGCGTATGAGCCGGTCGTCGCCGGGCCGGTACTCGCTTCACGAGTTCGCCAAGAACGTCTACGACGTCCAGGTGATTGGCGCCGACGGCCGCGAGCTGGCGGTCACGCGACCCGATCCGTACGGATGGACGGTCGTGCAGCCTGGTCCGGCCGTCACCGTGCGCTACAAGGTGTACGGCGATCGCATTGATGGCACCTACCTCGCGGTCGATCCGTCCCACGCGCACATCAACATGCCGGCGGCCATCATGTGGGCTCGTGGGCTCGACGATCGTCCTGCCGCCCTGACCTTCGTCCCACCGGCGAATGCCCACTGGCAAGTGGCGACGCAGCTCCACCCTGGTGCGAACGCGTTTGAGTTCACCGCACCTAATCTTCAATACCTGATCGACAGTCCGGCGGAATTCGGACCGGTGTCGATCCGGCAGTTCGAGGTCAACGGCCGCACATTTCGTGTTGCCGTTCATCACACCGGGACGGCCGCAGAGCTCGACGGGTTCGTCAAGGATGTCGAAAAGATCGTGCGTCAGGAGGGCGCGATCTTTGGCGACTACCCGTCCTACGAGCCCGGGACCTACACGTTCCTCGCCGACTATCTGCCCTACGCGAGTGGCGATGGCATGGAACATCGCAACAGCACGGTCATCACATCGTCGGGTTCGATCCGCGCCAGCCGCGATAATTTGCTCGACACCGTCGCCCACGAGTTTTTCCACAACTGGAATGTCGAGCGCATTCGTCCGCGGTCGCTCGAGCCCTTCGATCTCGAACGGGTCAACATGTCTGGTGAATTGTGGCTGGCGGAGGGCTTCACTGAGTATTACGGGCCGCTCGCCCTCAGCCGTTCAGGACTGGCCGATCTGACGATGACGACCGGCACGCTCGGACAGCTGATTGCAACCGTCGTCAACAATCCCGGGCGGACGGTTCGGTCAGCGGAAGACATGAGCCGGATGGCTCCGTTCACCGACGGCGGCCGGACCAACGATCGCACCAACTGGCCGGACACCTACATTTCCTACTATCCGTTTGGCGGCGCGATTGCGGTCGCGCTCGATCTGTCGCTGCGCGGTCGGTCAGGTGGACGGGTGACGCTCGACGACTTCATGCGCGCGATGTGGCAGACGCACGGCAAGCCCGGTGGCACGCGCGAGGGCTTCGTCGATCATCCCTACACGATCGATGACGCCGAAAAACGCCTTGCCGAGGTGAGTGACGCTCAGTTCGCGCACGATTTTTTTGTGAGATACATTCATGGCCGGGAGATGCCGGATTTTTCGCGGCTTCTGCAGCCGGCGGGGTTCAGCCTGGTTCGAGTGAATCCGGGCCGGGCCTGGTGGGGCGATCTCCGAATCGAACCGAGAGACGGCGCGCTCATCTCCTCGTCGCCGCTGGCCAACACTCCGGCCTATCAGGCTGGTCTCGACAATGACGATGTGGTGCGACGACTCGATGGCACGCGCGTCTCCTCGTCGGAAGACATTGCTGCTGTGCTTAGGCGACACAAACCTGGCGATACGATTGCAGTGGAGTTCGCCGATCGGACTGGCGCAGTCTCGAATGTCCGAGTAACACTGGTCGAGGATCCGCAAATTGCGATGGTTCCGGCCGAGTCGACCGGAACCTCGTTGACGCCGGCGCAGCGGGCATTCCGCCGCGCATGGCTCGCACAATGAAACGAGGAATTGAGGAATGGAGGATTTGAAGAATTGAGGACTTGGCGTTGAGAATTTGAGAATTGAGGAATCGTTTTGAACCGTTGGTCGGACGAAATTCCTCAACCCTTAAATTTTGACAAATCCTCAAATCCTCAAATCCTCAAATCCTGAATTACGGATCACTAGACAATATGCCTCTTCCCTGGCTGAGAATCATCGACGGAGTGCTCGGCGCGACCGACCTCGTGCGCTGGGCGCGCGGACAGCCGTCGCCGGACACCAGGCTCGAGGCGGGCGGCCGTCTCGAGGCGCGTCTGGCGGGCGTCGTCGTTTCGGCGCTGAAGGAGGCGTTCGATCGCGATCATCAGCGACTGGAGTTGGAACGGCAGCGCCTCGAGGAAGAGCGCGAACGAGCGGAGCGGCTGCTGCGACTGGAGTGGCTGCGTCAGTCGGGGGAGCGCGAGATCGCGCGCCTCCGTGTCCTGGCTGGCGTGGCGCTTGCGAGCTGGCTCGGCACGCTGCTAATGGTTGCGCGAGTCACCGCCGACGGCGTGTTCGGACGCGTGATGCTCGGTTTGACCTGGCTCTTGCTCCTCACGGCGCTCGCGGCGGCGTTCTCCGCGCAGTCACGTGTCGCGCAGGAACTCGCCCGGATGGACGATCGATCGACGCCCTCGGACTTGACGCGTTCAGTCGCTGGTTCGATCGCGCCCTGGCTCATCGTCGCCGGCCTGGCGACGGTGGCGATCGGACTGCTGTTTTCCTAGTGTTTCATTGTGGCGACGCGCTTCAGCCCGTCGCCCGGCCGGTCTGAAGGCCGGTCGCTACGACGATGTTGTCGAGGATCTCGCGAAAATCACTCCTGGCGAGAGCTTCCATTCCGGATCGAGTGCGGCTTTCACCGCGCGCATGCTGTCAATGCCGGCATCGCCGTACAGCATGGCGAGCAATTTCTGTTTGGTGGGATTGCGGCCGACGCCATGCTCGGCAAGCGGCGCGCCGCCGAGGCGAACCGCCTGCCGGCCGAACGCGAGAATCGCCTCGCGGCCGGATTGAACGTCGGCATAGGTGCGCGGGATCACGTTCGGGTGCACGTTGCCATCAGAAATGTGTCCCCAGATGGCAGCATCGAGACGCCGCGCCGCCAGCTCCCGCTCGTAAAACTGCAGCAGCGCCTCGAAGTGCTCGAACGGAACGATCATGTCGGCGGCGGTCTTCTCGATGCGATCGTCAACCGTCCGTTTTGCCAGCCCGACGCGGCGATTGACGGCCGACGGCACGGCCTCTCGAATCTCCAGAAATTTTGCCGCCTGTGCGCGTTCGCCCGGTAGCGCGAGTATCGTGCGGTCGGCCACGCCGGCTTCGGCAAGAAGCGACGCAAAGCGTACCAGCGGCGTGTCCGGCGCATCGGCGTTCTCGAAGCTGCCGATCTCAGCGTAGCCACGCTCGCTCGTCATGTCGGGCGGCAGCTCGAGCGTCACGAGCAGGGCGATCGCCGAATCGTCCGGCAGGCTGACGCCATGCAGAACGTCGACGCCGTCCTCACGCAGCAACTGCAACGAGCGGGCGTCGAGATGCTCGATCGCCGAGACGTCGACGCCGCGAGCATCGTGCCGCGCCCAGGTGTTCCGGGCGGCTTCCCGAAGGCGGCGGACGAAGGCCAGCGCCGACGGCCGGTTCGCGAAGGTGACGAAGGCCAGACAGGACGCGGGCCGGACCGCGACGATGCGCAGCGTCGCTTCGGTGATGATGCCGAGCGTGCCTTCGGATCCGATAAACAAATCGATGAGATCCATGCCCGGCGCCGCGAAGTACCCGGCCGACAGCTTGTCGACCACTGGCATCCGATACGTTGGAACCGGCACCCGAATCGTGTCGTGCGCCAGCACGAGTTCGAAGAACCCGCCGGGATGCGCATGAGTCGTGCCGCGGTCGATGTCCAGGACGTCGCCGCTGGCGAGCACCACCGTGATCGACTCGACCCAGTCGCGGGTCGTGCCGTACTTGAATGTCGCCGCGCCGGCGGCGTTGGTCGACAGTGTTCCGCCGACGAAGGCGCCGCGGAAAGTCGGCGCCGGCGGGTAGTAGCGGCCCGCGCGCCCCAGCGCGTCGTCCAGCTCGGTCAATGTCACCCCGGCCTGAACTCTCACCCGTTCAGCGCTTAGCGGTGTAATCGCGTTGAACTTCTTCGTGCTGACCAGCACCTCGCCCATCGGCGTGGCGCCGCCGGTCAGGGACGATTGCGCGCCGATGGGCAGGACGCTCGGCGACGCCGTCACAATCGCCGCGACTTCGGCTTCAGACGACGGCGTGAACAGGGCCGTGGCGTGGCCGCCGTGATAGTGCGCGGCGTCTTCGAGGTGACCGGCAATCACGTCGTGGTCGAGAACCGGAATCGGTTTGGCGCGTTCGCCGCGAGGCGCCCGGCTACGTAACGAGTAGGGCACGCGATATACTCCCGACTAATGCCGTTCGCTCCCGAGTACGTGGCCAACGTGCTCAACGATAACTTCGAGGACGCCAAGGTGCTGTTCCTCTCGCCGCTGATGGCGATCGAATACGCGCACCTGGTCATGATCGCGAAGCAACGGATTATCTCGCCATCGGATGCGCGGGCGCTGCGAAAAGCGCTCGATTCGATTTCGCTGACCGAGGTACGCCGCGTCGTCTACGACGGCAGTTACGAGGATCTCTTCTTTTACATCGATCGGCTGGTGGCCGGCGCCTGCGGCGAGACCATCGCCGGCCGGCTGCACACCGCCCGCAGCCGCAACGACATCGACATGACGATGTACCGCATGCGGCAGCGCGAGTTCATCCTCGGCCTGATCCGCGCCACACTGGACCTCAGGCAGTCGCTGCTCGAGCTCACCAACGCGCATCGCGACACGATTTTTGCCGTCCACACGCACACCCAGCGCGCCCAGCCGACGACGGTGGCGCATTATCTGCTCGCGGTCCTGGAACAACTCGAACGCGACACCATCAGGCTCCGAGCCGCGTACGAGAACACCAACCGGAACCCGCTCGGCGCCTGCGCCATCACCGGTACGGGCTTCGACATCGATCGCAACCTGACGTCAGAGTTGCTCGGCTTCAGCGGACCGACCCGCAACACCTACGGCAGCATCGCGACCGTCGACTACCTGCTCGAAGCGACAACGGCGACGAGCGTGCTGCTGGTCGGACTCGGCCGCTTCGTGCAGGACCTGCTGCTGTGGGGGACCTCCGAGTTCGATTACGTCCGTCTGGGCGACGGCTTCGTCCAGTGCAGCAGCATCATGCCGCAGAAACGGAATCCGGTCGCCTTCGAACACGCCCGCGCCATCGGCAGCAAGGCGCTCGGGCAGTCGCAGGCCATCGTCACCAGCGTCCACAACACGCCCTTCGGCGATATCGTCGACACCGAAGACGACCTGCAGCCGCTGGTGTTTTCGATGTTCCGCGATGCCACGCGGATGGTGAAGCTGGTGGCCGCGGCAATCCGGACGGCGGAATTCGACGCCACGCGCCTCGAGAAAAGCGCCGGTGATGGCTGGACGACGCTGACCGAACTGGCCGACACGCTCGTGCGCGATCACGAGCTGCCGTTCAAGAGCGCCCACGCCATTGCGTCGCGGCTGGTGGCGGGACGCCGTCGCAGTCCTGACAAGTCGCTGTCGGCTCTGCTCGGCGAGGCGACCGCTGACATCCTCGACGCACCCTTGCCCTACAACAACGAAGATCTCGAGCGGATCCTGAGCCCGCGTCATTTCGTCAGCATCAGAAAAACGTATGGCGGTCCGGCGGTGGAAGAGACCACACGAGCCGCCGAAGCGTCTCACCTGCACCTGGAGAGCGATCGCGCCTGGTGGACTGGCAGAATGACGGCACTCACCGACGCCGAACAGCGTCTCGCCGAACGCGCCCAGGCGTTGTGACCGAGACCAACCGGGACGACCACGAACGCGATACGCCGATGACCGGCACCTACATCGCGGTCGTCGTGCTCGAAGCCACCATCATCGCCCTGCTCTTCCTGCTGGGCCGGATTTACACGTGAGCCTGATCGACTGGGCGATCGTTGTCGCGTATCTGCTGTGGATTGTGATCGACGGCTTGCGCCGGTCGAAGAACACCAACCAGGTGGAAGGCTACTTCCTCGCCAATCGATCGCTGCCGTGGTGGGCGGTCGGGCTGTCGGTGATGGCGACGCAAATCAGCGCCATCACGCTGGTCGGGACGACCGGGCAGGCGTATGCGACCGGCCTGCGATTCGTGCAGTTCTATTTTGGCCTGCCGATCGCGATGATCATCCTGTCGCTGACCGTCGTGCCATTCTTCACCCGCGCCCGCGTTTACACCGCATATGAATATCTCGAGCGCCGCTTCGACGTGCGCGTCCGCACCGCGACCAGTTTCCTGTTTCTGGTCGGACGGGCATTTTCGCTCGGCGTCACGCTCGCCGCGCCGGCGGTGGTGATTTCGGCGATTCTCGGATGGAGTATCCCGACCACCGTGCTGCTGCTCTCGGTGCCGATGGTGGTCTATACGAGTTTTGGCGGCGTTCAGGCTGTCGCATGGACCGACGTCAAGCAGATGGCGATCATCGTCGTCGGTTTGTTCTCGGCGATTGGCTTGTTGATTTTCGGCATCACGCGCGATGTCGGTTTCGGGCAGGCGGTGCGGCTGGCCGGCGCCACCGGGCG
>Ga0163163_10004633_pt1 | contig 11748 bp, 9 predicted proteins | sample S65metaG_FD_119766 | JGI IMG/M metagenome (GOLD analysis project Ga0163163, IMG submission 119766) | Switchgrass rhizosphere microbial communities from Kellogg Biological Station, Michigan, USA - S6-5 metaG | ecosystem: Host-associated > Plants > Roots > Rhizosphere > Soil | place: USA: Michigan... | reverse complement strand
GCCCCAAGATCGTCGAGCAGGGCGCGCGATGCATGGACTGTGGCGTCCCGTTCTGTCACACCGGCTGCCCCGTTAACAACATCATCCCCGACTGGAACGACCTCATCTATCGTGGACGCTGGCGCGACGCTATTCGTCGGTTGCACGCCACGAATAACTTCCCGGAATTTACGGGACGTATCTGTCCTGCTCCCTGTGAAGCAGCGTGTGTTCTGGGGATAAACCAGCCTGCGGTCACAATCAAGAACATCGAGAAGACGATTGTGGATCGCGCCTTCGAAGAAGGTTGGATTGTTCCTGAACCGCCGCAGTTTGGATCAGGCAAGAAGGTTGCGGTCGTCGGATCCGGCCCAGCCGGATTGGCCGCCGCCCAACAGCTGCGTCGCGCTGGACACGGCGTCACCGTTTTCGAGAAGGCTGATCGCGTAGGGGGACTGCTCCGGTATGGCATACCGAACTTCAAACTTGAGAAGCAAGTTGTGGATCGACGGGTTGAGCAACTCGCCGGAGAGGGAGTGCAGTTCGTTACCAGTGCCCATGTCGGCGTGAATGTGCCAGTCGACCAGCTTCGGAAAGATTACGACGCGATCCTCCTTGCTGGCGGTGCTGAGCAACCTCGTGACCTCCTCGTGCCCGGACGGGAACTCAAGGGAATTCACTTCGCGATGGAATTCCTCCCGCAACAGAATCGCCGGAATCAAGGTGAGGTCTTTGACGCCGCCGCCGATATTCTCGCGACCGGCAAGCACGTCATCATTATCGGTGGTGGCGACACCGGTGCCGACTGTCTCGGTACCGCTCACCGCCAGCATGCCAAGTCCGTACGGCAGTTTGAAATCATGCCCATGCCGCCGAACGATCGAGCGGAGAGTACTCCATGGCCTCTGTGGCCGATGCAGCTCCGAACAGAAGGTGCGCATGAGGAAGGTGGACTGCGGGACTGGGGCGTTGCGACCCTCAAGTTCACAGGAGATGAAGTTGGCAGGGTCAAACAGTTGCATGCGGTTCGTGTCGGGCCTCCTCCGAGATTCGAACCAATGCCCGGAACGGAATTGGTGATGGATGCGGACCTGGTCCTGTTGGCTATGGGCTTTGCCGGACCGGTTCGTAATGGAATGATCGAGCAACTCGGCGTCAATCTCGACCAGCGCGGTAACATCTCCACCGGCGATGGTTATGCGTCCTCAGTTGATGGCGTCTTCGCAGCCGGCGACATGCGGCGCGGACAGTCCCTGGTAGTGTGGGCGATTGCCGAAGGCCGTAAAGCCGCTGCCGCCGTGGATACCTATCTGAAGAAAGGAGTTGCGCGGCCTAGCTAGGTAACCTGGCGCGGCTTTCGTGCTTGGGTGACCGAAGTTTTATTGACGCCAACCATTCATGTCCCTTAAGCTACTAAGACTTTTATGCGTCTCCGCCCCATTTCGGTGAGCACATCGACAGTCGCGATGATTACAGCGACACGAATTTGTGCGCTCACAAAACTGGCGGAACGGCACTGATCTAAGAAAAAGTTAAGTTTCAAACGAGCCCACCGCCAGTAGATGACGGTGGGTTTCGCATTTTTGGTGGAATTTCAGGATGCCGCAATGATTGTCATGAAGTTCGGAGGTACTTCGGTCGAGGACGCAAAGGCCATTCAGCGAGTGGCTCAGATCGTCCGTGGCCGATTGAAGCGCAAACCCTTGGTCGTAGTCAGTGCAATGGCCGGTGTAACCGATTCGCTTGTTCGGATTTCCAATGCGGCCGCGGAAGCAAATTTAGATATCGCTCTCGCCGAGCTACAGAAAGTCCGCCAGCGCCATCTGGTTGCCGCCGAGGAACTCATCGCCGGCGACCGGCTAGCTCCGCTGCTCGTCGAATTCGACCGTCATTTTGATTCGCTCGAGACTCTTCTTCGCGGCGTCGCTGCCGTCGGTGAACTCTCTCCAAGAACAACCGATCTCGTGCTCTCGTACGGTGAAGTTCTCTCCAGCATGCTTGTCGCTGCCGCGTTCCAGGCAATTGGACTCGCCGCGGTGCATCTCGATTCCCGCGCCGTGATCGTGACCGATGCAACCTACAAAAGCGCGCAACCCCTTTTCGAGGAAACTGGTTATCGCCTTTCAGCAAAGGTTCCGCCGCTGCTCGCCGCCTCTCGAATCCCTGTGATGGGCGGGTTCATTGCCGCCACCGAGGCTGGTGAGACTACGACACTTGGTCGGGGAGGTTCGGACTATTCCGCTGCCATCGTCGGTGCGGCACTTTCCGCCGATGCGATCGAGATCTGGACCGATGTCGAAGGTATGCTCACAACCGACCCACGCATTTGTCCCGACGCGCAGCGCATTCGCACTATCAGCTTTGATGAGGCTGCCGAACTTGCATATTTTGGCGCTAAGGTCCTCCATCCGGCAACGCTGCTTCCGGCCGTGCAGCGAGACATTCCTGTATACATCCTCAACTCGCGAAAGCCGCGCAGCAGCGGCACCTGCGTGAGAAGCAAGGTTCCGCCCAGTCGCACGACCTTCCGTGCGATCGCGGCAAAAAAGGGTTCCACGGTCATCAACCTGCGGGCGCCCCGCATGCTCTTTGCCTCCGGATTTTTGCGAACGATGTTTGATGTCCTCGAACGTCATCGTTGTCCGGTCGATCTGGTGTCTACCTCCGAAGTCAGCGTCTCCCTGGTAGTTGATCCCTCCCACGATGTCGCGGGAATCGTCCCCGAACTTAAGCAGCTTGGCGAGGTCGAGGTTGAGCCGCATAAGGCAATCGTCTGTCTAGTTGGGAAAGACATCCGCGGAACCGTCGGCATCGCCGCCAGCGTTTTCAACGTACTGGCAGAGGCCGGCGTCAACATCCACATGATTTCGCAGGGTGCGTCCGAGATCAACATCAGCGTCGTGATCGATGAGGAAGCAGTTCCCGTTGCAGTCAAACACTTGCACGCGCACTTCTTCCCCGCACTTTCAAAATCCGAATCCCGCCGAAGAAGCCCTGGTTCCGTTCTTCGGGCAAGCGGATCGGAAAAGTCCTTTTCATTAGCTGCCAGCGCAGCAGGAGATGAGTGATGTCAAAGAAGGCGAGCTACATCTGGTTCAACGGAGAGTTACGCGATCAAAGTGCGGCACAGGTACCGTTCATGACCGCCGGACTGCACTACGGCATCGGCGTCTTCGAAGGGATTCGCGCATACCAGACCTATAGCGGTACCGCAGTCTTCCGATTGAAAGACCATCTCCAGCGTCTCGCGGTCTCTGCCTCCGTCCTCGGATGGAAGAGCTTGCCGTTCACCGTGGAAGAACTTACCGAGGCTGTCCTGCAAACGGTCGCCGCGAACGAACTCCAGGACTGCTACATCCGCCCTCTCGTCTACCTCGCCGAGGGCGGCTGGAATCTCTGCCTCGATAATGGCACTCCCCACGTCGGAATTGCCGCCTGGAAATGGGACACCTATCTCGGGCAGGAAGCCCTTGAGCGTGGAGTCCGTGCTAACACATCGTCGTTCACGCGCCATCACGCCAATGTCACCATGACCAAGGCAAAGATCTGTGGCAACTATGTCAACTCCGTATTAGCTAAGACAGAGTCGGTGCGGCTCGGTTTCGACGAAGCCATCATGCTCGATCCGCAGGGCTACGTGGCCGAGTGTACGGGCGAGAACCTCTTCTTCGTCCGGAAGGGAAACATCTATACGACGCCTTCGGCTGGAATCCTCGAAGGCATCACTCGCGACAGTCTCATCGCGCTCGCGCGCGATCTCGGCTATTCTGTCGTGGAGCAGCCGGTTTCGCGCGACCAACTTTATGGCGCTGATGAAGTGTTCGTTTCTGGAACTGCCGCAGAAGTGATCGCGCTCCGCGAAATCGATTTCCGAAAGATCGGCGCAGGCGAGACCGGCCCGATCACGCAGCGATTGCAGCGCGCATTTACGAAGGCCGTTCGCGGGAAGCACAAGCTATCGGCAGCCTGGCTCGAATACGTGAAGGCAGATCGCTTGCCCGCCGTAAGTGAAGGCCAACAGGAGGGAAGTCGTGGTCACCTCGCCGAAGCCAATTAGAGAGGAAGCCGAATTGGCTACTGGACCCTGCAAAGTCGCGCTCGTCGGCTTCGGGACCGTTGGTCGTTCCGTAGCGCGCATTCTAACCTCGCGTAATTCCCAGGACCTGCAACTCACGCACGTCTTCAATCGCAACGTGGATCGCAAGCGTGCCGACTGGGTTCAGAATGGCGTTCAGTGGACCCAGGATTTCGATGATGTACTGAATTCCGACGTTGATGTCGTCGTCGAACTCGTTGGTGGCCTCGAGCCCGCAGGCGAGTGGGTTGGCCACTCCCTGAAATCTGGCAAGTCTGTCGTCACAGCCAACAAGCAACTGATCGCACGCAGAGGTCCCGAACTTCTGCAACTTGCGCGAGCCAACGGTCTGCATCTTCTATATGGTGCTTCGGTCGCGGGCGGCATCCCCGTCCTGCTGGGGCTGCAGGAAGGTCTCGGCGGAGATCGTATTCATCGCATCAGCGGCATCTTGAACGGCACCTGCAATTACATACTCAGCCAAATCGAGAATGCACATATTTCTTTCGCTGAGGCCCTGGAGCAGGCTCAGGCTAAAGGTTTTGCGGAAGCAAATGCCTCCGAAGACATCGACGGTTACGATGCCCGCGCAAAGTTGACGATCCTGGCCCGCACCGCTCTCAACGCTGGTCTTGAACCCGAGCAGGTGGCAACTCGCAGCATTCGCGAGGTGGAAGAGATCGACTTCGCGTATGCGCACGATCTCGGTTGCACGATTCGCCAGATATCTCGTGCGGAAGTGAAGGACAAGACCTTATTCGCAGGGGTCCAGCCTGCCCTCGTACCACAGGCATCGGCGCTCGCTCGTGTAACGGGTAGTCAGAACGTAATCGTTTCTGCCGGTGAATTCGGAGGAGAAACCGTTTTCTCCGGGCACGGCGCTGGCGGAGATCCCACGGCCGTCGCGGTTGTCTCCGACCTTTTATGGCTATCCCGAAATCGCCACTCTCGCGTCGCAGCGGAAGCAAAGCCCACCTCCGACCTGAGCATTAGTGGTGATTTCAAAACCGCCCACTATGTGCGATTCAAAGTAGCCGACAAGCCTGGCATCCTGGCAGCGCTTGCTAATGTGTTCTCGCGACATGAAATTAACGTGGACGCAGTGTTGCAACAGGCGGGCCATTCGAAAGCGGCGCTGCCATTTGTCATCACCCTCGAGCCTTGTCGCGTGGAGAAACTCCACCAAGCTCTCGCGGAGATTCGCAAACTGGAATTCCATGTTGCGCCGCCAGTCGATATGCCGATTCTTACCTAGGACACTAAATGCAATTACGCTGCAGCGAGTGCCATTACGGATTGGAACTTCACACGCGCGAGTTGGAGTGTCCACGCTGCGGTGAACTGCTCGAATTGATTCAAGGTTCAGTCATCAAGCATCCCGCCGATCTAAAGAAACTCTGGCTGCAACGAAGAACTTCCAACGATGCTCGCGATCTAAGTGGCGTCTGGCGCTTCCGCGAGTTCCTCCCGGAGTATCCGGCCGAAGCCGTAGTGACCATGGGAGAAGGGAACACCCCAATCGTTCGCGGCACCCGCACCGCAGAATACGCCGGGCTGAAGAACTTGTGGTTCAAGCACCTCGGATGGAATCCCACCGGCTGCTTCAAAGATTTAGGGATGACCGTTGGCGTAACTGAAGCCAAGTACGTTGGCGCCAAGGTAATCGCCTGTGCGTCCACCGGGAACACCTCCGGCTCCCTCGCCGCGTACGGCTCACGGGCAGGATTGAAATCCCGCGTCTATCTCCCAGCTGGAAAGATTTCCGTAAACAAACTTGCTCAGACTATCGACTACGGCGCAGAGGTCGTTCAGATCGAGGGCAGCTTCGATGCAGCGCTCGAAACCGTCGTGCGGTCTTCGACGGGCGGCGTCTACCTGCTCAATTCCATCAACCCCTTCCGGATTGAGGGCCAGAAGACGACCATGTTCCACCTGTGTGAACAGTTCGCCTGGGATCCGCCCGACTACGTCGTGCTGCCCGGTGGCAACCTCGGTAACACTTCTGCATTCGGCAAAGCATTCGAAGAACTCAAGGCAGCAGGTCTCATCGAGCGAGTCCCCAAACTCGTCGTTGTTCAAGCCGAAGGCGCAAATCCCTTTGCGACTCTATGGCGGACGCAGGCCAACGAACTGGTTCCCGTGGCTCATCCAGAGACGGCCGCTACTGCAATTCGCATCGGCAATCCGCGCTCCTGGAAAAAGGCATTACGTGGCGTCAGGTTCACCGACGGATTTGTCCTTGATGTCACGGATGATGAAATTGCCGAGGCAAAAGCTGTCATCGGCAGCGACGGTATTGGTTGCGAACCCGCATCCGCAACTACGCTTGCCGCCCTGCACAAACTTCGCGCTGAAAATCGAATCGATCGCGAGGCTCGTGTCGCCGCCATCCTCACCGGACATGTTCTGAAAGATACCGATTTCATCATCAAGCGGCACCAGCGCGAACGGGAAGCATCGGCGGTCGAGAGCAAATAGCCATGGGAACGCCGGTACAATCCGAGTTCGAGATTCGAGTACCGGCCTCTATCGCGAATCTTGGCCCCGGATTCGACACGCTCGCAGTTGCCGTGCAGTTATATCTGTCCTTGCGCGTGCGTGTTCTCGATGAGGACCAGCCTGCTCTTCGTTTCAAGTTTGTAGATCAGGTTCTCCAAGGCGAGAACTACATCGAACGGGCCTTTCAATTCCTCGCCCGCCAGGCCTCCGCCAAACTTCCATCCCTTGAGGTGGAGGTACGAAGCGAAATTCCAATGCGTTCCGGGCTTGGAAGCAGTGCCGCGGCCGTGGTGGCTGGCATTCGCTTGTTCGATGCCGTTGCCGGGCCGCTTTCCCCGAACCAGATGTTGAATGCGGCTACCGCACTGGAGGGGCACCCGGATAATGTTGCGGCAGCATTACTCGGAGGCATGACGTCAAGCTGCGAATTGCCGGACGGCTCTGCCACGGCTGTCCAATTTCGCTGGCCGGATGGCCTGCAGTTCATCGTGATCACGCCAGAATTCGGTCTTTCGACAGCTTCAGCCCGGCAGGTCTTGCCTTCCCACGTTGCCCGAAATGACGCCGTCTACAATCTCCAGCGGATTGTCCTGTTAGTCAATTCTCTCCAATGCGAGAACTACTCGCTCTTGCGCGAGGCGCTACAAGATCGGCTGCATCAGCCTTACCGGCAGTCATTAGTTCCAGGACTTGAAGATCTCCTGCATCTCGAACATCCGGATCTTCTCGGCGTCTGTCTGAGTGGAGCAGGTCCATCGATCGTAGGCTTCGCCCAGAAGAATGTTGAAACAGTCGCCGCGCTCCTGGCAAAGCTTTACGCTCGTACTCGACTAAAGTACTGTGTCCGCATCCTTCGTGCGCACCAATTAGCCATTTCGCCGTCCATTCAGTTACTCGAGCAGGCAGCACGTTCCGACCATTGATCGGCGCAGCCTCAGCTGAGTTAGCTCTATTGCAATGTCGAGGACGCCGCCGATTCAATGGGTCCTCCCGGCGCGCTCTGTACCAGCACGATTACGCGCAGATTCTCCCGGCGCCAGCCCGAATCTAATTTCAGAGGAACACTCGTCTCGAAACTTCCTTTCTTCGCTTCGCCGAGGTCGTTCAGTCGTCGTACCACTCCCGTATGCAGCAAATCCCGCCCGCCGTTCTCTCCCCGCTGAACGTGGGTGCTCAGCTTTCCTTCGGTGATTGCCAATAAAACTCTCGAGCCGGCCTTCGCTCCCTGGACCTTCACGACCGCCTTGCTCGAATCCGTCTGGAGCGAAACGACGGCGCTGCCTGTGACCTTCTGTTCCGACAGGCCTCGCATGAGTGCTGCTTCGTCGTTTCCTATTAGTTCAGTTTGCCCATTGATCACCATTTCTGGCGTATATGGCGATCCCAACCCCAACTTGCGAACGTAGTCAGTTTGCCGCTGGGTGAACACGGACGATGAAAATCGGTCTTTCCATCCAAGCCCGTCCCAGTAATCGACATGTTCACTCATCACCAGGATCTGCCGACCGTTAACATTTCCACGCTTTTCCAGATCCGCGAGGAGTTTGTCCGCGGGAGGGCAACTGGAGCATCCCTCCGACGTGAAGAGCTCTACTACGATTGGACCTGAACTCGAGCTATCAGCGTGACCTGGAATTTCCGCAGAAACCAACAGGAGGCCGATTGAAATCACCAGGCACGCAGCTACCAACAGAATTCTCATACTTATAAGATGATTCAAATCCAGAATTGTTCCATGGATCCGCGTAGCCCTTTAGTAAAGTTCGCGTCCTTTCTAAGATGCTAAAATGGCCCGAATCCTAAGCAAAGACTACTCGTAAGAGGCTGAGAGGGTGCGTGTTCGAGGATAAAGTTGTTCTCGTAACAGGTGGTACCGGATCGTTCGGGAAGAAATTCGTCGAAATCATGCTTCGGGACTATCGCCCGAAGAAACTGATCATCTTCAGCCGCGATGAACTCAAACAGCATGAAATGCGAACTGGCGGGTTCGATCATCCCAGCCTGCGCTATTTCATTGGGGACGTTCGTGATGTCGACCGTCTCCGCCGAGCTTTTCACGGTGTCGATTTCGTCGTCCATGCGGCCGCCCTCAAGCAGGTACCCGCTTGTGAGTACAACCCCTTCGAAGCCATCATGACCAACGTCAATGGCGCTAAGAATGTTATCGACGCCGCCATCGACGCCAATGTTAAGAAAGTTTTGGCGCTGAGTACCGACAAGGCTGTAAATCCCGTAAACCTCTACGGTGCAACCAAGCTTTGTGCGGAAAAACTATTCGTTCAGGGAAATGCCTATTCCGGCGAGACTGGGCCCAAGTTTGCCTGTGCCCGTTACGGGAACGTTGTCGGCAGCCGTGGTTCGGTTGTCCCGATTTTCCGCAAGCAGGGCGCGACCGGAGGCCGTATCAGCATCACCGATGAGCGCATGACGCGCTTCTGGATCACACTCGAACAGGGCGTTAAATTCGTCATCAACGCCATCGATAAAATGCACGGTGGCGAGATTTTCGTCCCGAAGATCCCCAGCATGACCCTCAAGGAATTGGCGCGTACCTTGGCTCCGAGTTCTCCCGTCGATGTTGTTGGGATTCGGCCCGGCGAGAAACTCCACGAGTGTCTCATCTCCGAGGATGAATCGCGTCACTCCGTTGAGGAAGATCATATGTACGTCATCCTTCCAGAGCATGCGTGGTGGCCCTCAGGTTTCTGGTCACGTTGCCGCAAAGTGGATGGCGGTTTTCGTTTTGTGAGCGACACAAATTCTGATTGGCTTACCGGCGAGCAGCTGCTCGCCCTGTTGGAAAACTAGCACCGTTCTGCAGCATGAGAATCGTCGCCATAATCCAGGCCCACATGGGCAGCACGCGACTTCCCGGCAAGGTACTTCTCGACCTCGGCGGCCGTACCATGTTGGCGCGTGTCATACGGCGCGCCCAGCGCTCCAAACTGATCGACGAAGTCACCGTCGCATGTTCGACCGAGTCGTCCGATGATGCCATCGTCGCTGAGTGCGCAAAGCTGGGAGTACGCGTTCACCGTGGCAGTGACAGCGACGTGCTCGACCGCTATCACGGCGCCACCGTCGCATTCCAGCCCGAAGCCATCGTTCGCATCACCTCGGATTGCCCGCTGATTGAGCCGGAAGTCTCCGATAAAGTCATTGCTAGGTTCATCGAATCCGGCGCAGATTACGCCAGCAACACCATCGATCGGTCGTACCCGCGAGGTCTCGATACCGAAGTCTGCAAGCGGGTTTGCCTCGATCGCGCATGGTCGGAAGCCACCGAACCCTATCAGCGTGTTCACGTCACCCCATATCTCTATCAGAATCCAGAACTATTCAAGATCGTTCAGGTGCGCGGCGAAACCGACTTAAACGAGTTGCGCTGGACCGTCGATACGCCCGAAGACTACGAATTCATTTCCAGGATCTTCGCCCACTTCGACGGGCAAGATGATTTCACCTGGCACGACGTGCTTGCCATGTTGAAGTTGAACCCTGGACTGGATGAGATCAACCGCCACATACGCCAGAAGGAGCTTCGGGAACTCTGAAGCTGGAGCAGGAAGTGGCAAAGAAGGTCGCGATCACCGGAGCCAGCGGCGTCCTCGGCATGGCGCTTGCGCTTGAAGCTCGGACGCGTGGCCATGATGTTACTGCCTTCTATCGTTCAACCCCCATCGCGATTCCCGGGGTTTCCTGCCGATCCATCGATCTCACCGACGAACACTCTACGCTCGAAATACTTGAGGATCTGCGTCCCGACCTGATCCTTCATGCTGCCGCAGAAGTCCGGGTGGACTGGTGTGAGGAACATCCAGCCGAAGCTGCGCGCGCCAACATCGACAGCGCTGCCACGCTTGCCGACTTCTCCGCAAAATCCGGCGCCGCTCTACTTTACGTCTCCACAGATTCTGTTTTCGATGGCCAAGGCCGGGACTACAAAGAAACCGATCCTGTAGCGCCAGTCAACGTGTATGCCACCACGAAACTGCGCGGTGAAGCCGAAGTTCTACATCGAAACCCCGCCGCCATAGTCGCTCGTACTAACTTCTACGGGTGGACGGGCCATCACAAAACCGGCCTGGTCGACTGGATATTGCAACAACTTGTTCAGAAACGTCAGTTTCCTGGTTTCACCGATGCTATCTTCTGCCCCTTGTTGGTCAACGACGCGGCCGTCGCCCTCCTGGATCTCGCCTCGTACGATGTATCCGGGATTTTTCACGTTGTGGGCAGAGAGGCTATCAGTAAGTACGACTTCGCAGTTCGCGTCGCACATCTGTTCGACTATGATCCCGCACTAGTTCGCCGCTCGAACGTTGCCGATGTCCAGATGAAAGCTCGCAGGCCGTTGAACACGTCACTAGATACCAGCAAACTTCAGAGCCTCCTCGGACATCCGTTGCCGGATGTGCTCGCCGGACTTAGTCGCTTCGCGCAGTTGCGCGGAAGTGGATACCAAACTATGTTGGACAGCTACTTTCCTTCTCGATGAGAGGACTATGAAACTCGGAAAGAAGACCGTCGGCCTCGATCATCCCACTTATTTCATCGCCGACATTTCTGCCAATCACGATGGCGATCTGGAACGCGCCAAGCTCCTGATCCGTCTTTGCGCGGATGCCGGGGCGAACGCCGCCAAATTCCAGAATTTTCGCGCCGCCAAGATCGTCTCCGATCGAGGTTTCCAGTCGCTGGGAGGCCAGGTATCGCATCAATCGAAATGGAAGAAGTCCGTCTTCGAAGTCTACAAAGACGCCAGCCTTCCCTGGGAATGGACCGCGGAATTAAAGCAGGAGTGTGATCGATGTGGCATCGATTACTTCTCCGCTCCCTACGATCTCGAAGCCGTCGACATGCTCGACCCCTATGTCGACATGTTCAAAATTGGCTCCGGCGACATCACCTGGACCGAAATGCTTCGCAAGATTGCGTCGAAAAAGAAGCCCGTGCTCCTCGCGACCGGTGCCTCCGATATCGAGGAAGTCCGTCGCGCCGTCGACGAAATCCTCGCCATCAATCCAGAACTCGTCCTGATGCAATGCAACACCAATTACACCGGCAGCCTTGAGAACTTCAGGCACATTCACCTGCGCGTACTGGAATCCTTCAGGTCGATGTTCCCCGGTCTCATTCTGGGGTTGAGCGATCACACTCCCGGCCATGCCACGGTCCTGGGCTCTGTCGCCTTG
>Ga0163163_10004632_pt1 | contig 11749 bp, 12 predicted proteins | sample S65metaG_FD_119766 | JGI IMG/M metagenome (GOLD analysis project Ga0163163, IMG submission 119766) | Switchgrass rhizosphere microbial communities from Kellogg Biological Station, Michigan, USA - S6-5 metaG | ecosystem: Host-associated > Plants > Roots > Rhizosphere > Soil | place: USA... | reverse complement strand
TCATCAATTGAGTGCGCTGCGAGAGCCGAGATTGCCTCTCTCATTTCAGCCAAGCCAACGATTCGAACCGCCCCGGCGCTCGGAACGTGGTCCAGTTTTGCCCGTAACTCTTCCAATTTCATCCTGGACCATGTGAATCGTGTGGTCCCGATGAGCACGTAGAGGAGCAAGTTGCCATCAGCGACAGCCGCCATCTGACGTTTGATTTGGTTCTCGCCAAGCGCAGAATCCACCTTTAGTTCGATATGGACTTCACGAACAACAGCCCCGTCGAGAACCGTCACAGTGAAATCGTAAAGTCGAGTTTGCGTCTCAATCTTGAGGTCGGTCGGCGTTCCGCTGATCCCGAGTAATTCCAAGAGGCGAGTATGACGCAGCAACCCAGTCAGAACAACTTGGTGCATCCGCTCTGAAGTCGGAGACCAATTCAATAAGAGATCAATCGCTGCCATGGGTATGCCTCGTCATCCTTCCTACTCAAAGCGGCTTCCTTGTCCACCCAAAGCGATCATACGCATCGTCCATGCTTCGCCGGAACAACTCCTTGGTCCGCAGGAAACTGTACTTCTCGCCTTCAATTTTCTTCTGATAGGAGTCGTCTTGAAGTACCGCTTTCAGAATCGGTAGCACCTTGGCCGAAACCAACTTTCGCATTAGTTGACGGAAGTCGCTCTCCTTCTGAAGGCCACAGCCGTACCACTCCAAATACTCGTTGAATTTGGGATCATTCAGAAGCGCTTGAATAAGCAGCGCCCAGACGAGATTTCTGGCTTTGCTGACCGTGTACTTGAGCTTCGCTGGCATTCTTTCGTCGAGTTCTTCCATCGGGCTGTTGAGAACAAGATTGATCTTGTATGCAAGAATTATCCGGCGTCCGTCTGACTGGAGGTACGAGCCATTGAACGCCTCCGAGTAGAATTTCTGATTGTCGAAAACCTCTCCCAAGCGAGACATCCTGTCGAGTTCGCCTTGGGCGGCAAGAAAGGTTTGTGCCAACAACTTGATCCTGATGTCCCGGCGAGAATCCTCGATTCCCATTTCTGCCAAGTCGCTGTCCGATAGGCTCTGGAACGAGTTCTCTTGACGAGAGTAGAACAGACCTAGTTCCTCTTTGAACTTGTCCTGCAAGTCGCATTGAAGTTTGTCGTTTGCCCGGAGGTTCCAAGGAGCGACCGGATTCTGTTGGTTGTTCGAGATCGTCACGACCGTAACAAAATCGCTCATCGGATCGTGTTCGACGATCTTGGTCAGGACACGAACAGCTTCGAGTCGCTTCATATTCGCCCGCAGCGTGGGATTCCCATCGTTGTCTTCCAGGAACTTGTCCAGGCTTGTGATCGTCTGTGCGCCGTTGAGGAGACGTGGCACCCTGAGAATCGCTCGACCCTCAATGAACTCGACCTTCTCGGCTGCAAGGGTGATGCCATTGTGGTTGAAGGTGAAGACCTCTGGAGGTTCCTGCGCTTTCATCACGATGTTCGACAATGCCTCACGTATCCGCTTGTTGGGAGGGTTCTCGGCAGACAACCCTGCTCTGATGTTCCGATTCAGGAAGGTCAATCCAAGAGTTTTGTAGATCCGGTACAAGTCCATCAACGGGACGAAGCCAACATGGAGCACCTTGTTGCTGTCGGGCATCGCTGCCGAGATAGCGGCGTGGGCAAGCGTTATGGCGTGGGTGTCGGAGACATGAGCTTTTGGAGGGCGGCGGCGGTCAGATACGAACTCGACATCCTTGACATCGACCTCACGGCCTTTGAAGTATTCCTTGATGATCCATTTCTTGCTTGCTAACTTCTCTCGGCGTTCCTGAAGCCCTGCGCTGTTCTCGGCGGCATCCACGTCTCCCTTGAATACGAAGTGGAGGTAGACCCGGTCGATCAACGTCTGATGCTCTTCAAGCTCAGCCTTCAGTTGGGCGACTAGTTCGTTCTGTCCGGGGTCCTGAAGGGGATCACCAAAAATTCGAGGGATGCCGCCATCAGCAATGCGGTCGAGCGATTCTTTGAAGAGGTTGTGGTTCTCTGACCATTTGAACTGGTAAAGGTAGAGGTTCCGGCCTTCACGGTCGATGTAGTAGGCGTCGAAGCCGTAGTCATTGTTGCCGAAGGCAACTTGGCCGACCGCTTCTTCTATTCGAAGATTGAACTTCCGCATGAGGTAAAGGAGGGCGAAGTAGTCTTCCTTCAAACCCTTGTGCTTGGTACCGTGCTCCGAATGAAGTTGATCCAACTCCTGCTGATCTCTGCTTGTGATAGCCATTCTCTCTGCTCCAGTTAACGATGGACCCGTACACCACGGCTGTCCTTCGTAGTTCAAATCGTCTGAGTGTATCCTGCGAGGACATCAGTTACGTCTAGGACGGACTTCTTTGGCGAAGTCGAAGATTGCTTTTCGGAGTCGGTCGTCGGGTTTCAACAGAACGGCTAATTCGTCAGTCTCCCAATCGGAATCCTGGGGCGCTCGTCCATATCTCTCCAAGAGTGTCTCGGCCCAAAGGCGCTGCATCCTCGGAGAATGCACAGCCTCCGCTGCCCATGCCCCTATTTGTCGTGACACAACATCACCGAATCCCATACCGAGATAGGCCGTCTGGAAGGGGTTGCGAAACGTGAGGGCATTGTCTAGTGTCCGATCAACGAGTCCTGAGAACCTCTTGTCATCCAACCTAACGAGTCGTGCCACCGCCCGAAGCGACTCTTCGTCACCTGGGTAGACCATCAGGGCCGACGCCATCTCGATGAATCTCTCAGATGGTGACGAATCGATCAATTCTTGTTCGATGCGAGCTTCGAGAATCGGGATCAAGAGCGCACTTCGGTTAACGAGAAGCATTCCGAGCCGATCTCCGTCTTTGTCAGGAAACAGGTTGACCATTGCGGATCGGACGAACTCGACTTGCTTGGTCTCGGACCATTGGAGGACTTCGCTAGCCGGGGGTTCTTCGACGGCTTGAGATTGGGCGAAATGCAACGGCAGCGCAAAGATGAAGACCACGCCAATCGAGAAGCCTTTGGAAAGTTTCATGATGCTCCTACAAGCCGTTCAGGATCGAGACCAATGTCGTGAACAAAGCGCCGTTTGGCGGCGGGTTCCAAAGGGGAAGATATCTGGTCTGATCGGTTGTGTTTCCGAGGATCAATGAAGTGAATCCACTGAACGAATGGACGTATGAGCGTGTTGGATCGGCCCATCCGTAGTTAGGTTGCGTCCCCACCGCAGTGCTGACGTTGTATGCCGCACTATCTTGACAGACAACGCCGTCGCTGTAAGGATTCTGGTCTCGACATCCGGTGCTAGACCGAATTGGATCGTTGATCGCCCTTCCAGATGCGGCAAGCCAAATCCTTCCGCTTCCGGGAAATCCATCGGCGCTCCATTCATTCGTGAGCGAGAGTAAGTAGTTCGATAGCGCAACGCTTCCAGGTTGCGAACGCCAGTTGCCATTCATCGAAGATACCAGCGAGTCGCAGAAGACGAGACTGTCGGTGGCGACATACGGGTAGCCCAGATTAGGCGTTCCGATGGTGACGAGATTGATCTTTCTTCCATTGAGGACGATACGATTGTTCACGATCATGTCCCTGGCCAAGAGACCGCCCATGCTGAAACCAATGACAACGATGTCGCCGGGTGGATTGGTGCTCACGATGTACTGGGCCAGCCGTCTGGCTCCATCTGGAATCGTGCAACCAGATGGGCAAACGAGCAACGTCGCATCGGCACAATCGCTGAAGTCGAATCCATAGTCCATCCTGAAGCGGCCAGGAGTCAGACCATACGATGCGGCAAGGTTTACGGCCAAGTTCTTCATGTCTTGAAAGCCTTGGTTGAGGCCGTGGACAAGAAATACTGTTATGGGCACTGAAAGCGTAGTGACCATCGCCTCATTCGAGTACGTTGAATAGCCCACGGCATTCTGAGCACGAACCCGGAAGGTGTAGGCGGTGTTCGCCTGGAGATTGCTTATGCCAGTACTTGCAAGCGTGGCCGCTGCTCCAATGTCGGCGAACGCCGACGAGGTAGATGCCTTTGCCTCGATTCGAATCGCAGTTGCGGACGGCGCATTGTTGGTCCAGGTAAGGCTCACCTGCGTCGTAGATGTGGGAGTTGCTCTGAGGTTGGACGGAGCCGCTGGAAGGGCCTGAGTAGTGGTTGCCGTCGCTTCCCCAGAATAGGCCGACAAGCCAGCGCCGGTCTCGACCCGGATTCGGTAGAAGTAGGTGGTTGCCGCAGTCAGGCTTGTATCATCAAAGGCCGTTGCCGAAGGTGCGGGTTGATTGATCTCGGCATACGAGCCCGTGCCGCTTCGACGTTCAAGGTGAAAGCGAAGGATGCCAGTAGCAGCCGAGTTCCAAGAGAGTTGAATCTGCGACGACGAGACGGTTGTCGCCTGAAGAGTTGGAGCAGCGGGCAACGGTGCGGCACTGGTTGTTGCTGTGACCTCAGATGAGTAGGGCGAGAGGCCGACACTGGTCTCGACACGGAGGCGGTAAGAGTACGCTGAGGATGCGGCGAGCCCCGAATCATCAAAGCCGGTGGAAGAGGCGGTGGGCTGGCTTATCTCGGTGTACGCCGCCGTTCCGCTTCGTCTTTCAAGACGAAACCGCAAGGCACCCGTCGCTGTTGATGTCCAGGCAAGATGGATCAGTGAGGACGAGACGGCTGTTGCTTGGAGGCTCGGAGCAGGCGGCAGCGGTAACGCACTGGTTGTCGCCGTCGCTTCATTCGAGTACGCCGACAATCCGGTGCCGGTCTCCACTCGCACTCGATAGAAGTAGGCGGTAGATGCGGCGAGGCCAGAATCGTCCAGGCTCGTGACGGAAGGTCCCGGCTGACTTACTTCCACATAAGATCCTGTTGAGGTCCGTCGCTCAATTCGAAAGCGAATCGCTCCTGTGGCCGTCGAGGTCCATGAAAGGTGAATCTGCGACGAGGACACTACCGCCGCTGAAAGCGTCGGGGTGGGTGGTGGCGTCAGCGCTGGCGTCGTTGCCGAGGTCTCGTTTGAGTATGCTGACAGTCCAGACGTTCCTTGCGATCTCATCCTGTATCCGTAGGTAGTGCTTGCCGTGACTGCTAGGTCTTGAAAGTTCGAAGGAGATGGCGGTACGGACACCAGGATCGAGTAAGTGCCGGTCGTGCCGGTCTTGCGCTCGATCTGGAGGCTCACAGCATTCGTGCTCGATGCGTTCCACGTCAGGTTGATTTGTGCCGGGGAAACCGCCACAGCTTGGACGTTCGTCGGCGCTACGAGGATCGCCAGTGTTGTCGCCGTGATTTCGTTCGAGTAGGGCGACAATGTTGTTCGGCCTCTGCCGTAAGTGATCCGTCGATGGCCGGGTTGGTCAGGAATCTGAACTTCTGCTCGGACTCTGTAAGCGTAGGTCGTGTTCGGGATCAGGCCGGAGTCCTGAAAGTTGAAACTTTGGACCGGATCAGAGGCGGCTTGAACGGCTGCGACAGCAACCACTGGCGTGGACGGCGGCATGGGCACGATGGCGATCTCGGCGTATGCGCCGGTTCCGATTCGCCTCTCGACTCGAAATCGCACGAGGCCCTTGCCTGCGAACGTCCAATCGATCTGGATTGCGGTGGTCGTGACCGAGCCGAGTTGCAGCACTGGAACTTCTTGAGCTTGCAAGGAAGCAGCGATCAAGAACGTCAGAACCGCTCCCGAAGCCAGGAACGATGATTTGGACGACATTGTCATTGATGGATCTTCGAGTATATCGACTGCTCGTTGTGAATTGATCGCTTTTGATTGCTAGCGTTATCTAGCGAACACTCTGGCCAACCCATCTCCAGCCGTCCAAGTTCAAGGTGACTGTGCAATGATGTGGACTAATGAACGTCGGGTTAATTGCGTCAACCACCTAATGAAAATCACGACCAACAGTACGAAATTGTTTTGTCTTCTCGCCCTTTCATCCTTGGCTGGAATGGCCCAGACGATCACCTGCACATTTCAGTTCTCCGCAAGTGGAACCATTGGCACCAAGGCATTCACGAATGCAACGGTCATGGTGACCACCGTTGGCAGCACAGCTAATCGTCAACCAAACGGTCAGGCGGGATACTACATCATCAATGACTCAGCGTCCATCTCGATCTCCGGTGTTGGCGCTTTTCAATTCACCGTACCCATCTTCACTTACGTCGCTACTCCAGGGAACAACGCCCCAGGCACCGGGAGGACCCTCATCGGATTTGGAGACGCCCAAAGCGGTAACTTTACTTCGAACGCTGGATTAGTCGATGCGATCCTCTCGGGCTTCAATTCTTGGAATATGTTGGACTCAATTGCACCTATCCAGACCGGAGGCAGCATTGTGCAATGGAACAGGGAGACGATCACAACGACCGGTGGCACGGCAAATCTCTTCGATGGGAATCCCCAAGCCATCACGTTCCAGGCGGCTGTAAGTGGCACAACGCCAATTCCCCCGACTCGTTCTGGAGTTCTCTCCCACGTTGCCGCTGGCGGTGGTTGGACGACAGCAATAACTCTGGTGAACACTTCGACGACGGCTGTTCCAGTGACGGTCGGATTTCACGGCGATGACGGAAGCCCATTGATTCTTCCCTTCACGACCACACAACAAGGAACGACGCAGACCCTTTCATCCGCCTCTGTGAGCGGAACGATAAGTCCAAATGCGACCTTGCTCATCACGACAGGAGCACTCGCTTCCACGGTCGTGGGATGGGCCGAAATAGACAGCGCATCTCTGCTCGGCGGATATGCGATCTTCCGACAGACCCCGCAGACCGGCTCACCCTCTGAAGGCACGGTTCCTCTTCAGACCCAGTTCCCATCGACGACGGCTCTGTCCTTCGACAACACGGCTGGCTTCGTGATGGGCGTGGCATTGGCGAATTTGTCGGCGTCCTCGGCAAACGTCACGGCCTCGGTGTGGGACGACAGCGGCAATCAGATCGGGACGCAGAATATCGCCGTCGCTGGCAACGGGCATACGGCCTTCGTCCTTCCAACTCTGATCCCGCAAACAGCGGGAAAGCGTGGCATCGTGAAATTCCAAAGCGGTGCGACTGGTGGACTCGCTGGAATCGGGTTACGCTTCAGTCCCTTTGGAACGTTCACGTCGGTTCCGACGTTGTAGCGCTAGTAGATCGCAAAGCTGCTGGCGAAGGGTAAGTGGTGGCATTAGAGTGGGTCAGGGTACGATCAGTGCAAGCTGCGAATCCGGTTCGACAAAATACTTCGATGCCCTCTCAAAAGGCACCACCAGCCATCTACCGACTCAAGATAACCTTACTCGAAATTGAACCACCGATCTGGAGAACTCTCCAGGTTTCGAGTTCGATCAAATTGTGCTGTCTTCACGACGCCATCCAGGTCGTCATGGGCTGGACGGACAGCCATCTCCACCAATTCGAGAAGGACGGAAAATACTGGGGAGTGCCGGAATGGGACGAATTTGACGAACTCGATCTCAAGGACGAAGCCAAGACGAAACTCGGAACAATACTCAAAATTACGGGTGACTCAATGATCTACAGTTACGACTTCGGTGACGACTGGCAGCACGAGATTCAGCTTGAGGAGATCATTCCAGTCGAACACGAACTGAAAGTACCGATCTGCATGGGCGGCGAACGACGCTGCCCGCCAGAAGATGTAGGTGGAGTCTCTGGCTACGAGGAGTTTCTTGAAGCGCTTCTAGACCCGGCTCATGAAGACTATGAACGGCTGGTCCTCTGGTGTGGAGGGCACTTCATTGATGGCTTTGATGCAGCCCCCGTGCACGATCAGCTTCAACGAATGCGATGGCCGATCCGACATCGGCGTTAGTCTATAAGCCTCGATAATCGCCGCTTGGATCACTTAGATGGGTCTCGCCGAGCCCGCTCAGTCATCCGCTGGCGGGCCAACTTCATGGCCGATCTAGGCGTTTCTGCACGACGGGCTACACTGAACGTGCAAGACGCAAGGTCAACATGAGCGATCCAAAACTGAAATACACAGTTGTCGAGGCCGACACCATCAAAATGGAAGACGGGGCCAAGGAGATGATGAGCACGCCGGAGATGGAGCCCTACATCCGGCACATCGAAGCGGCGATGTTTCGCCCCGATGAGGTTGGCCTTTCGATGCGTGAAATTTCCGAACTGCCACTGGAGAAAAGATACGTCTGGAGGGTGGCAACAGCTTTGAAAGCAGGCTTCGTAGATTTTGAAGATTGGAACGTCATAGTGGACCGCAAAACTCTGACGCCCGAGGATGCAGCGAAGCTGCTGGAGCTTCTCAAATTGCGTCCGATGCAATTCTGCATGTTTTGGAAAGCGCTCGTTGGGAACGAAGAGATGGAGCGAATGATGAACTACGCCATTGCGGTCGCAAAAGAGGCGTAGTCAGGGTCACAAGCCTTCGAAATAGTCCCAGTTCAGGCGCTCAGCTTGAAAGATGTGACTGCTCGACCTTCCTAGATTTTCATTTCCTTCGCCTCAAATGTCGCCACGCCAACTCTGTGAGTCGAGCGGTCTCCATTGACCCGAACCCATAGTTTCACGGCAACGGTTTCAAGCCGAGGTCTCGTTCTGCCCATTGGCTGATCTGCTCGTGGATCGAAGCGATGATGCGAAACTGCGGTGCAACTTGCCGGTCATGTCCGAAGGCATTTTGGGCATTCGGATGTCTTTCAGGAGAAGAACGTGACGGTTCATTGCTCTCATGATCCGTACTCCAGCGGGACGTTTGGGTTGAACTCACGCTCATCGATTTCCTCAAACACGCATAGCCCAAATTTGCAGCCCATGTAGACGCAATTCTGATCGCCCGAGGCTCACCGGATTCGTAGTAGCAACGCCAAGGTACTGATTGCTGCCAGACAACCGATAAGGATGTATCTGTCAAACAGTGCGGGGTTTGGTACAGATGCGATCTCAGCAGGTGCAAACACGGAACCAAACATCGAGCTAAACGACAGAACCTAAATGTCTTTCGGTTGACATGTTTCCCTGAAGCGCTGAGCACTCTGTGATCCCTTTATGAGATTCCTCGATTACCTTCTTCAAACACCGCTAGTGCATGATCCAGCCGAGAAACGTTACGTCAACCCCGCCGATTTCGGTATCGGCATGGACACCGAATGCTTCGTTCTCGATAACGTGTACGCACAACTTGTCGAAGGTATCATCGACTACGGAGATGGTACGTCCCGCACCAGTTACACACCAATCGGCAAGGAGCTACTTAGGTTTCATACAAACACCGATGGATCGGCAACCTACGTGGTGTCTAAGTATTGCGGTATCGTCCCGCCTTATAACAACGTGATGTTCGAGTACAAATTCGATGCCGTTCCAGTCAAAAAAGAGTACCCGCAAGGATCGCCGGGGTACTGGAAGGATTCGGACACGATTTATGAAGGTGTGCTCGTGCGAAGCGGCTCAGCGTTGGATAGCGAAGAACACAATTGGTTCGGAGAGCAGAATCCCGGTCACATCAACATGGTCATGCAAGAGTTCTGGATGCTGACAGATGGGAAGATAAACAACAAGATCATCGGGCTCGATTCGTTCGCAGTTGTGTCATGTGATAACGAAGGAAACCTGCTTCAGTACAAGTCCTTTCCCCGGAGATCCCCAGAAGAGGTCGAGGCGAACTCGGACGCCGGGACGAACAATCGAGTCTTTTTGATTGCACTCGCCGGAATGATGCTCCTCGGAACCAAGGTCGCCGAGAGCCAAAAGTCGCCGACACCAGTGATCTCCCGCCAGCAACGACGGTACTACGAACGTCATCCCGACCGCCATCCGCTCGTCAGCGAGGTTCGATTCCACACGCTAAATGTGGATCGGCTCAAGTCTCACGCCGAGTCTCAAGGTGATCTCTCGAAAGACGGCGGCTGGAAAGTCGCATGGCACACAGTACGGCAACACTTACGGCACCTGAAGAATGGCAAGGTGGTGATCGTTAAAGCACACTGCAAAGGCGACCCACGGAAGGCGCTCGTTCTGAAGAATTACAACATTCGAATGGAGACCGGTGAAAAGAAGCCCGGTTAGAAATGTTCAAAGAGAGACCTTTCGGAGCGCTGCACGAACCTCACCGCCGTCGCAATGTTCGCAGTGGCGAGCACGTCGGCGATGGTGAAGAACCGCTCCTGCATCGACGCTCCCTCGACTGTTCGATTCGGCGCTGAGTCCCTCTCGAATAGGCGGCGTACCGGTCGGTGGGCTTAGAAGGTTCAACAGCATGTCGCTGCGACGGGGGACTGGCGGGCGACCAGGGCGGCACTGATCTCTTTGGAGAGGGCGTCGGAATGCGAGAATCGTTGAGTGTTCCTGACACTGTGCCTCGACAAAGCAAGGGTCGAAGTCAGTCGCAGCTTCTATCAGCGACTAGGCTTAGATTTTGCCAGTGAGCAGCATGGGGATCGAGGCTTGCCGCATTACGCCGCCGTGGTCCAGCGAGATCTGAACGCGCTTTTGGTCCGGCTGTTTCCCAACGATTCTGCTAGCTAGGAGCGTAATGGTGAGCGGCTGGCCGGTTTAAGACAATGATCTGTTCCCTAAGGCACCTAGCCAACGGTGCGATACGATGCTGAACGTGTCGGTCCTAGAGAATCCTGCGATAACACTGAAGCTCTCGATTCAGCGGGCGTTGGTCGGTGAAGTCACTCATCGGTTGCATTCCGTCACATGTGGTCTTCGTCGCCACGTCATCACCGTAAGGGCTTACTTTTTTGAGGCCGTCACGCCTGGAGATGTCGAACGAATTCAGCTTGTGTGTGCTCAAGTAATTGCCGATTTTCCCGAAGGCTACCTGATCGAAGAGGAGTGTCGGTCCTTGAACGAGGGCGATCCCGAGACGCTGGACTTCTGGGGGTTTCAGAGGGCCGATGAAAGTTGAGTGTTCCTATTCGGAAAAGGTTGGCCCAAGTCGTTCCGAACTCGCTGAAGATGCAGCCAGTTCTGGAGTCCGTGGAACAATAACGGGATGACGGAGATCGAGGCGTTCCTCTATGGCGGCGTTTTGCCCGCTGGAGCGGTGTGCGTCCGTAAGATTGGCTTTGCCGATAGTTCGCTGTCTGTCTCACTCGTAGAAGTACCGAGCGGAACCGAATGGGCGGTGCTGACGTTCCCTCAAGCAGTGGTCAGCAGTATTTGGTTTGATGACACCGAGGCAATCGAGTGGCCCTTGGACATCATGGGCTTCGATTGCAGCCGAGCGGGTTCGTCTTGGAAGTTTGTTCTGAATTGCAGCAGCGTGGAATTTATGTGGACTGCGGAATGGCCCTCGAAGACACGTCGATAGCCCGAAACTTCCAGAAGATTGACCCATCCGGCCCTACATCGCGCCTGCAATGTCGGCGAGTACTTGACGTGCGTGGTCCATTGCTTCGGGACCATTGAATCGCAAGTCGTCCTACGGGTCGCACATCAAGCCTTCAGACAAGTTGGTCAAAACGGCGGCGGTTGTGGCAGCGGCACACTCGTTGATGTTGTCGCTTTCGGCGCAAGCGTCAGTTCAGAGCCCGCATTCCGGCCACGCCAAGTGACAGAATAATAGCTCGATTCAAGCGAATGGCAGCAACCGACAGACTCCTCAAGAAACTCGTTCAAAACGCTCTGATTTCCGAGAGCGAACGGATCACGTCGAAGATCGGAAACTCTCAGACGCTTGAGCAATTGCGAGGACTTGGATACGTTGCCAGTGTCGATGGAGGCGAAGATCGGTTGATGCCTCAAGCGTTCGAGGCGGTCTTCGACGGATTCCCCG
>Ga0163163_10004631_pt1 | contig 11750 bp, 9 predicted proteins | sample S65metaG_FD_119766 | JGI IMG/M metagenome (GOLD analysis project Ga0163163, IMG submission 119766) | Switchgrass rhizosphere microbial communities from Kellogg Biological Station, Michigan, USA - S6-5 metaG | ecosystem: Host-associated > Plants > Roots > Rhizosphere > Soil | place: USA: Michigan... | reverse complement strand
GCGATCACCAGGGTCGGCACGCCCATCACGTCGGCGGCGAGGCGGGCGGCGGTGAGCTTGGCCGTGGCTTCGCGCGTCGGCACCAGGACCTTGCCGCCCATGTGGCCGCACTTCTTCACCGACGCGAGCTGGTCCTCGAAGTGGACGCCGGCGGCACCCGCCTCGATCATGGCCTTCATCAGTTCGAAGGCGTTGAGCACGCCGCCGAAGCCGGCCTCGGCGTCGGCGACGATCGGCGCGAAGTAATCGACCTCGTCCTTGCCTTCGGACCACTGGATCTGGTCGGCGCGGGTGAAGGTGTTGTTGATGCGCTTGACGACATTCGGCACCGAGTTCACCGGGTAGAGCGACTGGTCCGGGTACATCTCACCGGCGACGTTCGCATCGCCTGCGACCTGCCAGCCCGAGAGGTAGATCGCCTTCAGGCCGGCCTTGACCTGCTGCATCGCCTGGTTGCCGGTGAGCGCGCCCAGGGTGTTGACGAAGGGCTCGGTATTGACCAGGTTCCAGAGCTTCTCGGCGCCGCGACGGGCCAGCGTGTGCTCGATCGGCACCGAGCCGCGGAGGCGGACGACATCCGCGGCCGAATAGCTTCGCTTGACGCCCTTCCAGCGCGGATTGGTGGACCAATCCTGTTCGAGGGCAGCGGCCTGTTGCTCGCGGGTCTGGCTTTGCATCGACGTTCTCCGAGGGGGTTGGAAAGGATTCGGCTTGGTGGTCAGCGTAAAGGCGAATCGATGGAAAGTGCCGCCTTTGTGGGATGCGGTGCGAAATGAAAAATGTCATTCTCGACAGTCATTTAGCGACACGATTCCTTAATGTGGAAAACCATCTCCCGCCATGAGAAATTTTGCCGCATCGCAGCACAGCCGTTTACCGTAATGCGGAATGCTCGTTTTCTTATGCGAAAGGCCGGCCACTGGCGGTCGGCCCGGGCACTTCCTTCTAGACTCCTTGTTTTGCCGCTCTCACCCGAAGCGGTCCGGTCCAAGGAGAACCCGAATGCACAAGGATCCCAACCCCGCCGCGGCGCCCTCGCCTGCCGCCTCCGGTTCGGGCGCCGGCACGCTCGACCTGGACGCCTTCTGGATGCCGTTCACCGCCAGTCGGCAGTTCAAGAGCGCGCCGCGCCTCCTGGCCAAGGCCAAGGACATGCACTACTGGACCCCGGAAGGCCGCCAGGTGCTCGACGCCGTCGCTGGCCTCTGGTGCGTCAACGCCGGCCACGCGCGGCCGAAGATCGTCCGCGCCATCGCCGAGCAGGCCGAGGAGATGGATTTCGCGCCGCCGTTCAACATGGCGCATCCGAAGTCGTTCGAGCTCGCCACCAAGCTCGTCGCGCTCGCCCCCGAAGGCCTGGACAAGGTCTTCTACACGAACTCCGGGTCGGAGGCCGTCGACACCGCGCTAAAGATGGCCATCGCCTATCACCGGGCCCGCGGCGAAGGCCAGCGCACCCGCCTGATCGGCCGCGAGCGCGGCTACCACGGCGTCAACTTCGGTGGCATCTCGGTCGGCGGCATTGCCGGCAACCGGAAGAGCTTCGGCACCATGGTCGGCGGCGTCGACCACCTGCGCCACACCCACGACCTGAAGAAGAACGCCTTCTCCCGCGGCCTGCCGGAGCACGGCGCCGAGCTCGCCGACGACCTCGAACGGATCGTCGCCCTGCACGACGCCTCGACCATCGCCGCGGTGATCGTCGAGCCGGTCGCGGGCTCGACCGGCGTGCTGATCCCGCCCAAGGGCTACCTCGAGCGGCTGCGCGCCATCTGCGACAAGCACGGCATCCTCCTGATCTTCGACGAGGTCATCACCGGCTTCGGCCGCCTCGGCACGCCGTTCGCGGCCGATTACTTCAAGGTCACGCCCGACCTGATGACGGTGGCCAAGGGCATCACCAACGGCTGCGTGCCGATGGGTGCGGTGTTCGCGAAGGGTGCGATCCACGACGTCTTCATGCAGGGCCCGGAGCACGCGGTCGAGTTCCCACACGGCTACACCTACTCGGCCCATCCGCTCGCCTGTGCCGCCTCGCTCGGCACGCTCGAGACCTACGCCGACGAGGGCCTCTTGACCCGGGGCGCGAAGATGGCGGCGCCGTTCGAGCATGCGGTGCATTCGCTGGCCGAGCTGCCGCACGTCATCGACACGCGCAACATCGGCCTGGTCGGCGCGATCGAGCTCGAGTCGATCGCCGGCGCGCCCGGCAAGCGCGCCTTCGACGTCTTCCGCGCCTGCTTCGAGCGTGGCGTGCTGATCCGCACCACCGGCGACATCATCGCCCTGTCGCCGCCGCTGATCGTCGAGGAGTCGCACATCGACCAGGCGATCAGCACCATCGCCGACGTCCTGAAGACCGCCGCCTGAGCGCGGCGTCGCGGCAACGCGACGCGGCCGACCTGCCGGTCCCGCCGGCGGGCCGAACGTGTGGACAATCGCGGGTTTGCCCGCCGCGCGAGCGGCCCGCCACGCCTGCCCGATGAGCGCCGAAGCCTTTCTGCAGATCCGGAACGTCGTCAAGGACTTCGACGGCAATCGCGCCGTCGACAACGTCTCGATCGACATCGCCAAGGGCGAGGTGTTCGCCCTGCTCGGCTCCTCGGGCTGCGGCAAGACGACCCTGCTGCGCATGCTCGCCGGCTTCGAGACGCCGACCTCCGGCACGATCACCCTCGAGGGCCGTGACCTCGCCGGACTGCCGCCCTACGCGCGGCCGATGAACATGATGTTCCAGAGCTACGCGCTCTTTCCGCATCTCACGGTCGCCGACAACATCGCCTTCGGCCTGAAGCGCGACGGCCTGCCGGCCGCCGAGATCGCTGCCCGGGTGGAGGCGATGCTGAAGCTGGTGCAGCTCGGCGCCTACGCGAAGAGGAAGCCGCATCAGCTCTCCGGCGGCCAGCAACAGCGCGTCGCTCTGGCGAGGAGCCTGGCCAAGAAGCCGCACCTGCTGCTGCTCGACGAGCCGCTGGGCGCGCTCGACAAGAAGCTGCGTGAGGAAACGCAGATGGAGCTCGCCAACATCATCGAGGATGTCGGCGTGACTTGCGTGATGGTGACGCACGACCAGGAAGAGGCGATGACCATGGCCTCGCGCATCGCCGTGATGAGCCAGGGCCGGTTCCTGCAGGTCGGTGCGCCGGCCGAGATTTACGAGACGCCCACCAGCCGCTTCGTCGCCGACTTCATCGGCAACGTCAACCTGATGGACGGCAAGCTGGTCGAGGACGAGGCCGACCACGTGATCGTCGACTGCGGCGACCTGCGGCACTGGGTCGGGCACGGCATCACCGGCACGCTCGGCATGGCGGTGACGGTGGCGGTGCGACCGGAGAAGATCCGCATCGCCGCCGAGCCGCCGGAGCCGGAGGCCGGCGTTCGCGACGCGGGCTTCAACCGGGTGCAGGGCACGGTCAAGGACATGGCCTACTTCGGCAGCTTCACCGTCTACCACCTGCAGCTCGCCTCCGGCCGGATCGTGAAGATCAGCCAGGGCAACACCGAGCGCCAGAGCGCGACCCTGACCTGGGGCGATAGCGCCTGGGCGAGCTGGTCGCCGCTGTCGCAGGTGGTGCTGACGCAATGAGCCCCGCTCGGCCGCCCGCAGGGGCTCGCTCCCACTTGGCGGGACCGGCCGCAGGTCTGAGGGTGCCTTCGTGAGCGCGCTGCGACGCTGGCTGGCGGGCCGTGCGGCCGTGGTCGGCATTCCTTACGTCTGGCTGGCCGTCTTCTTCCTGCTGCCGTTCCTGGTGGTGGCGAAGATCAGCGTCTCCGAGATGGAGACCACCACCTTCAAGGACATCGTCGCCTGGAAGGACGGGGCGATCGCCTTCAGCCTGAACTTCGGCAACTACCTGCTGCTGGTCCAGGACAGCCTCTACTTCAGCACCTTTGTCTCGAGCCTGAAGTACGCCGCGGTCACGACCCTGCTCTGCCTGACGATCGGCTACCCCTTCGCCTACTTCATGGCGCGGGCGCGGGCGACGCTGCAGCCAGCGCTGCTGATGCTGGTGATGCTGCCCTTCTGGACCTCGTTCCTGCTTCGGGTCTACGCCTGGAAGGCACTGCTCACCGAGCACGGCCTGGTGGCCGAGGCCATCGAGGCGCTGGGGCTCGACCGCGCGCTGGCGGCGCTCGGGCTCGTGCCCGGCGCGGGTCAGCTCATGAACACCCCGTTCTCGCTGGTGCTCGGCATGACCTACACCTACCTGCCATTCATGATCCTGCCGCTCTACTCGAACTTGGCGAAGATGGACCTGCGCCTGCTCGAGGCGGCCTCGGACCTCGGCGCGACCGCGTGGACGGCGTTCTGGAAGATCACCGTGCCGCTTTCGCGGGCCGGCATCGTCGCCGGCGCGATGCTCGTCTTCATCCCCTGCGTCGGCGAGTACGTGATCCCGGAGCTGCTCGGCGGGCCGCAGACGCAGATGATCGGCCGCACCCTCTGGGACGAGTTCTTCAGCAACAACGACTGGCCGATGGCCTGCGCCGTTGCGGTGACGATGGTGCTCCTGGTGATCGTGCCGGTGGCGGTGTTCAGCCGCTACCAGGCCGAGGTGCAGGAGCGGCGCACATGAAGCGCGCAGCCTTCTTCGGCACCGCCGCCTTCAACCGCGCCTTCGCCCGCGGCTGGCTGCTGTTCGGCTTCGCCTTCCTGTATGTGCCGATCGTCGCCCTGGTCGTCTACTCCTTCAACGACTCGCCGGTCGCCAACGTCTGGCGCGGCTTCACCTTCAAGTGGTACGCGGCGCTCGTCAACGATCGCGAGCTGCTCGCCGGCCTGGCACTCTCGCTCAAGGTGGCGTTCAGCACCGCCTGCGCCTCGGTCGTGCTCGGCACCCTCGCCGCCTTCGCCCTGACGCGCTACCGGCGCTTCTTCGGCCGGACCCTTTTCGCCGGCATGGTGGCGGCGCCGCTGGTGATGCCCGAGGTCATCATCGGCCTGTCGCTGCTGCTGATGCTGGTGTCTCTGCAACGCGCCACCGAGGCCTGGTTCGGCGTCGGCTTCCCCGAGCGCGGCATGCTGACCATCTGGCTCGGCCACCTGCTGCTCGGCATGGCCTACGCCACCGTGGTCGTTCGCGCCCGCCTGCAGACGCTCAATCCGCAGCTCGAGGAGGCGGCGATGGACCTCGGCGCCCGTCCCTGGCAGGTGTTCTGGCTGGTGACCCTGCCGATGATCTCGCAGGCGCTGCTGTCGGCCTTCCTGCTCACCTTCACCCTCTCGCTCGACGACGTCGTGCTCTCGGCCTTTCTCTCCGGGCCGGGCGCGACGACGATGCCGCTGGTGATCTTCTCCCGCGCCCGGCTCGGCCTCAACCCGAGCGTCAACGCCGTGGCGACGATCATCATCACGCTGGTGGCGATCGGCGTGGTCGCGGCGAGTCTCGTGCTGGCGCGAAACGAGCGCCGCCGCGCCCAGGACATGGCGGCCGCGAACCGGGGGCCGTCGCCATGAGCATCCTGCTCTCCTACTTCTGCCTCGCCCTGGCGATGGCGATCGTCGGCGCGTACGTCGGCTTCTCCAAAGCGCTGGTCGTGATCTTTCCGGTGTTCCTGCTCGCCTGGCTGCGCTTCGCCATCGCCGCCGTGGCGATGGCGCCGTGGCTGCGCCGGCCCGCGAGCGAGGCGCCGCTGGATACGCGCACCCATCGCCTGCTGTTCCTCGAATCCTTCTTCGGCAACTTCCTGTTCTCGATCTGCATGCTCGCCGGCGTCTACCGCAGCTCGGCGCTGGCGGCGGGCGTGATCATGGCGGCGATCCCGGCGGTGGTCGCCGTCCTTTCCTGGGTGCTGCTCGGCGAACGCCCGGGCGGGCGGGTGATGCTCGGCATCGCCTGCGCCATCGCCGGCATCGCCCTGGTCGCTTTCGCCCGCGACGCGGAAGGCGAGCTCGCCAGCGGCTCGCTACTCGGCGCCCTGCTGCTCCTCGGTGCGGTGTTCTGCGAGGCGCTCTATGTCGTCCTCGGCAAGAAGCTCTCGGCCCGGGTCGGGCCGAAGCGGATCAGCGCCCTGATCAATCTCTGGGGCCTAGCGCTGGTGACGCCGCTGGCGCTCTGGCAGCTGCCCGGCTTTGCCTGGAACTTCATTCCCCGGCAGTCGTACGTGCTGCTCGTCGCCTACGCGATCTCGGCCAGCGTGCTGACGGTGTGGCTGTGGATGACCGGCCTGAAGCACGTGCCGGCTTCCTCGGCCGGCGTGTTCACCGTGTTCCTGCCGATCAGCGCCGCCGCGGTCGGCGTCGCCTTCCTCGGCGAGCAATTCACGCCGGCACAGGCGGCGGCATTCGCACTCGCGCTGGTCGGCGTGGTGCTCGCGAGCTGGCGCTCGGGCGCGACCGCGGCGCCCTGAGCGGAGGCGCCGGACGCGGCTAGCGCTTGCAAGCCAGGGTGACGCCGTCGCCGATCGGCAGCATCGCCATGTCGACCCGGTCGTCGGCATGGATCTTGGCGTTGAGCGCCTGCAGCGCCGCGGTGTCGGCATCCTTCGCCGGACGGGCGACGCTGCCGCCCCAGAGCACGTTGTCGATGGCGATCAATCCGCCCGTTCGCAGCAGGACGAGGCAGCGCTCGTAATAGGCGTCGTAGCCGGACTTGTCGGCATCGATGAAGGCGAAGTCGTACTGCCCGGCCTCGCCGGCGGCGAGGCGCGCATCGAGGGTGGCGAGCGCCGGCCCGAGGTGCAGGTCGATCTTCGAGGCGACGCCGGCCGCCTCCCAGAACGGCCGGCCGACCCGGGTGTACTCGTCGCTGATGTCGCAGGCGAGAACCCGTCCGTCCTCGGGCAGCGCCTGGGCCACGGCGAGCGCGCTGTAGCCGGTGAAGACGCCGATCTCGATCGTCCGGCGGGCGCCGATGAGCTTGGCCAGCAGCCCGAGGAACTGCGCCTGCTCGGGGCCGATCTGCATGCCGGCTGCGGGCTGCGAGCGGGTCGCTTCGCGCAGGCCTTTCTGCGCCGGGGTCTCTCGGGCCGAGTGGGCGACGAGGTAGTCGCGGAGCTCGTCGTCGAGGGGAGTGTTTCGGTTCGCCATGGAAAGTCTCTTGTCAGGTTGACCGGGTGCGTGGCCGCTCATGCGGGCAGTTCGGCATCATGCCCGGCGAGGGACGGCGTCAGGGCGGCGCGCGCCAGGCGCGATACGGTGCGCGGCGATTCTCCCTTCAGGCTGTGGTCCGACCAGACCTGGCGCCAGCGGCGGGCGCCGGGTTCGCCGTTGCGCAGGCCGATCATGTGCCGGGCGATCCGCGACCAGGGCTCGCTGCGATCGCGCATCTGCCGCTCCATGTACTCGACCATCGCCGCCTCGACCGCGTCGCGATCGAGTGGGCTCGGCGGGTCGGCGAAGAAGCGCTCGTCCCACGTCGCCATCGCCCAGGGATGGTGATAGGCCTCGCGGCCGATCATCACGCCGTCGACCGTCTGGAGCTGCGACGCGATCTGCCCTTCGGTCTTGATGCCGCCGTTGACGACGAAGGCGAGCGCCGGGAAGTCATGCTTCAGCCGCGCCACCATCTCGTAGCGCAGCGGCGGCAGCTCGCGGTTCTCCTTCGGGCTGATGCCTTGCAGCCAAGCATTGCGAGCGTGGACGACGAAGACCTCGCAGCCGCCCGAAGCCGCCACCGTGCCGACAAAGTCGCGCACGAAGTCGTAGCTCTCGAGCCGGTCGATGCCGATCCGGTGCTTGACGGTCACGGGGACGGCGACCGCGTCGCGCATCGCGTTGACGCAGTCGGCGACGAGCTGCGGCTCGGCCATGAGGCAAGCGCCGAACGAGCCACGCTGCACCCGCTCGCTGGGGCAGCCGCAGTTGAGGTTGATCTCGGCGTAGCCCCAGCGCTCGCCGAGCCTCGCCGCCGCCGCGAGATCGGCCGGCTCGCTGCCGCCGAGCTGCAGCGCAACCGGTTGCTCGGCCGGATCGAAATCGAGGTGGCGCGGGACGTCGCCGTGCAGCAACGCGCCGGTCGTCACCATCTCGGTGTAGAGCCGGGCACGACGGGTCAGCAGGCGGTGGAAGTACCGGCAGTGCCGGTCGGTCCAATCCATCATCGGCGCGACGGAGAGACGCCACGACACAAGTCCTCGTCGTTGCGCACCGTGCACGGGGAAGGCGCCGCCGGTGCCTTCGGTCGTGTTCATCGTGTACAGGTTCTCGCAGCAACTGCGCTCGTGGATGCTTGTGGATGCTAGCCTGATCGCTGAATCGATCGTGGAGTGAGACAGGCACCACCAGAGTCGGTCATCAACATCTGCCGCTCAGGCCGGCAATCACCTGTGCGCGACTTCACGACCAGCAACCTTGCGAACACATGCGGCGCGACGAATCGGCCGACGCGCGTCGCCTTCGTGCTGGCATCGAACTCTCGCTCCCCCTTGCCCAGCACCCGCATCGCAGTGCTGAACATGCTGCCCTTCCTGGGCGCCGCCGGCTTCGAGCCCGAGATCGTCTTCGAGCCCGAGCAGCCAAACATGTCGCCGATTGTCGACGGACTCGAACACCGTCTGGTCGCCGAAGGGTTCGGGATCGTGTTTCTGCAGAAGGTTCGCGGACCCAGCGTCGAGCGCCTGGCCCGGCGCCTCGCCGAGCACGGCATCGCCACGGTGTTCGGCGTTTGCGACCTGGTCGCGCCGGCCATGGTCGAGTGCACCGACGCGACCGTCGCGGTCACCGACTATCTCAAGGCTCTCTATCCGCTTCAACTGCAGCCCAGGATCCACGTCGTGCACGACGGCATCGAGAACCCCTTCGTGCGCAAGCTCGCCTACGGAGCGGCTCGCGGCAGCCGCGGCAACCCGTTGCGCGCCGTCCTGGTGACCTCGAGCCGCCTGAGCGAACTGCCTGTCATCGGCACCCCGCCGGAATGGCTCGACGTGACGATCGTCGGCCCCTATTGGCGCACCGACACGCCGCTGCGCCGGCTGAGCGAAGCCGGTCAGCATTGGCGCGAGCAGCCCACTTCGCGCCGCCTGCATCGCCTGCGCTTTCTGATGTCGCAACGCATCCGCCGGGTGCCCTGGCATCCCGGCCGTGTCTATGAGTTCATGGAGGTCGCCGATGTCGGCATCATCCCGGTCGAGCCCAGCATGGATGCGGCCGAAGAGCCGGTCCCGACATGGCAGGTCAAATCCGAGAATCGCCTGACGATGAAGATGAGCGTGGGCCTGCCTGTCGTGGCGTCGCCGGTTCCGGCGTACACGCCGGTGATCGAGCCGGGCGGCTTCAATGGCTACATTGCGCGCACCCGGCGAGACTGGCTCGATCACCTCGGCGAACTGCGCGACCCGGCCCGGCGCAAGCAGGTCGGTCGGCGTGCCCGTGCCGCGGTGCTGGAGCGCTATTCGATGAAAGAGCAGGCGCGCCGTCTGGTCGCCGTCCTGGACAGCGTCAGCGCGTGACTTAGCGCCCCATCGCGCGGCTGAGGCCCGCTCGCATGGCGTCGGCGGCGAGGACCGCCACCAGGCGCTGCCGGACCGGCGAGTCGGTCATTCGCTTGATTGTGCCGCCGCGCTCGCAGCGCGTCCTCACAGCCCGCCGCCGTTTCTGCGCCGCAGGGCTTGTATTGGCGCGAAGGCAGGAATAGATTGCCTGCACCCTGCGCCAGCATCCACGCTCGAGACGCAGGGCCGACAGGAGACAAAGCCATGGCTTCATTGACGGTCAACGGTGCAGCGCGGGAGTTCGACGGCGATCCCGCGATGCCCCTGCTCTGGTATCTGCGCGACGGGCTGCAGATGACGGGCACGAAATTCGGTTGCGGCATGGCCCTGTGCGGTGCCTGCACGGTGCATCTCGAGGGCGCGGCAGTGCGCTCCTGTATGACGCCGATGAGCGCCGCGCTGGGCAAGAAGGTCACCACCATCGAAGGGCTGGACGCCAAGGGCCAGCATCCGCTACAGGTGGCCTGGCGCGAGCAGGGCGTGCCGCAATGCGGCTACTGTCAGTCGGGGCAGATCATGCAGGCGGCAGCACTGCTGGCCTCGAAGAAGAAGCCGACCGACGCCGAGATCGAGTCGGCGATGTCGGGGAACATTTGCCGCTGCGGCACCTACACACGCATCAAGGCCGCCATCAAGCGGGCCGCCGGCGTCAGGGAGGCATGACATGAGCACCTCTGAACTGCAACTGTCGCGCCGCGAGTTCCTCGGCACCACCGCTGCCGGCGTCGGCGGCTTCTCGCTGGCGCTGGGCTGGCCCGAGCAGGTCTCGGCCCAGGCGGAACCACCCAAGTACGGCGCCTACGGCATGCCCAACGGCGTGGTCGAGAACCCGCTCGTCTTCGTTTCCATCACCGGCGACGGCACCGTTGTCATCACCTGCCACCGTGCCGAAATGGGCCAGGGCGTGCGCACCGGCGTGCCGATGATCCTCGCCGACGAGCTGGAGGCCGACTGGTCCCGCGTGCGCGTGGTCCAGGCACAGGGCGACGAGGCGCGCTTCGGCAACCAGGACACCGACGGGTCGCGCACCACGCGCCACTTCTTCATGCCGATGCGCCGCTGCGGCGCCGCGGCGCGGCAGATGCTCGAGAGCGCGGCCGCGGCCCGCTGGGGCGTGCCGGCGTCCGAGGTGCAGGCCAAGAACCACCAGCTGATCCACAAGCCCAGCGGCCGCACCCTCGGCTTCGGCGAGGTCGCCGCGGATGCGGCCAAGCTGCCGGTGCCGGCAAAGGCCGACCTGCGCCTGAAGACGCCGGCCGACTTCCGCTACATCGGCAAGGGCAAGACGCCGATCATCGACGGCTTCGACATGACCACCGGCAATGCGGTCTACGGCCAGGACGTGGTACTGCCCGACATGCTGTTCGCGGTCATCGCCCGCACGCCGGTCTACGGCGGCACGCTGCGCGGCTTCGATCCGGCCGAGGCGATGAAGGTGCGCGGCGTCGTGAAGGTCGTCGAGATCAAGGGCTCGCCGGTCCCGAGCGCCTTTCAGCCGCTGTCCGGCGTGGCCGTGATCGCGACAAACACCTGGGCCGCGATGAACGGCCGCAAGGCGCTCAAGCTCGACTGGGAGGCCGGCCCGAACGCGGCCTACGCATCCGACAGCTATCGGACGGCCATGGAAGCGGCTGCCGGCCGCCCCGGAAAGCTGATCCGCAACCATGGCGATGTCGACGGGGCGATGAAGACGGCCGCCAAGACCGTGACGGCGCAGTACTACATGCCGCACCTGACGCAGGCGCCGATGGAGCCGCCGGCCGCGACCGCGCGGATCAAGGACGGCCGCTGCGAGCTGTGGGGGCCGTTCCAGAGCCCGCAGGCGGTGCGCAGCGATGTGGCCAAGCGGCTCGAACTGCCGGCCGACAAGGTGACGGTCAACGTCACCCTGCTGGGCGGCGGCTTCGGCCGCAAGAGCAAGGGCGACTACGCGACCGAGGCGGCGCTGCTCGCGCGCGAGACCGGCGGCAAGCCGGTCAAGGTGGTGTGGACACGCGAGGACGACCTGCACCATTCCTATTACCACACGGTCTCGGTCGAGCGCCTCGAGGCCGGGCTCGACGCGAGCGGCAAGCCCGTCGCCTGGCTGCACCGTAGCGTCGGACCGACGCTGATGGCGCTGTTCATGCCCGACCCGAAGACCGAGTCGCCGATCGAGCTCGGCATGGGGCTGGCCAACGTGCCGTTCGCGGTGCCGAACATGCGGGTGGAGAACCCCGAGGCCGCGGCGCACACGCGCATCGGCTGGTACCGCGCGGTGTCGAACATCCCGCACGCGTTCGCGGTCCAGTCCTTCGTCTGCGAGATGGCCAACG
>Ga0163163_10004626_pt1 | contig 11755 bp, 13 predicted proteins | sample S65metaG_FD_119766 | JGI IMG/M metagenome (GOLD analysis project Ga0163163, IMG submission 119766) | Switchgrass rhizosphere microbial communities from Kellogg Biological Station, Michigan, USA - S6-5 metaG | ecosystem: Host-associated > Plants > Roots > Rhizosphere > Soil | place: USA... | reverse complement strand
GTTCATCGCGGCTTGTTGGCTCGTGGTCATTAACACGATCATGCAATATCCGAGTAACACCTTGATCGGTGTTGCGATACTTGCTGCGGGCGTTCCCGCATATATATTTTGGAGCAAGAGGAGTCAGAACTAATGTCGAACGAACGGGTCATGGGTTCCGAGTACATGAACTGGGCGAAGACCAGTTCAAACGCCACCTTCAACCTTGCGACGAGCGGCGTAGGTAACTTGAGTATCAAAGATCTAAAAGTTTCACTAGAGGATTTAGAGATCACTGATGGCGGCTATGGCTATGAGCCTCTTGTGCGTGCGATTGCAGAGCGTTACCGCGTAAACACGGAATCGATTGTCACTGCTGCGGGCACAAGTTTCGCCAACCACCTGGCAATGGCCGCACTCGTACAGCCAGGGGAAGAAGTACTTTTTGAGCAACCCGCGTATGAACCGATGCTGGCAACCGTTCGCTACCTGGGCGCCGACGTCAAACGGTTTTCCCGAAGATTTGAAAACGACTTTCGAGTAGACCTGGCCGAAGTTGAAGCTCATATCAGTGATCGAACTCGTCTTGTGGTGATTACAAACCTGCATAACCCGAGCGGTGTTTTAATTGATCAAGAAACGTTGCGCGGACTCGGCCAGCTCGCGCGTAGTGTCGGTGCACATGTTTTGATCGATGAGGTCTACATTGAGACTCTTTTTGAAGATCAACCACGAACCTCATTTCATCTTGGCCCTGAGTTTGTAGTTACGAGCAGTCTTACGAAGGCTTTCGGACTTAGCGGACTTCGCTGCGGGTGGATTCTCGCTCAACCCGATCTGGTAGAACGGATGTGGTTACTGAATGATTTGTTTGCCTCGACGCCGGTTCACTCGGGCGAGCGACTCAGCGTCCTTGCCTTTCAACAGATTGAAGAAATAGCAGCGAACGCCAGGGCACTGTTGGAAAGAAACAAGCGACTGGTCGATGAGTTCCTTGATACGCGTGAAGATCTCCAGGTCGTGCGCCCGGAATTTGGCACAGTGAGGTTTCCTCGAGTAATCAACGGAACGTCGGACGCACTTTGCGACTTGTTAAGAAAGAAATACTACACCTCAGTTGTTCCCGGCCGTTTCTTCGAGATGCCGGCGCACTTTAGATTGGGAATTGCCGGAGAAAGTGACGTGTTGGAAAAGGGACTGGAAAGAGTTGCAGCGGCTTTGGACGAACTCAGTTAGCTTTCTTTTTCACGTCCTCAAGAATCAACCAATCGCGCACCTGTTCGGCGGCTTCAACTCCAACGGCTTCTGTGGTGATCTTGATGGGGGTACCGTTTGGCCAGTTGTCCTTCTTCACATTCGGGCCGGCCATTGCCTTGTAGTAAACCTTGCCTTTGAATTTTTCCTGTCCGGAAATCGGAGCAAACACTGCCACATCCACGTCGAGGTCAGGCGAGTTGAGAATGATTGTGCCTTTCTGAAAACTGTCCACGTCGAATCGAACCAGGATGAGAATTGCGTCGGTCTCACTCTTCGCGCGTTTTACCATGTCATCGCGTTTCAGATCGCCGATCGAGGTCGCGCTAACGTTTGTAATTTCCTGAAGGCGGTTGAGAAAGTTCGAGAAGATCGCATCTTCACTAATCAAGTGTTTCGAAGTAGGTTGGCGCCCCACCAGTAGACGTACCTTATGAGTCAGATCCCTCGCATCGGCCTTTGGCGCACTCTTTTCATCGTTAGTTGCAGGAATGTTGGCAGGACTGGGCGACGGTTTTGCGGTCTTGCGTCCAGATTGAGCGAGGCCGGATGTTGAGAGTAAGAGCAGAACACTCGACGCAACGAAGATGCCTCTTTTGTGACGAGATCGCTGAATGCCGGGGAATTGGAGCATTTTTCAGTTCCTTCTTTTCCAGCTGTACCGCGTTAGAAGCGAGGTCAGTCTATAAGGTTGTGTGTGCCTTTGGCCAAAAGGTGCAGTTGCACCGCACTCCAAGGGTCAATCAAATCTATTTCAATGCGGCGACTATGGCCGCTCTCAAGTTTGCATAAGAATAGTTGGACATTGGTTTGCCGTTAACGAAGAACGCGGGCACGGTGTCGATCGCCAACTTGTTACCATCAACCACGTCGTGTTGGATCAGTGGGCGAAACAGCCCGCTGTCGAGTGCGGTATCAAACTTTGTCCGGTCCAATCCCAATTGAGTGGCAAGCTTCTTTAAGTCATCGATTCGCAGAGTGGATTGATTCGCATACAACAGAGAAACGTATTCCCAGTACTTCCCCTGTTGACGTGCTGCCTCGGCAGCCTCAGCAGCTTTCTCGGCGAACTGATGCTGAGGCAACGGGAAATCGCGCACGACGAATTTCACCTGCGAGCCAAACTCAGCGACGAGTTTTTCAAACTCCGCATACTCCTTCGCACTCTCGGGAGATTCAAAATCAATAAACTCGACAACGGTTACCGATGCTTTCTCATTTCCCCTTGTTGGTTGGTTGTCGGTTGAGATCTTAAGTGTTGGTGGGTCGGGAGGCGTGAGGTAAATCTGCACCGCGGCATTTTCCCTTAACCTGTTAGCGTATGCAGTGCTGAGCTTCTGTTCTTCCTGTGCCAGCAGAAGCTGAATTATTTGGTACTTCACCTTTTCGAAGTCGGTTTTGATGCTGGCCTTGTTTGCGTCGAAAAAACTCCGGGCTTGTTGGTCGGTAATGATTGGGAGTCTTGAATGGACTTCGCTCGCAAGCAACGCTGCCGGGGTTGTGTTTCGTGTCTTTGCTTCGTCTTCCAACAGCATGTCGTTGATTCGCAACTCGAGATCTTGTTTCCGAATTGCATAGACTTGTTGCTGTACTTTGAATATGAGTGGTAAGAGGCTCTCTTCGATCACGCGCGAAGTGACGGGCTGTCCGTTTACCGTAACGAAGACGCGATCGAGATCTTCCTCGTTGGCCGGTGCTGTAACGTTGGGATTAACAACGACGATGTTGGCTGCTGAGCGAAGGACACCGGCGAAGCGTATCACTTCCACCCCTTCTTGCTCTGTTCTAATGACCGCTATGATTTGCGGGCGGATCGTTTTGAGGTCTTCCTTAAGGTACTGCTTTCTTGCGTTATAGAAAGCCTGAACCTCCGCCTCGGTTGGCTGGGGTACCTTGTCGATTACTTCAAGCTGTAGAAGCTGTTCAGCAGTAATGCCACGTTTCTTTGCCTCAGCCTCAAGCAGCAACCTGTTTACTTCAAGATCAAGTGCTGCACCGCGTGCCTTGATGACCGCACCCTGAAATTGAGTGATTTGATTTTGAGCATTAGTTCCAAGTTGTTGCTTGGTGATCTTGGTGCCGTTAACCACAGCGAGAGTGTTGACCTGCGGCTTGTCTTCACAACCGCACGCACCACCGGCAAATTGAAGAATGAAAGCAAGGAACAGATGAAGGATCATGGATTGCGGACAAACTCGAGTTTGTTAATGTCGCAATGTCAAAGCCGGCGACAAACTAAAGTTCGTCGGACTTTAAGGCCTTGATCGCGTCGCGTGCGTAGTAAGTGAGTATGATGTCAGCGCCGGCGCGTTTGATGCTCGTGAGAGTCTCCATCATCACCCGTCTTTCATCGATCCATCCTTTTTGCGCGGCCGCTTTGATCAGAGCGTACTCACCCGACACATGATATGCAGCAAGTGGAACATCAAATCGATCTCGAACCATCTTGAGGATGTCGAGATAAACCGTCGCCGGTTTCACCATCAGGATGTCCGCGCCTTCTGAGTAGTCCAGTTCAGCTTCACGCATTGCTTCGCGAGCGTTAGGCGGATCCATTTGGTAAGCGCGCCGGTCACCAAACGCCGGAGCACTGTCTGCGGCTTCTCTGAACGGCCCGTAAAAGCCGGAAGCATACTTCACCGCATACGCCATGATCGCAGTATTCTCAAAACCAGATGCGTCGAGTGTCTCTCGGATCGCTGAGACTTGACCATCCATCATTGCAGACGGCGCTACTATGTCGGCACCAGCCTCGGCCTGGCTCAGTGCGGTACGAGCTATCAATTCCAACGACTCGTCATTTAAAACTTCGTCATCGCGAACGACACCACAGTGGCCATGCGAAGTGTATTCGCATAGACAGGTGTCGGCGATGATGATCATCTCGGGCACGCTGTTTCTGATTGAACGAATTGCCTTTTGCACTACACCGTCTTCGACGTAAGCCCCCGTTGCCAATTCATCCTTTGTCTCCGGCAATCCGAAAAGGATGACGCCCCGGACACCCATATCGAAGGCGGCGGAAGCTTCCTTGGTTACTTCATCGACAGATAAGTTGTAGACGCCCGGCATCGAGGAAACTTCGCGTCGTACACTTGAGCCAGCGCACACAAACAGAGGCAAAACGAAGTCGTCGCGAGTCAGGTGGACCTCACGCACAAGCGAGCGCAACGCAGCGGACCTGCGAAGGCGACGAGGACGATGAAGAAGTGATGTCAAGAGGTTGATTCCTATGTGCTATCCGCAGATTACGCAGATTACGCAGATTTCTTTGCGAAAAGTGTTACTTACCCAAGGGTCAGAAATAATCTGCGTAATCGGCGTAATCTGTGGATGATCGTTTTATGATCTTACCACCGGTGATACGCAGGATGTCCGGGCTTTACTGCGACAAATGTTCCGCGACACGTGGCGCAAACCTTGTCGTGGGCGATCAATTCGCCCTCAACTACGGCTCGATTGTCGGTCGATTCAACGGTGCGTGCTACAAGCTTCAATGGTTGATCGGTCGGAGTTGGTCGCAACAACTTGATTGAATAATCCGCGGTCACAGTGCAAGGCGGTTTGTCAGCGCCTGTCTTCTTCATAAGGTGCCAGGTCGCGGCCCAGTTGCAGTGACAATCCAGGAGTGCGCCAATAATTCCTCCATTTAGCATTCCTTCAAAGGCTTCGTACTGCTTGCTCGGCTGCCATTCAGCGACAACTTCATCACCTCTTACAAAACTGCGAATGTGCAGTCCATTCGGATTTGCCGGCCCGCAGCCGAAACATGCGTTGTCGGGAGCATAAGTTTCCTGCAGCGATTTTTCAGAGACTGTCATGGCTCAGTTCTTCGCCGTAGCATTTCTCGCAACTTAAACCGCTGCACTTTGCCGGTTGCTGTATAAGGCAACTCATTTACAAAGATGTACCGCCGTGGTCTTTTGAAACGCGGCAATGAAGCTGCAGCTAAGTCACTCAACTCTTTCTCAATTTCCTCTGTTTCGGATTCTACATCCTGACAAACAACAAAAGCACACGGGCAGGGAAGTCCGTCAGCATCGAAATCTGCGACGACAGCAGCCTTATTTACCCTGGCGTGCCGGATAAAAACATCCTCGACTTCAACAGGCGACACCCATCGTCCACTTGATTTAAAGCAATCATCACTGCGGCCCATGTGAAACCAGTAGCCGTCATCATCGCGTCGATAGAGATCGCCGGTGCGGACCCATCCATTAACAAAGTTACGTTCAGTTGCCTCGGGCTTTTCCCAGTAACCAAGTGCCGCGCTCCCGCCCTTGATCCACAAATTGCCTTCGCCTGCTTCAACGGTGTCCCCTTCTTCGTTCACGAGTCGAGCCTGATATCCATCGAGCACCTTCCCACTACTTCCGTAGCGATGATCGTGTTGATGATTTGACATGAACATGTGCAGCATCTCGGTTGAGCCAATGCCGTCGACCACCGGCACGCCAAATTCATTCTCCCACTCTTCGCCGAGATGTGCAGGCAGCGCTTCACCCGCGGAGACGCAAAGACGAAGACTGGAGCAGTCAAGTTTTTTTCCGCGCCGATGATGGTCCAGCAGAAGGTTGTAGACGACAGGAACACCGAAAAAGATAGTTGGTCGGCTTTCTTCAAACACCCGACTAACAACGTCTGCTGTCGGTTTCTCTGTACACAGTATTGAGGTCGCACCATTAAGTAATGGAAATGAAAGTCCGTTGCCGAGCCCATAGGCGAACGGAAGTCTTGATGATGAGAACAGTCGGTCAGCGCTACTCACACTTAGTACTTCACGACAAAATGTTTCGTTTGTGTAAAAGATGTGAGCCTGTGTGTGAACAGCTCCCTTCGGGTCTCCCGTGCTTCCTGAAGTGTAGAGAATGAACGCGGGCTGATCTTCGACCGTGGTTACGAACTCGGGCAGGTTTGACGAAGCCGCTTCCCTCTGTACGTCCCCCAGCGCTCTAAACGCTGTCTTTGCGCCGCGCTCGATCGCAACGATATCTTTCAACTCCGGCAGTCTTTCAGAGGAATCTGTTACGAGCGTATTGCAGAGATCAGCCTCAACAAGCATCAAACGAGCACCGGAATTGTTAAGGATTAAACGCTGCTCGTCGGGACGCAGGCCCATGTTTATGGGAACTGCGATTGCGCCCAGCGAACATATGGCGATGAAAGCAGTAACAAACTCAGGTGAATCGTGAAGGAGTAAGGCGACGCGATCGCCTTGCTGAACACCTAACAGAGTAATCGCCTGGGCCGTGCTCAAGGTTTCTGCGCGGAGTTCGCCGTAAGTGATGTGACGTCGGCCGTGAATGATCGCAGTCGAGGAGGAGTCGTTACCGCAAATGGCCTGAAACAGATTCATTGTTAAAACGTTAATTTAGAACAAATTGAAGAACAGTCAAACTATTCACTACAAACGGTCGGGAAGGGGGCAAGCGCAGCGCGCCCCCGCAGGTTCTTCGACACTTTTACCAGGATTGAATCCAGTCTGACAGCGCTTACAAGCAGATCACAATACCACCGCAGTCTCCGTTTTTGAGAAACAAGGCTTGATGAGGGATTAAGGTGTAGAGCGACCGAGTCTCCGCACTTCAATCTTCTCTCCCACTTCGATCACCATCAAATCCTCTCCGAGCTCCAACGGCCCCGCATAAGTTTTGCGCGTCGGCGAAAGCAATTCCTGATCAGTAGCGTTCGGCATGCAGATGTGCGAATACACCGCTAGTTTCGGTTTCGCTCGCGTAAACACTTCCCCCGCCTGCTGCGGGGTCGTGTGATAGGCAATGATATTCTTCGCGCGCTCTGGTGGCAGGCCCAGTGGTTGCAGAGTCTCCGGCACGAACACTTCGTGGACCAATACATCCACCCCCTGGGCGTACCGGATGAGATTTTCAGAGACGCGGGTGTCACCCGACAACACGACGGAACGCCCGGCATAGTCAACGCGGTAGCCGTATGCCGGCTTGACCGCGCCGTGGTCCACCTCAAACGCCGTGACCTTCACTCCGCCCTGATCATAGACGACCCCCTCAACGATATCCTTGACGCGAAGCACAACCCCCTCCCGCGAGGCACGATCGTTATAAAGCCGAATCCGGATGTCATATTCGTACGCTTGCTTAAGGTGGGACATCATCCTGCTGGTCCCACTTGGGCCCCACACCTGAAGTGGCATGTCGCGCCCTGGCGCAATCAGCCATCCGGTTAACCACAGATCCGGAAATCCGACCACGTGATCGGAGTGCAAGTGTGTGAGGAATACCCCACGGACATCCCTCCATCGCACCTTGAGTTGGGTCAGGCGTTGCAGAGCGCCTCGGCCGGCGTCGAAAAGGAATTTCTGATCCCCGGCCTCTACCAGTGTGCTTGGCCCAAAGCGGTTCATGACCGGCGGTGGACAACCGGTACCGAGGAGGGTCACCCTGATCCCCTGTCCTTGAGCTGCAATGTGGTTAACGGTTGCGGCAAACAGTGCTATTGCCACGACGGTGCAAAAGATTTTCGAAGGCAAACCGTTCCTCCCTAAATTGAAGCCGGGTTAGGCGTACGAGCTGCAATCATGCGACATCGTCAGGAACGCAGCCGTACCTATGGTTTGGGCTCTTCATAGAGCCCGAACTCGTTGCCGACCGGATCGGTAAAAACTGCAAACGCCCCCATGTTCTGCCCGATGTCCGTGCGCGGCGTGACGACTTTGCCACCGGCCTGCTCAATCCGTTTCAGCGAGTCTGTAATGCTATCTACCATGATGTAGGTTCGAGTACGCTCATCGGGTGTCCGGTCCCCCTCCTTGACCCACGTCCCGCTCACGCCTCCCGCGTCATCGAAAGCCAGGTTGCCGTCCCCGCGTTCTCGCACCTTCCATCCGAAAATATCCGAGTAGAAGCGTGCGGAATCCTCGGCACGGTTAGCCGGGATTTCGAGATAACAGATCTTGCCATGGGGCATCTGGATATTCTCCTCACTGCGGCTATTGCCGCCTAACAGATGAGTTGACTGGGCGGCGCGATTTCGTTCAACCTACGCCGGATTTATCAAGTTGCGAAACACGCTCCCGCCGCTCCGTTCCAACGAGTTGTTGGGCCACATCGTTGGATTGACGAATTGCCCACGCATGGCATTCGTGGAAACACGATTCGGTTGCCTGTGCAATTGGCAACCACTCGAGCGAGTGTTCACCGACCCCGTTTGCTAGACGATTCGTGAGTTCACCGGCGACAAATACCGCGAGCATTTCATAGTGACGATCGTCATCCTGGGAGTAAAAATATTGAGTCGCCGCGCCGACCGGGAGCAGCAACCGCACCTCCCACCCCAGTTCCTCACGCACCTCACGGGCAACCGTCATTTCAGCCGCTTCCCCGAGCAACGAGCCGCCACCAGGAAGAAAACGATTTCGCCCAGAGCCGACCAGCGCGACATTGCCGGCCTCGATAGTTACTATGTAAGCTGCTCGCCTTTCGACATAGTCAATATTCGGTTTTCGAGAGCCGAAAACTACCGCGTCAGCAAAAGAAAAGCTTGTTAACATTCAAGAGTGGCCCAACGTTTGAGTTGTCCGGGGCGGCCCGAATTCATTCAACCATCGCCGCACCAATGAAGTTAAGAAAAACCCTCCGCCGCTCCGGTCCAACGAGTTGTTATTTGCGTTTCTGTTCTTTGGCGACGAAAAGTTTGTTTACCGCATCGGCCAAGCTGCGGTCATAGCTGATGATGAGCATTGATCCATATTTTGTGAAGTAAACCGGAAGGCGCCCTTCAAATCCGTTCGCACGATCCGTGTTGGGCCATCTAACGGTGTACTTGTGATAGTTAGGAGTTGAGTCGTCATTTTCTTTGAGCTGGATCTTTTCGACCTCTGCGCTCGTTTCATAAAATAGAACTTCAAGGACACCTTTATCCGTTTTTATCCAAGCCGCTTTAGTGGTACCCGCCATACCTCCGTTGTAAATTGAAAGGCCAACACGTTCAATGGACCAACCCGAGTCGCTCAGGGTTTGAACGAAGTTGTTCGCAAAGCTAAGAGTCGGAGGTACAAGTTGTGACACATCTTGTACCTGCAGAGAGGGGGCGGTTCCAAAGATATCGGCTTGCAAAATAGGAAGCACGAAGAGAAGGAGACTCAATGCTCCAAAACTTGAAATTGATCTCATAGCATCTGCCTCCGATTGTATTAGTGTAAGCCTTCTGAACAAGAAGCAGATAACGGCGAGTTGACGCGCGGTAGCTCCACCTGTGATTTTACAGCTCGCGTCCAACGATTTGTTGGGTTGCGTCGGGGGAGCCCAGGCGGCCAATTTTTAGGGAATGCGCTTCCAACTGATGTTGCAGTCTCCGTTTGAATCGATTGAATCGATTCGGAAAATGACGCGGTAGTCCGTGCGGTCATCCTGGATCTGCGCTGCATATAGATGACCTGCGAGGGCCCTAACGATCAATCCTTGAGGCCCGACGCTTCTCATTCCATGATTCATCGAAAAGCTGATCCCCGGAGTGATAGGCTTAAGGACGAGGGCCGGCATTCGATCAATCTCTTCCCATTTCAATTCGCCCATATCCTTCAGTAAACCCATTCCGCCAAGAGGCGCGGCCTCTACGTGCAGCCATAAATCGTCTGGGGTTGGCGAAAATGCGCCATACGCTATCGAATAGCGGCGCTTCGGTAAATTGACGACTTGAACCTGACCGACGTTCATTGCACTAGAAGAGGCATCGATAACATCCATAGAAGGAGTCTTATCAATTCTCGAGGGAGGGCCCTTGAATTCAACCGGCTTTACCTGCCTGGCGTCGCTGTCCACTAAAATCCAGAATCGCGGTGGAACCGTTTTGTCTTTAGGCGCCTTTCGACTCAGGGTGATTGTATGAGTCTTGAGGCCGCTAATCTCTTGTTGTTTTTGGGCATTGACGCTGACGATCAGCAGAAGAGTAATGAGAATGCCGTTGCCCTTTGTCCTCATTTCCTTATTCCTTTGCAAACTGACTACAAACAATTCATGCGAAACACCCTATCGCGACCGCGGCTGGTTGAGCAAAGCAACCCAACGTTGATGCGCTTGAGCGGCTTGCCCACGCAACTACCGATAATCACTACTTACGACGAGACCGCTGCAAGCGCGTGTTCGAAGCCGACCGTTAAGTTGAACCGGCAAGTTTAATGATCGCGGGAGACAAGCGAGGGTCGGTCACACGCTGCCACACAAGGTCATGAAAAGAGTCTGCGTAAGTAGTGCCGTCCGAAAAGTGAATGTACACGATGGTGTGGTCCTGATCGTTTTCAGGTACATAAAGCAACGCCTTGCGGCCAATGAGCGATTCGTCCGATCCTTCGTAGCCACGAGTTAGTGTGCTGGTGGCGACGACGACGATTGGACGGTTCGTTGGATATAAGTCAAAAGGATAGGCGATGTAGTTTACTAAGAACGTAAAGAGCAACGGGTGAATATCGTTTGGAAATTGAAGCCGGAACGATTGGTCGTGTTGTTTATAAGGTTCAATCGAATAAGGCGGATAGCCGTCATTTTCGTAAGTCTTAACGAAGTCGGTAATGATCTTTCGCACTTCGCTTTCATCCCAGCCTTGGACAAAGATAACTTTGTCGTTATGTGGGTCTGGAACGAAGGGCGCGGTGGAGGTTTGCGCTGACGTGTTTCCACGGAATCGTGGAACGGCGCAAGCGAGACTTATGAGAGCGACGACTACGATCGCAAGTAGGACCCAATACATCATCTGTTTTGAAGCACGCATGAGGCATCGAACACATTGTTAGGCGGCAATTGAGCGATCATCTGTTCCACGATTTCCGTCACAGGCCGCATGGTCTCGATCCTTGTGGCTGGAATCGCCAGATAGATGGCATAACGGTCGCGGATGACGGCCTCCTCTCTCTCAGGTGAGCGTCCGATTGGTCTAGCGATCTGGCGGCGGACGATTTCATCCACGCATGCCTCCAGATCGAGCGAAGGTAGCAGCACGAAAGTCGTGGGACTCTTGCAGATGACCGAACGAAGCGCAGGATAGGCCGGATGGACGCTCTCCGGATAAGCCATGAACCCTGAAGAGAGAGCTATAACCCCGTATCCAGGTGTGGCTATGATGGAAAGACAAAGCCGCACATTCTCCGAGGCGTAGGAGTGGTAACCACGGTGGTCGATGTGATGAGAAATATCCCCGACGTGCTCTGTGAATTCGAGATCTAAATCGATGAACGGTAGATCGAGGCGGGAAGCGAGTTCGCTTCCAACCGTACTCTTACCTGCTCCGCCTGGACCGACAAGGTGAATCATTTTGTCCGCCTAACGCCGCCCATCACGCGCGTGCCTCTTCCTACGTCGCGTGCATGGGCTTGTTAGACGTTCCAACATTCAAAACATACTTCGCCAGACTTCCAATTCTTAGCAAAGTCTCCGGAAGTGTTCGTTGCGACGGATCGTCTGGCGATGCTGTGGCGTCTCGTGGAACAAAGTGTGCTGCTATCGAACGCCGAGGTGTAGATGACTTGTTTGCACTGTAGCCATGCCACACAGAT